>Ga0268264_10004517_pt1 | contig 11868 bp, 10 predicted proteins | sample KBSSwiS32_FD_190357 | JGI IMG/M metagenome (GOLD analysis project Ga0268264, IMG submission 190357) | Switchgrass rhizosphere microbial communities from Kellogg Biological Station, Michigan, USA - KBS Switchgrass S3-2 (SPAdes) (version 2) | ecosystem: Host-associated > Plants > Roots >... | reverse complement strand
GCCAGCCGTTCGATATTTCGAGCTGCTGTCTGCGGCGTGGAGAATTCCACCGCCGCGTCGATACCGCGCAGCGATTCGCGAGTCAGTCCTTCGCCGCCCGCATTGTTGCGCCCGTTGAACTTGGCGCGCACCTCAAATCCGTACTCCGGCGCAAGCAGCTCGATCAGCCGTCCCATTTTTCCGTAGCCGACGATCGCCAGGCCCAGGCTCATGCGCGCACCTGCCCTTCGTTCAAAAGCTGTGTCGCCATGCGCGTGTAAATTTCCACTGCCTCGCTCAATTCCCGCTTCGAGATGCGCTCCTCCGCCGTGTGCGCCACGTGGATGCTTCCCGGACCGATCAGGAACGGCTTGCCCCATACGTCGCCCAGTGCCGGGATATCCGTAGCGAAGGCCACCGCCGTCGTCGGTAACCCGTTGAACGCCGTCAAGCGAACCGCGGGAATATGAATCTCCTCGCGCGCTTCCGCGCGTCCGCTCGCCGCGGCCGCTACCGCTTCGCGCAGCACCCCTGGATCGCCCACGGTGCGAAACATGATTTCCGCGCGCGCTTCATCGGCCACAACATTGGGCGCGCGTCCCCCGGAAATTACCCCGACGTTCAATGTGCTGGGTCCCAACACGGCGTCTTTCGGCAGCGCGATCCTGCGAATGTCCTGCAGCACATCCAGCAGCGTATGAATCGCCGAGTGTCCCAGATGCGGATACGCCGAATGCGCCAATTTTCCGCGCGCCACAATCTCGAACCGCAACGCGCCCTTTCCGCCGAGCGCCAGATGATTCTCGGTAGGCTCGCCGTTGATCAAGAAACGTGAACCGCGTGGAGAAGCGGCAGCCGCTCGCGCTCCGGCCGAGTTCCGCTCCTCGCCGACCACGAACAGCAGTCCGAAATTTTTCGTGCCCGCCCCCAGCAACTTCTCCGCCGCAAAAATCATGGCGGCGATGATGCCTTTTGCGTCGCAAGCCCCGCGCCCCCACAGGAATTGCTCGTCTTCGCTCGAAGAGAAAAACGGCGGCACCGTGTCCATATGCGTCGAGAGGGTCACCACCGGCTCGCCCCACGCCGCAAAAACATTGTCGCGGCCCGGTTCCACCGCGATACGCTCCACGCGCCCGGCGTACCGCAACGCCATCGCGGACAAATGCGCAAACAGGTAGTCGCCCACCTGTTTTTCGTTGTTAGTCACCGATTCGATGTCCACCAACGCCCGCGTCAGTTCGAAAAGGTTCATCGTCATCCCGAAGTGCAAATCCTACCGCTCAAAATTTCGCCGGAGCGTGTAGCTCAGGTCTTCAGGCCTGCGCGTTTAGACTCAAATCCGCCCAAAACACGACGATCAGCAAAACTCACCGGGGCTCAAGCCTGATTTTACTTTCAAGGAAGAAACGCAAAGAAAGGAAGGAACCGCGAAGAAACTCGGGGCTACCGCCTCTCGATAGCGCTTCACCCGGTTTCACCGCAAGCCGCGATCACGGCCGGTGATGGATGACAGTGGACAGGTCTTAGCCCTGCCCCCCAACCGCCGCGCTTAGCCAGCGCAACGATTTCGGCGGAGAAACTTGCTCGCCCCTTTCACTCAGGCGCCCGATGCTGGTCGGAACGTCGCGCCCGGCTACTGATGGCCTCCGCACCTCTACCAAGAACCAGAAAAGTCTAGGATATCGCCCGCCGCGGTGTCAACGGCGGTGTTTGGCCAGCGCGTGCTACCTCTGCGCCGCAACCAGCTTTGGCGTGACCTCGAGATTCTTGCGCGCGATCCAGCCGGTGCGCGCGCGAACGTGTACCCATCCATTCGGCGTACCCGTAGCCGCGGCCAGTTTTTCCAGTGGGGCGCGATACACCAGTGCGCCGTTCAACGGCTCGCCGCCGGGTTTTGCCAGCGGACGGATCGGCGCCGCTCCGCCGCTCGTCGTATTCAGCAACTTATAGGGCTCGGCATCAAAATCGCGTGCCACAGCTTCCGCGTAGTCGTCCGCCGCCAGCCACGCGTCGTAAGAATCCGGTGTGACTACTTCCAGAAAATTTTGATTAGCCCACAAAACTTCGTAATCGCCAGGCTTCAGTTGGCCGTATGGCTTGTCGCCTGGTCGATTCGCGACCGGCATCGCTTCTTTCAGTGTGGCCGTCGGCACAAACCGCCGGCAGCTCCAGTCGTTTTCCGAATTCTTGACTAGCGTGCAAATTCCCGCGTCGGTCGCCATCACCAGGCTGTTTTGTTCGCCGGGCCCAAACACGGTCACAATCGAACCGAGCGGAAGACTTTTTCCGGCCGCACCACTGCCGGCGGCTGACGCGACTTGCCGCGTCTGCACATCCAGCTTCGATAATCCCCCTGCGCCGCACGGTGCGATCGCACCTTCGCGCACGGCGCGCACCCCGAACCACACCGTCGTCACACCCTGCGCATTCAGGTTCGCGCCCACCGCGGAAACTTCGCACGTCAGCGCCCCTGGCATGTGGTACACCTTCACGTCTCGCGTGTCGGGTTCAAATTTCACAATCGTCGAAAGGCCCAGCTCGCCTTCGCCGCTGGATTGGCCGACGGCGACGAGGATCGGCTGATTCTCTGCGGGCTTGTTCGCCGGATAGATCGCCATAGCCCGCACTTCTGGATCCGCTACTTCCAGATCCTGGCGCAGCCCATCCAGCGTCAAGTCGCGCTTTTCCTTGCGCAGTTCCGGCGACCACGCTTCGGCCAGCTGATCGCGATCCCACAGCGTCGCCGAGACCAACGGCTCGCTCTCGCCCTTCTTTCGCAGCGCCAGCGTGGCGCGATCGTCGTCGGAAGCGCCGACCAGCTCGTACGGCGACAAATTCCCCCCCCCGTCAACCTCGACGGTGAAAACGCGCTGCTTCTCACGCGACTTCGCGGCGGGCGCTGTGATCGGAACGATCGACCACTCTCCAGCGCCATGAGGTGCGATGTATGCAAAGCGGCTCCCCGCAAACACGTACGAACCGGCATCGCCGGCGGCGCGATATTCCACTCGCGATGGAGCAAGATACAGCAGGTCGCGCGAAATTTCCGAAGCATCGAGCGGCGCGTCTTGCGCCGCGGAAGGGAAGATCCCCAGGTTAACGATCGCCATCCACAGAAGAACACTCAAGCAGCTAAAAATGGAGTGAAAACCGCTGGAAAGGAAGTGAAAAACGCCCCGGCAATTGCCGGGAAAATAGCGCCAGGTTGACGTGCGCGAAACTACTATCGGCTTAATAGCGCCTCCGCGGCCTCTGTGCGCTTCCCTCTGTGCTCTCTGCGTCAAATCTTCTCGGCTTACAGTTCGAGCGGCTTCATTGGCGCGTCTTGCGTGGCCACCAGCAATTCGCCGGTGAATCGATTTTCCGCCGGCCGCCGCCCCAGCGCTTCTTCGGCGGAGAGTCGCGCAAGATCAGGATTGTTGTTTTCCTGCGAGATGTGCGCCAGGATCAAGTAGCGCGCGCGGCCATCGAAGCCATCAGGATCGGCCAGATATTCGCTCACTGCATGATTCGAAAGATGCCCGGTGCGGCTCAGCACCCGCTGCTTCACCACCCACGGATACGGCCCCACCTTCAGCATGTCCAGATCGTGATTCGACTCCAACAACAAACAATCCGATCCGCGCAAGTGCACTTTCACCAACTCCGGCATGTAGCCCAGATCGGTGACCAGCGCCATCTTCACGCCGCCTGCGCGAAACGTGAACCCCACCGGATCGGCCGAATCGTGCGGGATCTGAAACGGATGCACTTCGATATCGCCCACGCAGAACGCCTGCCCCGCGCGAATCGTTTCCACGCCGCGCAGCCGTTTTTCCAGCCGCTCTGGCAACGCGCGATGCAAGGCATCCAGCGTCTGTTCGGTGACGTACAGCGGCGCCTTCCACATGCCCAGCATTTGCGGCAGGCCGCCGCAATGATCGTTGTGTTCGTGGGTGATCAGGATGCCGTCGAGATGTTCGACGTCGTGTTCGATAGCCGCCAGCCGCGCCAACGTTTCGCGTTTTCCGAGTCCGGCGTCAACAAGGAGGCGGGTGCTCTGCGTCTCGAGAAGGGTAATGTTCCCCGAGCTGCCCGACGCCAATATGGAGACCCGCAAGCCGATCGCTTCCCCCTCAAGTCGAACACGAAGCGAAACAATTTTCAGATCATCGCAGAGCGCACCAATTGCGTCAATGGCCCGAAACACGGAGTTGAGGAAAGAACTGGCGTAGCTCTGTGCCGTTGTAGCGGCCGCTTTCCGAAGCGAGCACTTCTAGCAGGCGAGGCGGGCGCGGTCCAGGGTGAAGCCGTTGAGTGGGCCGAGCACTGTGACTGCGATTTGCTCGGGGCGGAAATATTCGCGCGCGAGCGACTGCACTTCTTCGCGCGTCACCGTGTCGATTCCTTTGAGGATTTCGTCCAGCGAATAAAAACGCCGGAAATACAGCTCCTGACGCGCCAGATTCGACATACGCGAACTGGTCGATTCCAGCGAAAGCATCAGCGAACCCTTCAGGTGATTTTTGGCGCGCAGCAGCTCGTCTTCGGGGACCAGTGATTCTTTCAGCTCGCGAAATTCCTTCACGATCAGGTCGATCACCTGACCCACCGTCTCTTTCGCGGTGCCGGCGTACACCGTGAGCATACCTGCGTCGGAGTAGGGCGTCAGTTCGCTGAACACGGCGTAGGCGAGGCCTTGCTTTTCGCGGATGTTCTGGAACAGCCGCGACGACATGCCCCCGCCCAGAAGATTGTTCATCACCGCGACGCCAAAGCGTTTTTCATGCGCCAGCGGCACAGACGGAACGCCCAGGCACACGTGAACCTGCTCGAGTTCGCGTTTCGTTTCCAGGTGAATCGGCGCTTGTGTGAATGGAGCCGCCCCGTCCCCAAAGGGTTCGGCCTTCGTCAGGCTACCGAATTCACGCTCGACCAACTCCAGCACCTGCTCGTGTTTTACATTGCCCGCCGCCGAAATCACCAGATGGTCCGGTGCGAACCAGTTGCGGAAGCGCTTGCGCAGCGCGTCGCGACTGAATTGCCGTACCGTTTCCGGAGTGCCCAGAATCGGCCGGCCCAGCGGATGCTCCGGCCAGAAGCCGCGCGTGAAAATGTCGTGCAGCAGGTATTCGGGATTGTCCAGATCCATCTTGATTTCTTCGAGAACGACCTGGCGCTCTTTTTTCACATCGTCAGAATCGAACTTCGGCCGCAGGACAAGATCCGCGATGATGTCGAAAGCGATTGGCAAGTGCTCGTCCAGCACTTTTGCGTTGAAGCAGATCTGTTCCTTCGAAGTGAACGCGTCGAGCATCCCACCGACCGAGTCCATCTGCCGCGCGATTTCTTCGGCGGAGCGTCGCTCGGTGCCCTTGAACACCATGTGCTCCATGAAATGCGCAAGGCCGTTCTCTTCCGGGACTTCGCCGCGGGAGCCGTTGCGGATCCACACGCCAACGGAAACCGAGCGCACGTGCGCCATCGTTTCGGTCAGCACCACCAGACCGTTGGGCAAGACGCGCTTTTGAATATCGCGTGCTTCGGTGGTCATTTAGGAATTGTGACACAGCGCACCGAAAAGGAGAAATGGTACGCGTTAGTCGGATAACGCCAACTTCTTGAGCAGCTTGAACGATGAGAAGCGTCTCGATTCAGCCACCCGTACAAGCACTTCAGTGCTTCTGTGTAGGGGCGTCGCTTTAGCGCGTCCCTGCCGCGGAGCCGGCAAAACACCGGCGATAACTCGGTTGTCACCAGTCGATCGCCGAAGCGCGGTTGACCGACGCAGCCTAGATCAGCTTCTCGTCCGGGTTCAGCTTCCCGTACTCGCTGGTGTAGTGCAGCGGAACATCGGCATAGGTGCCTCTGTCGCGCTGGTAGACCTCGCAGACATCGAAGGGCTTGGAGTACACGTGGATGCTGACCGCGCGCTGGTTGAATTCCGGCAGGTTGAGGACCTGGTGTACCGGTTCCAGCGGGTTCACGTGCACTGGATTGCTTGCATCCATGTCGTAGATGTCGGTGGGAACCAGTTTGCAGGTGCCATGGACGGCGTCACGATCATCCACGCGGAAATTCTGGATGCGCAGGCGGCCAATGGGCGCGGCCATCCAGCAATTCTGGTCGCGATGATTGTGCACTCGGCTGGCCTGGCCGACTTCCCAGCAAATGGCCATGCACTCGAACAGCTGATTCTTGAAAATGAGATTGCGCGTGTAGCTCCCTTTAGAAAAAAACAGATACTTATCCAGCGTCTCGGGACGGATGTGATGGTTCACGATGTAGTCCTGCACCGTTTCCAGCGTGAAATCTCGCTCGTTCAGCGCCGCAAGGTTATTGACCCAGGCTGTAATAGTCAGTTGTTCAGCGGTAGTCTGCTTCGGCATCGTCTTCTCCAGGGCGCTTGTGGGCTCGTACCGCAAATTATAGCGCGGCGGCGCGCGAACGGGCACAGCGGGGATCGCCACCGGCATCGTCACGGAAAAGGCTCGAGCCGCGCTATCATGAATCTGGGCGATGCGAATCTGTGGTGATGCGCGCCCGCGCGGGAAGCAATGATCGAGCTACTGGGCAAATCCAAATCCGAACTGACCGAGTTCTGCGTTTCTCTCGGCGAGCCGGCGTACCGCGGTGAGCAGATTTACCGCGCGCTGTACGCCGAGCGGAAATTTGACATCGCCGGGATGACGAACCTTCCAGGGCCGTTGCGCGAACAGCTGGCTGCGGAGGCGCGGATCACTCTGCCGATCGTGCGGCAGCGGTATGTGTCGAAGGACGGCTCGGTGCGCTACCTCTTCGCTTTGCCGGGCGATGCGCGAAACAAAGGCAAAGACGGATTCACCGCAGAGAGCGCAGCGAGCATGGAGCCGGACAGGAAGACTACCGCGGGCTCCAGGCTTGAGCGGCCGGCTTCCGTCGAAGCGGTGTTCATGCCGATCGAATCGCGGCAGACCATTTGCATTTCCACGCAGGCCGGGTGTGCCGTCGATTGCCAGTTTTGTTTGACGGCGCAGCTCGGCTTGATTCGCAACCTTTCTTCCGGCGAGATACTGGCGCAGGTACTGCTGCCGCTGGAAGAGCACAAGGACGATGTCGCTCCCCAGTTTGCCGCGCAGGGCAAGCAGACCAACGTGGTGCTGATGGGCCAGGGCGAGCCGTTGCTGAATTTCGATAACGTGATGGCGGCGATGCGCATTCTCCTGGACCAGAAAGGCGTCGGGCTGCCGCCGCGGCGCGTGACCATCTCCACTAGCGGGATCGTGCCGGGCATCGAACGGCTCGCGCAGGAAGCGGTGCGGCCGAAGCTGGCGATTTCGCTGAACGCGTCGCATGACGAGCAGCGGAATGCGTTGATGCCAATCAACAAGAAATATCCGCTCAAGATGTTGCTCGACGCTTGCAAGAACTATCCGCTGCGGCCGTGGGAGCACCTGATGTTCGAGTACGTGATGCTGGGCGGCGTCAACGACTCGCTCGACGACGCGCGGCGTGTTGCCAGGCTCCTCGCGCCGCTCAAAGCGGCCAAGGTGAATCTGATCCCGTGGAATCCGGGGGCGCTGCCGTTTCACGAGTCTTCCGCCGAGCAGATCGCCGCGTTCCGCAAGGTTCTGACCGACCGCGGAATGTTTGCCTACGTCCGCTATTCCCGTGGCCGCGACGTGATGGCGGCCTGCGGACAGCTGGCGCTGAGCGAAGCCTCCAATTCTCCCCTGCCTGTCCTCAGCTGAAGGGGGCTCTGAGTCAAGCCGCCGGTTCGGGCGATGATGGGGTCCATCGCGAAGGGACCCATACCCCGTCAGTTTCTATAGACGCTGCAGTCTGTTGAATCCAGGCGACTTAGCGCACAATTACGATTCTGCCAAAACCGCAAAAAAGCTACCTGTAAACGAAAAAAGCGCCGGACATCCGGCGCTTCCTGATTATCTAACAGCTATGTTACCAGAATCATATGAGAAGTCAAGGAAAATCAGGTGCCTGCACTCTCCCCGATGAAGCGCCTTCCTGTTCCGGCCTCAGGCCGTAGGTCGCTGGAATACAAATTGACTATCCTGAAGATCAGGTCTGCGGGATCTAATCGTGAAATTTGAGGGCGGCGAGAGTTTGGGTATCTGGCTCGCCGGCAAAGTACTTCACGAGGGCCCGGTGAAAGACCGCGGGTTCCGGCGCGGCGGCCGCGAACAGGGTCATCGAGGAGTGGAATTTTAGATCGTCAGGGTAGCCGAAGATCTGGCTGGCCGGGCGGTTTTCGATCGCGTTGACGAGCTGGGTGCATTCGCGGAGACGGGCCCCGAGGATGGGGTGCTCGCCGTAGGCTTGGGCTTCGGTGCGAGAGTTGATGGCGAATTTGACGGCCGTTGGGCTGCGGCCTAAACCTTTGATTTGCGGGAAGATGAACCACATCCAGTGGGATTGCTTTTGGCCGGCGCGGAGTTCGGCGAGGACCTCGTGGTACATGGAGCGTTGAGCGTCGAGGAAGCGCTGGAAGTTGTAAGGATCGCGGGTCATGACGCGCGGTGAATATTCGACCAGTTCAGGATAGTACGAAAATTCAAGCACTGGCGGATTGGGATGGGTGAGCCTGAATCGAAACCCACATCCTTGAAACCGAAGGGTGCGATACCCGCCAGACTTCAGGATTTCGACTTGCGCGGTTTGGTGGGCAATTTGCCGCTCGTGCCGGTGTTGCCGGCTCCGCCCTTTCCCGCGGCGAGCGGCCGAAGGCCGAGAATCGTGAGCTTGTGGACGGTGAGGAAATCGGGATTGTTGTCGTCGTCGCGCAAGACCGAGGAAAGACGATAGCGAATCCTGCCCGGGCCACCGGGCGTGGGCGTATCGAAAACCCAGTTGTCGATCCAAACGCCTACTTCCTTGACGTGCTGATCGTCGCACAGGTACTGCACATCCCACCCGGTGAGCATGGGAATAGCGTAGGTGTAAGGAATGTCGCGAATCTCGAGGTCCGGACTGCGGATGCCGCGGGAGGCCGTACTGCTGCACCCACTAAAAAAAGAGCTGCCGTCGTCGGTGGGAACCGAAGCGAAGGGCGGCTGCACGAGGCCAACGTCAGGGCCCCCGAGACCGGAATCCAGTTCGGAGTAAATGTAGTTTCGCCGGGTGTCGTTGTCTTTGAAGATGACGTTGGAAGTCCAACTGACCACACCAGCGCCGACGTGACTGGCGGCATCGGGGAGATCGGGAGTAACAGTTGCGTCTTTCTTGTTGTACTTGCGGTGTTCGGCGAAGGTTTCGCTGTGATCGAGGCTGTAAGAAAGCTGGCGGAGATGATGGTCGTCGTTGGAGTCATTCCAAACAAAGTCAAAGCCGCGAGGGAGGAGAGCGGTGATATTGCCGGAAAGAAAGCCGGGGTTCTGGATAAAAGAGTAGAAAGCGGAACCGGCAGAGGAAGGGCTGTTGCTGTAGCCGTAGAAATAGTTGTCGTTCAACTGTGATTTGGGCGGTGGAGAACACAACGGACCACCGTCGGGTCCGTGATCGACAAAGAGGTTCAAGCGAGTGCTGTTCCAGGCGATGACGGTAAAGAAATAGGACCAGTTCAGGCCCTTGTCGTAGCCGTTGTCGGTGAGCGATCCGGTGGCGACCCAGGAGAGAGACCGGTTCTTTCCTTCCGCATCGATGTTGGATTTGATGTTGCCGATTCCCGTGCCCACGTTGATGAGGTGATGGTCGCTATCGGGATAATTGGCGCGCCAGCCGTTAAGAAAGACGGTGGCTTTGTCTGCATAGCCGGGCAAAGCGACGGATTGTTGGACTTTGACAAAACTTTTGCCATCCACTTTCGCGGTGCCGGTGCCGTGGATGGCGGCGATGGTGCCGACGTCCTGGAACCCGAATTGCGTGGACTGCGAGGTGAGCGGTGTGAGGTTGGTCTCGTCGAAGTCAGAACATGAGACAGGAACAACCGTCGGAGAAAAACCACAGGAGGCCACGAAGGGGGCGCAGGAAATCAGTAGCGTAGCAATGAGGGTGCGAAATACACGGGTGGAAAGAGGAGCCACGAGATCTCCTTGTCTGACGGTAGCAAGGCGAGATGCCGGGCAGAGACCTACGGCGGATATGAAGAAGTGTCAAGCTTGGATTACTGAATCCTGGTAGTAGCTGACTGGAGAACTGCGATCCGATCTACGGAATTGCCTGGCGGATACCGATGACGGAGAGGAGGCGGCCGCTGCGGTCGCGCTCCTTGCGGTAGCTGAAGAGCTGGGAGACGTCGCAGGAGGTGCAGAGGTTGGTGACGTGGATGTTTTTTTCGGGGATGCCGCCTTCCAGGAGCTGAAGCTTGTTGGCTTTGGGAAGATTGAGGATTACGTTTTTGGGGGGCGGCTGGTGGCCTGGGGGCATCATATTGAGCCATTGCAGCGGGTTGGGTTCGTCGCCGGTGCGGAGCTCGTCGAAGAATTCGCCGGCATTGGGAAATGTGGCGGCGAATTGGGAGGCGACTTCGGTGCCGACTTCGTAGCAGCAGCCGCCGATGGTGGGGCCGATGGCGGCGACAAGATCTTTCGGGTTGCAGCCGAACTCCATCTGCATCTGGCCAATGGATTTGGCGACGATGCGCTGGAGGGTGCCGCGCCAACCGGCGTGAATAGCGGCGACTACGCGCTTTTTCGGATCGACGACCAGGACGGGAGCGCAGTCGGCGGTGCGCACGCCGAGGAGAAGGCCGGGAGTTCCTGTGGCTATAGCATCGCCTTTGCACTGTTTGGCGGGCGGCGTGTCGAGAGAGCGGACGACATCGGAATGAATTTGGTGAAGCGAGACGAACGTAAAATCATCGGCGCCGATCGCGGTTTGGAAGCGGCGCTTGTTTTCTTCGACGTTGGCGCGGGAGTCCCATTCGACGGCGCCGAGATTCAGAACCTTTTGGCCGTCGAGATCGCTGACGCCGCCGGGGCGAGTGCTGAAGCCGTGGACTAGCCAGGGGATTTTTTGGAAGGCGGCAACCTGCAGTACGCGAATGCCCTTTTGTGCGCCTTCGTTCCATCCGGCGGCAAGTGGGGGCCTGCGCGGGGTGCGTGATTGCACGGGTTTGCCGGCTTTGCGACGTGGGAGTGATGTTTTCGCGGGGCTCACGGCCTTATCAGTATAATCGCAGTTCAATGCTCTACTGCAGCCTCAGCGGCTAAAGCCTGTTGTTGCCGTGGTGTCACGGCACGACAAGGTCGTGCTCTCCCGATGGCACGGGAAAACCTTTACAGGCGAGGGGTAGCGAAATATTTGGGAAAAAGATAACGCAGAGGCGCTGAGTTTGCGGAGGTACGCGGAGAGTTTGGGTGAATTGGAGGCGGCGTGATTGTTGGGATGGGGATTGATATTGCGGAAGTGGAGCGGGTGAAGGCGGCCATCGAGCGGCATGGAGAGGCGTTCTTGCGACGCGTGTATACTCCGCGGGAGCGACAGTATTGCGAGAAGTTCAAGAACAAGTATGAGCGGTACGCGGGGCGGTTTGCGGCGAAGGAAGCGACGATGAAGGCGCTGGGGACGGGGTGGTCGCGCGGGGTGCGGTGGGTGGATGTGGAAGTGGTGCGGCAGAGCGGCGGTAGGCCGACAATTTCGCTGGCTGGAGAGGCGGCGAAGGTGGCGTCGGCGCTGGGAGTGGAGCGTGTTGCGCTGAGCATCACGCATACGTCGGCGCAGGCGTTTGCGCAGGTGATTTTCGAGGGCGAACAGAGGCTATAGCGCGTGCCCCTTTCCCTTTGAGGAGCCGCGACAAATATTTTCTGACCTGCAAGATTGTGACTTTGCTTTTGTGCCTGCCGTGGCCATTGACGCTGGTGGCCAGCGTGATGTCGCTGGCGGGAGAGTTTTCGGCGGGAACGCCGATGGCGATTCGGGTTCTGGTTCGAGTGGGTTGGTTGCTGGCGCTGGTTTATCCGGTTGTTTTCTTTG
>Ga0268264_10004514_pt1 | contig 11871 bp, 5 predicted proteins | sample KBSSwiS32_FD_190357 | JGI IMG/M metagenome (GOLD analysis project Ga0268264, IMG submission 190357) | Switchgrass rhizosphere microbial communities from Kellogg Biological Station, Michigan, USA - KBS Switchgrass S3-2 (SPAdes) (version 2) | ecosystem: Host-associated > Plants > Roots >... | reverse complement strand
CAGGTATTCATTGGGCTAAAAGCACGCAGCACTTCGATTGCGTGGCAAACGAAAAATGCGGAGGTAACGGACGAAGCAGTCAGAACCAATATTTATAAAATTTACTACCAGCTCGTAGTTGGTAAAACACAGATAGACCTGCTGGATGCAAATATCGCCCGTCTTGAAAAATTGTTGCATGATACAAAAGAATTATACAAAAATGGCTTCGCCGAGCAACTGGACATAAATAAGGTGGAAGTTCAGATGGTCAATCTTCAAACGGAAAAATCCAAAGCATTAAACAGCATTTCAAACGGCTATCTGGGACTTAAATTTCTCATCGGAATGCCAATGAAGGACTCGCTGGTGCTGACGGATAGTTTGAGCGAAGAGGAAATTAAACAGGGTGTGTTACCGCTGGCCGATTATAATTATAAAGACCGTAAAGATTTTCAGTATGCAGAGCTTGGCAGAAAGCTTAATGAATTTAATGTAAAACGCTACCAGTTGAGTCAGATACCAACATTCAGTCTTTCTGGCAATTATGCCAAAAGTGCACAGCGCAACAAATTTGACTTTTTTAATAAGGGCGATTGGTACAATATCTCTGCCATCAGTGTACGGATGTCGGTACCTATTTTTCACGGCTTTGCCACAAGGGCAAAAATTGAACAGGCCCGCATACAACTGCAGCAAACGCAGAACCAGATTGAAAGTCTTAAAATAATGATAGACCAGGAAGTAGGAACGGCCAGGTCGAATTTTACTACATCTGTTACCACGCTGGACTATCAGAAAAAAAACATGCAGCTGGCAGAAACAGTATACGAACAAACCAAGAAAAAATATGAGATAGGCACTGGCTCCAATACGGAAATCACGGCCGCAGACACAGATTTGAAACAGGCTCAGACCAATTACATCAACGCAGTGTACGATGCCATCATAGCAAAAATTGATTACTTAAAAGCAACCGGTAAACTTTAAACCAGACAACTATGACTTCAAAATTCAATTATATGCAACGCTTTTTAAAGCTTTCCCTTACGACCGCACTGGTATTATCTATAGCAGCATGCGGCAGCAGTTCTAAAAATGAAAATGCCTCGCTGACGGATAAAAAAGCGGAACTGCAAAAACTCAAAGACCAGGAAAAGAAGCTGGAAGACCAGATTGCCAAAATGGATACTGCCTCGGCTAAAGCAGAAAAAGCCAAATTGGTTACACTTGCGCCCATAGCGCCGGAAACTTTTACCCACTATATAGATCTGCAGGGAAAAATAGAATCGCAGAATATTTCGTATATCGCTCCCCGTAATGGAACAGGAGGGGTAGTTAAAGCGGTTTACGTAAAAAGAGGTGACAATGTAAGAAAAGGTCAACTACTGTTAAAACTGGATGATGCTATTCCCCGTCAAAACCTGGTAACTGCGGAACAAGGTCTCGAAACCATCAAAACGCAGCTTGCCTACGCACAGGATTTACTTCAGCGCCAAAAGAATTTATGGGATCAGAAGATCGGGACTGAAGTCCAACTGATCAATGCAAAAAATAATGTGCAAAATATAGAGAACCAGCTAAAAAGTGCCCAGGAACAAATAAAAACAACCAGGGAACAGTTGACCTTTACCAATGTGGTAAGCGATGTAGATGGAACCGCCGAAACCGTTAATGTGCGGGTGGGCGAAATGTTTACCGGCGTTCAAGGCGTCGCCGCGCAAATCGTGATTGTCAATAACAGTAATTTAAAAGCAACCGCTCAGATTCCTGAAAATTATCTTGGCAAAGTGCAGGTTGGAAGCAAAGTAAAAATCACGCTTCCTGACATCAATAAAAGTATCGATGCTACTGTAACGGTTGCCGGGAAATCTATCGACCCTATTAACCGTAGCTTTTTCATGGAAGCAAAAGTTCCGGCCGATAAGGATCTCCGCCCCAACCAGATTGCTTTGATAAGGATACAGGACTATTCTATTGGTAATACGATTACCGTTCCTGTCAATACCATTCAAAGCGATGAGAAAGGAAAATTTGTAATGACGGCCGTAAAAGAAAACGGTAAAACATTTGCCCGCAAAAAACCGGTGGTGATCGGCCAGTTCTATGGCGATAAAATGGAAATAAAAAACGGCTTGCAGGCGGGTGATGTGGTAGTAACAGACGGTTTCCAAAGTTTATATGAAGGACAGCTGATAACAACAGAAACAAAATAGCGTGAGACGTGAGGCGTGAATCGTGAGACCTTTATCGTTGCAACTCACGTCTGACGCCTCACGATTACGACAGACGAATTAAAACAACTGTATGAGCGCATTAGAAAATACAAAGGATAAAATCAAGGGTTTTTTCATTACCAACTGGGCAGTCGGAAGCAAAACTTCTATATACCTGATCATGCTGATTGTAAGCCTTATAGGTATCTACCAGTTTGTTACCCTCCCAAAGGAACAGTTTCCTGATATCGTAATACCTACCATTTATGTACAGACTGTTTATGTAGGTAACTCGCCGAAAGATATGGAGAACCTGGTAACCCGGCCCATTGAAAAACAAATCAAAGGCATTACCGGTGCTAAAATAAAAAAATTCACCAGCACCTCACAACAGGATTACTCAGCTATTATCGTTGAGTTCGATACCGATGTAAAAACAGAAATCGGACTGCAAAAAGTAAAAGACGCCATAGATAAAGCCAAGCAGGATTTACCAACCGATCTCACCCAGGAACCTACTGCACTGGAAGTAAAACCTAAGCGATCAACCCATCAGTATGTAAACCTCAGTGGTGATTACGATCTGCAGAAGCTGAAAAAATATTCAGATGACCTGAAAGATAAGCTGGAAGATTTACCGCAGATAAACCGCATTGATGTTGTAGGCGCGCCAGAACGCGAGTTCCAGATCAATGTAGACAACTTCCGCATGCAAAGCGCCGGTGTTACATTCAATGATATCAGTAATGCCGTTGCCAGTGAAAACCTGGATATTTCCGGTGGCTTGCTGGATGTAGGGAATATGAAACGCACCCTGCAGTTGAAAGGCCAATTGAAAACCGCACGCGATATTGAAGGCATACTGGTACGCAATACCGGCGGCGCACCCATTTATTTAAAAGACATTGCATCAATAAAAGATACTACCAAGGAACGCGAAAGCTATGCCCGCCTGGATGGTAAGAATGTAGTTACGTTAAACATCATCAAACGGAGCGGTGAAAACCTGATTGAAACCAGCGACCTGGTACAAAAAACAGTAGAGGAATCAAGAGGCGTTTTATTTCCAAAAGATTTGAAAGCGGTGGTTACGGGCGACCAAAGCATAAAAACAAAATCATCTTTTAAAGACCTGGTGAATTCAATCGTTATCGGGTTCTTACTGGTATTGATAGTACTGATGTTTTTTATGGGTGTCACCAATGCATTCTTTGTAGCGCTGTCGGTACCCCTGAGCATGTTTGTGGCGTTTATGTTTTTACCGGCAGCCGACCTGATCATCGGCACCCATGTTACGCTGAATTTCATGGTGCTGTTTGCGCTGCTGTTCGCGCTGGGTATTATTGTGGATGATGCAATTGTGGTAATAGAGAATACGCACCGCATATTTACAGAAGGCCAGGGGAAAATAAGAACTACAATGGCCGCAAAAATGGCCGCTGGTGAAGTATTTGTGCCGGTATTGGCTGGTACCTTAACCATGCTGGCACCTTTCTTTCCACTCATGTTCTGGCCTGGTATCATTGGTAAATTCATGATTTACCTGCCCACCATGCTTATTTTCACATTGGCAGCTTCTCTCATTGTTGCTTTTGTGATGAACCCGGTGTTTGCGGTGGATTTTATGAATCATCCTGAAGGCGAAAAAGAACCAAAGAATGCGATTTTCAAAAAGCCAGTGTTCTGGGTAGTGATCGGGTTGGGCATATTATTGGATTTGATGGGTGCCACCTTTCTCGGTAACCTGTTGATCTTTTTTATGCTGATGGTGTTACTGAACCGCTATGTGCTGGATGCAGCTATTCACGGTTTTCAGAACAGGGCGCTACCCTGGATTATGGGCCACTATGAAAACTTGCTCCGGTGGGCATTGAAAGGTTGGAAGCCTGTTGGCTTATTGCTGGGAACATTTGGTTTATTGATCCTTTCGTTCTTAATATTCTCTTTCTCTATCAGTTCAGGTCATGTTGGCGTGGTATTTTTTCCGAAAGCCGATCCCAACCAGGTGTATGTGTATCTTAAATTGCCTGTGGGTACCAATGTAGACTATACTGATTCCATCACCCGGATACTTGAAAGCCGTGTAAACAAAGTGCTGGGAACAGAAAATGGCAAACACAATCCCCTTGTAGAAAGTGTTATCAGCAATGTTGCTATTGGTGCAAGTGATCCGGCCAGTGGCGATCGCAGCACGCGTAGCGAACTGGGCCGGGTACAGGTGTCTTTTGTTGAATTTGAAAAAAGAAACGGCGTCTCTACCAAACCCTATCTTGATAAAATCCGCGCGGTACTGAAAGGTATTCCCGGCGCGGAAATCAGCGCCGACCAGGAGAGTGGTGGTCCGCCCACCGATCCGCCGGTAAATATTGAAGTGGCCAGCGAAGATTTTGATGCCCTGATAAAAACCGCATCCAACCTAAAAAACTATCTCGATTCTATCCAGGTACCGGGCGTGGAAGAATTAAAAATGGATGTGGATTTGACCAACCCCGAAATTACGCTTAGTGTTAACCGTGAGCGGGCACTCATTGAAGGCGTATCATCCAGCCAGATTGGCCAGCAGGTGCGTACTGCCTTATTTGGAAAGGAAGTCTCTAAGATAAAAGAAGGTAAAGACGAGTATAAGATTCAATTGCGCAACAATGAAATACAAAGGCAGAGCCTTACCAATTTGCTGAACATGCGTGTCAATTTCCGCGATATTGCCAGCGGAGGCGCCATTAAAAGCATACCCATCAGCGCATTGGTGACCGTAGAACCGACGAGCACTTTGGGCAGTGTTAAACGCAAAAATCAAAAACGCGTAATCACACTCCGCTCCAATGTGTTAACCACACAGGGATATAATGCCACAGCCGTTAATGCAGACATCGCCAAAGACATCGCCAATTTCAAAAAGAAAGCCGACGGTGTTACGATTAAACAAACCGGTGAGGGTGAACAGCAGGCGGAGACAGGCGCTTTTCTTGCTAAAGCACTGGTGATTGCGCTGTTATTTATATTGCTGGTACTGGTATTGCAGTTCAATTCAATGAGCAAGTCCATCATCATTTTAACCGAAATCGTTTTCAGCGTCATTGGTGTTTTTCTGGGCTTTGCCATTACAGGAATTGAGGTATCGGTATTGATGACAGGGCTGGGTATTGTTGGTCTTGCAGGTATCGTAGTTAAAAATGGCATCCTTGTAATCGAGTTTGCGGACGAGCTGCGGGCCCGGGGTATGAAGACCAGAGAAGCAGTTATACAAGCAGGCAAGACACGTATCATTCCTGTTATGCTCACAGCAGTGGCCGCCATCCTTGCGTTTATCCCTATTGCGGTTGGTTTCAATATTAATTTTGTAACCCTGTTTTCTGAATTGAACCCGCATATATTTCTTGGGGGCGATAATGTGGCATTCTGGAAACCTTTGAGCTGGACAATTATATTCGGTTTAGCATTTGCGTTCTTCATGACACTATTCATGGTACCGGGTATGTACCTGATAGCAGAGCGGTTAAGAAGACCCATGAGAAAGCAGTTTGGCGGTAAATGGATTTCTTTTATGGGTATACCACCCTTTATATTCCTGTTCATGCCATTGATGATAGTCTCAATGCTGATTCAACGCGCCACGGTAAACCGCCGCCGCAGGAAACTGGCCGGCCAGAAAGTAAATGAAGCCTTTATTGGAAGTTGGTTCTGACAATAAATAATTAAACAACAGCCGAATTTTTGAATTACAGAGTGGATTAAAAAAAGCCCTTCGAAAGAGGGGCATTTTTTTTGGAGACGACTCCTGTTGTTAAAGCAGCATTCTTGCGTCGCACACTTCAACTGTATAGCTTGTGCAACCCTTCAGGAACCCGGCACGCATAATAATTACATATTTTATCCTCACTACATTCAGCCCTTTGACTTAAAGCGGTCTCCATTTTACCCGGGATTGCATCCCGGGTAATGCATATTTAACCCTACGGGTTACCTGTCAGGTCCTTCAATAAATAAGATACACGATTCGTAAAAACAGCCGTACACTCGAAGGAAGATTGCCTTGGCCTGGCCGGCCCGCAGGGCCGAATATACATAACCACAGGTGCAACCTGTGGCCCACAACAAAATCTGCTCTCTCAACCCGACAGGGTTGAATGTATTGGTTCTGATAATTGGTTTATGACCAAAATAGGCATCGGATCTGCATTGTATAATCTATCGACAGTTGTATAAAAAAGGTTTATACGGCTTCAACGCCATATAAATCTTTCAGGAATGTATAAAATTGATCTGTGCTAAATATTGTTGCGTTGCTTAGCAACAATTCCAGCTTTTATTAAAATCCTTTTTTCTGAGTTGATCTTCCGTCTGTATCCAACTCCACAATTTCATACTTCAACCTTTTCAAACCCGGTAAAATGGTCGCCTTATCACCTACCAGCAGGATATTCATTTTAGCAGGGTCAATATATCGTTTTGCCAGCGCATCAATATCTTTTTTGCTGATGTTGTTCAGGATAGCATTTTGTTTGGTCACAAAATCCGCCGGCAGGTTATATTCCTGGATGCGGCCGATAAACGCGGCTTTTTGTATACCGGTTTCATAGTTACGGGCATCGCTTTGGCCAATAGATTTTTTCATAAAAGCCAGTTCGTCCTCTTTGATTCCGTTGCTTGAATAGTCTGTAATTTCTTTCATTACTTCGTACAACGCGCTGTCGGTAGCTCCTGCCTTGATACCGCTGCTGAAGCTGAAAGTGCCCGTGTATTTGTCGCCTGCAAAACCACTGCGTGCACCATAGGTCCAGCCCTTATCTTCGCGCAGGTTTAAATTTACACGGCCGTTAAAACCGCCGCCGAGTGCATAGTTGGTCAGGGTAGCCTTATAAAAATCACCGGTAGCATCATATTTCAGATCTGTTACATACCCCACCCTGAACTCTGTTTGTGCCGCTTTTGGAATATCAACCAGGTAAACTTTTGTTTTATCCAGCGCTTTCGGTGCAGCAGGCACAGGCACGCTAAATGATTTAACCGGCAATTTTGTGAGGAAAGAAAGTTTTGGAAGCAGCATAGCCTGCTTTACATCGCCTACTACTACCACTTTACCGTCTGCCGAACCGATATAACTATCGTAGTAAGCCTGCATGTCCTCAAACTTGATATTGGCCAGGGTTTCCGGTGTTCCATCATCGGGCAAGCCCAGGATATTGTTATCGCCATATAAGAGTTTAGCATATACTTCGGTGGCCACGCCAGCGGGTTGGCTCTTGCTATTCTTCATCCGCTGTTCCAATTGGCGTTTTGTACGGTTGAATGCATCTTCGCTAAATTTCGGATCAAGCATTCTTTCTTCCAGCAACTGTAATGTTTTATCGAGATTCTTTTTCAAACACTGCAGGGTAAATACAATGGCATCATTTGTATTGTTTACTGTAATACTACTGCCCAGTTTCTCCAGCTCCGATGACATTTGTTCAACGGTATAATTTTTTGTGTCTTCATTCATCATGCTGGCAAACAGGTTTACCCAACCAGCTTTGGCCAGGTTATTGGCTTCTATAAAACGCCCGCCTTTTAAAGCAACACTCAGGGTTACCGTAGGTATTTCGTTGCTTTCTGTGCCAATCACTTTCATTTTATTGGGCAGGGTGGCTGTCCAGAAAACAGGCGTCTTAATCACTGGGTTCGCACCGCTTCCGGGTGTTTTGCTGCGGTCAAAATTATCTTTCGCTTTGTTGTATTTCAGTGATGCATAACCGTAATCGGGTGCCTGGTAATGCGATTGGTCAACCGTATAGTTATCTGTTGCGGCTTTCAGGCTGTCCTGCCCTTTTGTAACGATACTGAGTATTTCATGGTTCCTGGATTTTACGTACTGGTTATATACCCGCATTACGTCTTCTTTGGTAACATTCCGGTACATATCCAGTATTTTACCAATCATATTCGGGTTGCCCGCAAATGTCTGAAAAGCCGCCAGCTGGCTTACTTTGCCCGCCACGCTGGACAGGCCGTTGATGGTTCTGCTTTCATACGTGCTTTTAAATTTCTGGATATCCTCGTCAGTAATACCTCTTTTTTCAAATTCTGCAAAAGCCTGGTTTACCAGTTGCTCCATTTCAGCCAGTGATTTACCGGGGTAAGGTGTAACCGATATCGTAAGTTCACCCGCCAACTCACTTTGGTTACTATTGGCATTGGCCTGCAGCGCTTTTTGATCTTTTATCAGGAACTGGTAGAGCACGGAAGTACGATTGCTTCCGCCTCCCCCGCCGCCGCGCCCGCCTCTTCCACCAAAACCACCACCACCCAGTACATTTGCCAGGCAGGCCAGTGCAGCCACATCGGGGTGGTACTCGCGAACCGTGGGATATATTAGTCTTAATTGCGGCGCTCTTGCATAGTTATCGGTATAACTTACATACCGGTCTTTATCCAGCACCACCGGCTCCAGTTTAACCGGTGTTACTTCGGGCCCGCGCGGTATACTGCCAAAATATTTTTCAGCCAGTTTAACAATGTCGGCTGTTTTTACATCGCCGCCTACCGTCAGCGTTGCATTATTGGGTCCGTACCAGCGCAGGAAAAAGTTTTTTAAGTCGTTTACATTTACCCGGTTCAACTCTTCAATATACCCTATTGTTAACCACGAATAGGGATGACCGTAAGGATATAAATTTTTAGCGCTTACCTCAGCAGCCAGTCCATACGGCACGTTATCATAATTCTGGCCGCGTTCGTTTTTTACGGTGGCGCGTTGTATTTCAAATTTCTGCTGCGTCACAGCATCCAGTAAAAAACCCATACGATCTGCTTCCAACCATAGCATTTTTTCTACCTGGTTACTGGGCACCGTCTCATAGTAGTTGGTACGGTCGCGATTGGTAGAGCCATTTAAGGTGCCCCCGGATTCCGTTACCAGTTTAAAATGCTGTTCATCGGCTACGTGGTCACTTCCCTGAAACATCATGTGTTCAAAGAAATGCGCGAAACCGGATTTGCCGATCTCTTCGCGCGCCGAACCCACATGGTAGGTAACATCCACGTGCACCACGGGATCGCTATGATCTTCATGAACTATTACAGTCAGGCCATTGGGCAATACATATTTTTGATAGGGAATCACCAGTTCATCGCCGGTTTTGGTTACTGTCTCTACCAGTTTGGCCTGTGCGTATACCCTTGCGGAAAAGCTGCAGAGCAATATTGCCTGCGCAAGAATTAGTTTTCTCATAATGTAGTTTTAAAAGCGGTCACAACAAGATAAGTGTTTTGATGGCTTGGCATGCAACCATTTATCATTTTGATAAGGTGGTCGCCATTCATGCTGATGCCCGCGGCATTATCCATTTATCATTTTGACGATATTGCAGTAAAATTCTTTTCTATCTTCATAAAAAAAATTACCGCCATGAGGAACAATCATGAAATCGACTACAAAATTTACGGCGAAGAACTGCAGTTTGTTGAAATAGAACTGGACCCCAACGAGACCGCCATTGCGGAAAGCGGCGCATTTATGATGATGGATGATAATATTGTAATGCAAAGCATTTTTGGCGATGGCTCCCAACAGCAGAGCGGAGGTTTGCTGGATAAATTATTTTCTGCAGGCAAACGCATACTGGTAGGTGAAAGCCTGTTTATGACGGCCTTTACCAATGTTGGCGCAGGAAAAAGAAGGGTGAGCTTCGCCGCGCCCTATACCGGCAAAGTAATACCACTTGATTTACAACAACTGGGCGGCATGATAATAGCGCAGAAAGATGCTTTCCTTTGCGCGGCCAAAGGAGTAAGCATAGGCATCGCTTTCCAGCGCAGATTGGGAACCGGCATATTTGGCGGCGAAGGCTTTATTATGGAAAAACTGGAAGGTGATGGTATGGCCTTTGTGCATGCCGGTGGTTATGTGGTTGAAAAAACATTGCAGGCCGGTGAATTGCTGCGGGTAGACACCGGTTGCGTAGTAGCGTATACTGGCGGTATCGATTTCGATATTGAATTGGTACGCGGGGTGCGCAACTGGATATTTGGCGGTGAAGGTTTATTTTTTGCCGTGCTGCGCGGCCCAGGCAAGGTTTGGTTACAATCGTTGCCCATCAGCCGGCTCGCCAGTAAGATCGTTTCCTACAGCCCGCAATTTGGACGAAGAAAAGAAGAAGGCAGTATATTGGGAGGCCTGGGTAATTTGTTTGACGGGGATGGCTTTTGATACACGAATACAGCACTAATTGTTACGAATAAACCGCTAAACTTCCAGAAAGCGCTCAAAGAAATAATTCTAAGTCAGAATGAAGATGTAATAAAACAGCCCCGTTCTACCGGAGCTGTTTTTATATAGATCTTATACTCATTTGTCGCCGCGGTATTAGCGGCCTATTCGTCACCATTCGCGGAAATTAGCGTCTTTAGTTCCTGCTGTTTAGCTTAGCGAGCAAACGCAGTATTTCCAGATACAGCCACACAATTGTTACCAGCAAGCCAAATGCTCCGTACCATTCCATATACTTGGGAGCGCCCATTGCCGCGCCGGTCTCAATCCGGTCGAAATCGAGTATCAGGTTTAATGAAGCAATACCCACCACCACTACGGAAAACATAATACCAAATGTTCCGCTTGAATGAATAAGTGGCATATCTACATGAAACATTCGCAACACTATTGCCAGCAGGTAAAAAACGGCAATGCCCGCAGTAGCCATAATAACCACTGATTTGAATTTCTCAGTAGCCTTTATGACACGAAATCTGTATAACGCGAACATGGCTATCACCACGCCAAAAGTTAAACCAACCGCCTGCATTATAATACCTCCCGTGGCACCTGTGGCGGCGCCCTTGAAAGCAAAATTATACACGGCCGAAATACCTCCGATAAAAGCGCCTTCAAACAGCGCATATACCGGGGCCAATATGGCAGCCCATGCAGGTTTGAAAATAAGTACCAGCGCAGTAATAAGGCCGCCGATAAGACCAATCCACAGCCAGGAACTAACATCTTTTCCCTGGCTGAAAGCATTCCAGGTAATAGAAGCAGTTCCCATTACCAGTAAAAACAATAAAAAGAATTTGTTCAGGGTTCCCCTCTCAGTCATTACTTCAGCAGAATTTACCACTATATTTTGCTGAAAAGTCTTTTCACTAAACGCAGGATTCCCGGATTTAAAAATCGCCATAGTAATAATTTTTATAACCCGCAATTTACAACATGATTTTTTTAGCAGGTAGTTAAAATTTATTGTGTGAAGCTGCAAAAAAATGACAACCGGTAAGGCGTCCACTCTACCCTACACGTTATGCCCTTTTCAAACTATATTTGCCCGCATGCAGTTTAAGGATGTCATAGGCCAGCAATATGCCAAACAACAACTGGCAGAATTGGTGCAGCACAACAGGCTAAGCCATGCCCTCTTATTTTTAGGAAAAGAAGGCGGCGGCGATTTATTACTGGCACTGGCTTTCGCCCAGTACATTGTCTGCGACCGCGTAAACGGCAAAACGGCAGTCCCGTCTTTATTCGGCGAGGACCCACTCACGACTCCTGACTCAAGACTCACGGCTGACTCCTGCGGAGCCTGCTCCTCCTGCAGCAAGGCGCAAAAATTTATTCATCCTGATATCCATTTTTCCTACCCCGTCATTCCAAAAAAAACGGGCGACAAACCCCTGAGTACCGATTATATCAGCGAATGGAGAGAGT
>Ga0268264_10004512_pt1 | contig 11872 bp, 12 predicted proteins | sample KBSSwiS32_FD_190357 | JGI IMG/M metagenome (GOLD analysis project Ga0268264, IMG submission 190357) | Switchgrass rhizosphere microbial communities from Kellogg Biological Station, Michigan, USA - KBS Switchgrass S3-2 (SPAdes) (version 2) | ecosystem: Host-associated > Plants > Roots >... | reverse complement strand
CTCCCCGATGAAACGGTGAATCTTGTTCAGAGGCATCGCCATTCCGTCGGTCTCCCTGACAAGCACTACCGATGTGCCGACCCCGCGTGGGATAATCGTGGCCAATTCCGGATGGTTTGGAAAATAGTCGTCGTAATTGACCCACCGGTAACGGATGGCTGCGTGGCGACGAATGACTTCGCCGAGATAACAACCGGCACCAAGCATGACATTTTTCATCTGCTGCATCTCGATTGTGTCGGCATTGGCGTGAAGCAATTCCAGGTAGCGGTCCAGAGCTTGCAAACTATCCAGGGAATAGTCCAACTCCGCGCGGGGTATCTGCGAATCAAAAGGCAAAGGCTGCTCAAAAGCTGCCACACCGACGAATGCGTCTGCGAAATCCTGGACTAAACTTGCGAGATCGTAAGACATGGGGCGCGTGCAGCGAAGCCTAACGTATGTCAAAAATCCGCTGCCTTGCAAGCTGTCAGGGTTTCGTCTCCCTATCTTTATTCACAAGGGTGAAAAGGTATCAGGAGGGGCGTCAAGCGTGGATTGATGGCAGGCGTGAATATCCGTCCAGCCCTGCGGGATGAGATATCTGCGGCCGGAGAGTTTACCGATCCTGCGGTATAGATACTTCAGCACCGGGTTGCACTTCCGCGAAAGGATGAATTCGCGGCGCTTCATGGCGGCGATGGCATCCTCTTTCGACATCCAATGCCGTGGATTCAATTCCCGGCCGAAAAGGCCTGTCATCGCGTCGTTCATCCGGACCTTTGCGTAACGGCCTTCACGCGGGGGAAAGGGTATCCTGGTCCTGGCGTGATAGCCCTGGTTGATAATCTGGAAACGGTCGTATCCGCAGCATGCGAGTTCCCCGATCGAGTCCGGCGCCGGGGCTTCGATCGAGGTGAAAGCCGGGATTTTTTCCACGCCCTGGAGTTGTGTGACTATGATCCCGTCCACTCCTTCCAAATCACATTTCAGATAGTATGGAACTCCATATTCCCGGATGAGTTCCTCCAGCGTGGTCGTGCGGACCTCCACGGAAAGGCTGGGGCCGCCGCTGTCGGCGTATGCCTTGATGATGCTGCTCTGGGCGCCGCGTGTATGGAACTGGATCGACAGGTCCGCCTTGTCCCAAATCGCGCGCTCGACCAAATAATACCGCCCCCCGGCTATCTCACTGGCGAATATCTTCCGCGCATTCTCCGCGTATGCGGGATGAGCTTCCACACCCACGACGACGAACCCTTTATCCAGATAAAAACGGCTGTCCTGGCCTTCATACACCCCGAGGTCAAATATCAAGCTACGCTTTACGGGCCCGGACATATTCTGGAAACATAACCGTCTTTATGAGGCAGGAATCAATAAAATGGGCCGGTGCTTTGTTTGATATTTTTCGCATCTGATCATGACGAATCAGGATCAAAACGACCGGAAGGGTCTTCATCTTTAATCTTCCAGCCATTTATTTCAAGGCTACAAGTCGATGTCCATGATTCAGGCGTGCAAGCATGGCACGAACCGCTGCTGAAAGCGGTGCCTATGATCCGCACGCCCCCACTGCCCCAACGCACGCTCCGCGATTTTCCAAAAAACCCCGGTTCTGTGTAAAAAAGCGGAATTCCCCCTGTTTTCCAATCACATTGGAATTAAAAGTGCGTTTATGTTCGACAGGCATGAAATACCTGTTAAGCATCGTATCCAGGTCGTAGGGCCTTGGTAAAAATCGCGCTGCATGCATCGCGGTCCACCGGTCGGTTTTTTAACAACCGCCGGCATCAATCCGCTTACAGCGTTGGAATTACCAGGCCGCCCTATGCACACAATCTCCCGCCCCCTCATCATTCGCTGTACGGTTCTCGTTTTTTCGCTTGGCGTGCTGCTGCGCAGCGAGGCCGTGCCGCCCGGCCCGACCTGGCTCCCGAGCCCCGGCTCCGGCAACTGGACCACGGCGGGCAACTGGTCGGCGGGCGGCCCCCCGAACGATTCCTCCGTCACGGCGGCCTTCGGCACCAGCGCCACCACAGCCGTCTCGATTTCGGGCGGGGTGGAGGTGAACCGTCTTTTGTTTAACACGGGCGCGAGCGTCTTCACGATCACGGTGAACCCGGCCTCCTATTGGACCATCAGCGGCGTGGGTATTGTGAATAACTCGGGGACTACCCAGAATTTCGCGACGGTCACGGATGGTGGCGGCAACTATGGGGCGATCTTTTTCACAGGCAGCGCAGGGGCCGGGAGCAACACGGCCTTCACCGCCGCAGGCGCCAGCGCCGCATTCTCGAGCGGCGGCCAGGTGGGATTCTATAACACCGCGACGGCGGACCACGGCACCTTCACCACGCAGGGCGGCACGGCCGGCAGCGCCGGCAACGCGGAGACGTCCTTCCACAATGCGGCGACCGCGGCCAGCGGCGTTTTCATCACGGACGGCGCGACGGTTGCCAATGCAAACGGCGGCTACCTGAGATTCTACAACACTGCGACGGCGGGCAGCGCCAATGTCACCACGAATGGCGGGACGTTTGCGGGCGCGAGCGGCGGCACCACGGAGTTTGATGCCGGCACGACCGCCGGGAGCGGCACCTTCACCACGAACGGCGCGACGGCCAGCGGCGCATTCGGCGGGGCCACGTATTTCACGGGCACGTCCACGGCGGCCAACGGCAAATTCATCACCAATGCCGCCACGGTGAGCGATGGAATCTACGGCGTGGTGGGTTTCACCGACTCGTCAACCGCGGGCAACGGCACGTTCACCTCGCACGGCAGCACGGTCGCCGGGGGATTCGGCGCGGGCGTGCAGTTCAACGCCACCTCGACCGCGGCGGACAGCACGATCACCACGAATGGCGGCACGGTAGGCGGGGCAAACGGGGCGTTCAATTACTTTGTGGACAGCTCGACCGCGGGCAACGCGACGCTGATCGCAAATGGCGGCACTGGGGGAGGCGGAGGCGGCAGGATCGCCTTCTTCGGGGATTCCATCGGCGGAACGGCACGGGTGGAAGTCTTCGGCAATGGATTCATGGACATCGGCTACCACAACGCCCCGGGCCTGGCGATAGGATCGATCGAGGGCAGCGGGAATGTCTTCCTCGGGGCGAATATCCTGACCGTGGGCGGCAATAACCTGAGCACGAACGTTTCCGGCATCATCCAGGATGGCGGCATGGCCGGCGGCACCGGCGGCGGCCTGGTCAAGACGGGCACGGGCACGCTGACGCTCTCCGGCAGCAACACCTACACCGGCGCGACCACCGTGGGCAGCGGCGGGCTGGTGGTGAATGGAAGCATCGCCGCCTCGTCCGGCGTGTCGGTTTCCGCGGGCGCGACCCTGAGCGGGCACGGGACGGTGAGCATCATCAGCGGGGACGGCCTGGTCTCCCCCGGCAACAGCCCGGGCATCCTCACCGCGACGCAGGTGGATCCCACCGGCCTCCCGGGCTTCCAGCCCCCACCACCCTCCACACTGAGTTTCTATTTCCAATTCACGCAGCTCTCGCCCACCTACAGCGATGCGTCCAACAGCGGGAACGATGTGCTGCACCTTACCGGCGAGACACCATTCGCTCTGGCGCTCACAAGCTCGAATACCATCACGGTGGATTTCACCGGGCAGATCCTGCAGGCCGGGGAATTCTACTACGGCGGCTTCTTCACGGATACTGCGGTGGCCGATTCCCTGGTGGACGGGGCGACGTTCGTCTATGTGGGCGTGAGCGGCGTGGCCGTGCAATATGATGGCTTCGTGAGCGTGGATAGCGCGGATTTCGCCGGCGGCACGGTGACGGGCGGGCAAGTGATGAAATTCGGCGTGATAGCGATCCCCGAGCCCCGTGCATGGGCGATGCTGGCTGCGGGCATGGGCTTCCTGGTCATTGGCAGCCGGCGGCGTGTGAAGGGTTAAGACGCGCGGCGGGGATTGCCCCGCAGAGCCGGTTTTATTTTTGATTGCGGTCCAGTTGCGCCGTTTTAAGATCATTGCGTGCCGCGTTTCAGCGACACCCCCTCCCCCGCAATTTATGAAACCAGCCAGATTGTTACTTTTCGCAATGCTCGCGGTTTGCGCGTGTGCGAAGGCGGCTGAAGATGTGCCTCTGATGTTTCATGCGGATACGGGCACGTTTTTCGATCCCGGATACCATGTCGATATCGAAGGCGGGACGCTGGTGTACAAAATCGTCTTTGACTCGGAAGAGGAGAAACGTCTGATAACTTTGAAGTCGGTGAAGATCACGCCGACACAGGAGCAGTGGAAGCAATTCCGGCAGGCACTTGACCAGATCAATGTCTGGCACTGGCAGCAGAGATATGAAATCATCATGCCCGATGGCGGTTGGTGGTCGCTGGAAGTCAAGTATCCGGACAAGCAGGTGAAATCCTCGGGAGCAAACGCTTACCCCGGCTTCAATGGAGAACTGCAGGAGAAACAGAACGGCGAACCCACGAAGTCCTACCGGCAACTCATCATGGCGATAGAGAAGCTTATCGGCGGCCGAAAGTTTGACGGGGCAGCGGCGAACGATGACGCGCGGCTTTACGCTGTGCTTATGTGGCCGCTCCCGCGTGTCGTATTCCGCGAGGCATCCTGTGCCGACGCGTTGTAGTTCCTGCGTTTCAAGGCGACCGAGAACATAAGCCGGAATCCAAAAAACAAGGACCTGAAGGTGAAATTCATTTATCGTTATTCCACGGACAAGCCCCGCAAGCCGGTGGTTTACGACCGGCAATCGATCAGCTACGTCACGGCACTCACAGACGTGCTGGATCAGGAGGATTTGGATTACGAAATGCTCGCGCCCGATACAATATTGATCAAGGACCGGTCAGCAACGACCGAAGAAAAGCGAGATGCTGTTGTTCCCGCCGCGTCCAAGGAACTGCGTGAACTCATTACCAGCCTGCCGCCGAGGGAGAGCGTGGTGGCGGATGTCGCGCTGTTCCGGGATGGGACGTCGAAGACGGACCCGCGGCGGCCCGATGCGGAGAAAAGGCTCGTGAAGGCAAAGGCGGGTTTCGCACGTCTCAGGGCGCTGCTGCATCCCGGCACGCCGGTATTTGATTATCCCGGTCTGCTTGCCCTTGCGCGTCCGAGATATAACGATACTGCCAATACCTACTCGATGCTGCTGGGCATATCGCCCGGCTGGAATTGGGACATGCCGCAGGGTGTTAATCCGGACGAGTTTGAGGTGATCATCGATAGCCACGGGATTATCACCGGGGTGCGTGAGGTGCTCTACAAGGAGTGAGAGTGGGGCAGACTGGCGTCTGGTCCCTGATTTTTTCATTTCGGGATCCGGAATTGCCAAACACGAGGCTTTTGTGGCGTATTTCCTGCTTGTTTTCGTTGTGAATTTCAGGTATAATCAATTGAACCTTTCGATTCAAAGACCAGCACCCTCCTTTATGAAAAAAGTTGTCTCTCTCAGCACCATTGCGCTCATGGCTATCGCCTTCTCCACCGGCTCCGTCCATGGGCAGAACGCCGCCGCCCCGGGCCAGAATGGCTCCGCTCCCGGCCTGAATGGCGGCAGGGGCCGGGCTGTGTTGATCCCTGACACCAGCCTGGAACAAGCCGACGACGTGGGTGTCCGCTCCCACACGAATCATCTGGTGCTCTTTTTCCCGGACGCGACAGGCACCGCTCCCGCAGGCGAGACGCCGCAGACGATCCGGCAGATCTATGGCCTGCCCACCACCGGGGGCGGCTCGGGCACCATCGCCATTATTGATGCCTACGATTACCCGACCGCGCTGAATGATTTCAACGTATTCGCGCAGACCTTCGGGCTGCCCGTGGAAACCTCCACGGACGCCATGGCCGCGACCAACACGGTGTTCCAGGTGGTGTATGCCAGCGGCAGGAAACCCAGCCAGAACGGCGGCTGGAACCAGGAGGCGGCGCTGGACATCGAATGGGCGCATGCCATGGCCCCCAATGCGAAAATCATCCTGGTGGAAGCCGCCAGCAGCAGCTCGAACGATCTCTATGCGGCTGTGGCCAAGGCAAACAGCATCGCGGGCGTGAAGGAGATTTCCATGAGCTGGGGCGGCTCGGAATACCGGGGCGAAACCCGGAGCGACTCCAACTTCCAGCAATCAGGCATCGTGTATTTCGCGGCAAGCGGCGATACCGGCGGCAAGGTCATCTACCCCGGCACCTCCCCCTACGTGGTAAGCAGCGGGGGCACGACGCTGAACTTCGATGCCCTCGCCAATTTCCAGAGCGAGACGGGCTGGAACGGCACTGGCGGCGGCAGAAGCATTTTTGAAAACCGCCCATCCTACCAGAACGCGATCCAGTCGATCGTAGGCAAGTCGCGCGGCGTGCCCGATTACTCGTTCGATGCCGATCCGAACAGCGGCGTCTCCGTTTACGACAGCACGCCCTACAGCGGCATGTCCGGCTGGATGGTGTTTGGCGGCACCAGCGTATCCGCCCCGTCGCTTGCGGGCATCGTCAATTCCGCAGCCACGGCGCGCGGGTCGTTCGCGACCTCGAGCTTCAGCGAGCTTGGCCTGATCTACAGCAACCTGGGCACTTCAAATTTCCGGGACATCACCCAGGGCACGGCGGGCAGCTTTTCATGCGCCACAGGCTGGGATTTTGTGACCGGGGTCGGCTCAGGCATCGGCCTGCAGGGCAAGTAACCGCAGGCGGCTTTTCAGTTCACGGCGGATAGCCGGGGATGAATGACCCCCGCATGCCCTGACCCAATAGAATTGGACTTTGCGCTGATTTTGGGTCTAATTGATATCAGTGAATCTTTTCCGGAAAATGACAGCCATTAGGGTTGCTGCATCGCTTGTGGCGATCTGCGCATGGATTGTCGCCAGCAACCATTGCGCGCTGGGGCTGATGCCGGTGTCCAAGGCGGAGGCGGGGCATCACGGAGACGGGTGCTGTGACGACGAATCAAAACCGACGAAAGGCCCGGGCGATTCCGGTGATCCGCAGGCGTGCTGCCAGAGCCTGAAGGTCACTGCCTTCACGCCGGCGAATCCGGTCTCCCACGACGCCACGTTTTTCGTGCTCCAGCCGTTTTTTGCAACGGTGTTTTCGCACCCCTGCTCCCTCGCGCCCCATTTGAATCCGCTGGAGATCGATACGGGGCCGCCCCGGGTGGTTTCCTTTGCGGAATCCGTGCTCCAGCGGAGCATTCCCGCCAACGCACCTCCATTAGTCTGACGACCGGCGTTCTGCATTCGCAGAATACGCCGCAGTCGTCGCCGACCCTATTGGCCGTCCACGGACAGCCATGACCATGCATGCCGCCATCGTTTTGGCGCGTGCATCACACAAAAGACATAAACCCAGTGGCAAACACGCCACGCAACTCCACTAAAAAAACAATATGAAAAAACTGAATCACATCATTGCAATCACCGCCGCGGCCTTGCTCGCGGCAATCCCGGCGGTCGCACACGAGGGCCACGACGACGGGAAGGGCGAATCCAAGGAGGTCACCGTCACCGGCGAAGTGGTCGACATGGCCTGCTACATCGACCACGGCGCAACCGGCGAAAAACACGCCGAGTGCGCGAAGAAATGCATCGCCAGCGGACTGCCGGTCGGTCTCAAGACCGCTGACGGCAAGACCTACCTGCTGATCGGCGAGCACAAGCCGATGAACAGCGAGCTGGTCGAATACGCGGCAAAAAAGATCACCGTGCGCGGGAAGCTGACCACCCGCGACGGGTTCAGCATGATCGAAAATGCGGAGATCGTGAAGTAAACCGCCGCCTGGACTGATCGCATGACCCATCCACGCAGGTTGAAGCGAGCGACCTTGCCTGGCAAAGCCCATGGCTTCGCCGGGGTTGCCGCACGTTTCAGACCTGCGTGGATGTCTGCCGGCGGAAACCCGTTTGTCCCATGAACCACTCACCATATTTATGAAATCTCCTCTCAAATTCAATTTCACCCTGCCCGCCATTGCGCTGGCCGCCGGGATCTATTTCGCCGGTCCGCCGGCGATGGCAAACTGCCCGCCCCCCACCGGGCCGGCTTACTCCGCAAAACAGCGCGATCCCAATTGCGAGGGGCTCATAGACTTCCTGCTGCGCAAATGGCAGCAGCATTGCGCCGCGTGCAAAACCGGAAAGGCACATGAACACGGGAGGCATTTATGAGCGGAATCCAAATCCTTTTGGACCACCTTAAACAGCCCGAATACGTGCATGTACTGATCAACCATGCGCCGATCTTCGGATTGTTGATGAGCGCGGTCGCGCTGTTCATCGCAATCGTGCTGCGCAGCCGCCCCGCGCGCGTGACGGCGCTCGCCGTGGTCTGCCTCAGCGCCGCATCGGCATGGCCGGTGTATCACTACGGTGAAGAAAGTTATGACCGCATCAAATCGATGTCCGATTCCGCCGGTGAAAAGTGGCTGGATGAACACCAGCGGCGCGCGGAAGAATTCATCTGGGCTTATTACGTGCTGGCGGTGCTGGCGGCTGTCGCAATCGCGGTGCCTTCTAACATGCCACGCACCGATACCGCCCTTTCAATCACAATACTCGTCCTGGCGTTGGTCACCTTTGCAATCAGCGGCTGGATTGCCTTTCCGGGCGGACAGATCCGCCACAAGGAATTCCGCACCGGCCCGCCGCCTGAATCCACTTCCGAAAAAAACCATGAATAACAAATACCTCAGACTTGTCCCCATCGCCCTGCTCACCGGCTGCGCGAGTTATCAATCCGCGCCGCTGCCTGCTGACCATCCGGCCAGCCCGGGCGCGGGCGAATCCATCACTACTCCTGCGCATGGCAGCCTGGGCATCGATGCGACAACGCGAGCCACGCGGGAGCGGCTTGCCGCGGCGCAGTCGGGGCAAAATGCCGCGCCACCGGCAGGCGGAACCAGCAACGCCGGGAAAGCAAAGGCGGGGGATGTTTACACCTGCCCGATGCATCCGGCAGTGAGTGAACCGAAGCCCGGGAATTGCCCGATTTGCGGGATGACGCTCGTGAAAAAGAAACCGGAGGCCGGCCATGAAAATCATTAGCATGAAAACTATCGCGACCATCCTCCTGCTCATGGGCGCCGTTGCTTTCGCACGGCAGCCGGAACCGGATGTGGCGCAGACAGTGAGTGAACGGGCGGGCAAAGAGTTGCGGTTGCCCGCAAGCGGCGGGAATGACGAGGCGCGGGACATCGTGCGCAGGCTGCTCCGCCGCACGCTCACGGCGGAGAGCGCGGCGCAGGCAGCACTGCTCAACAACCGCTCGTTCCAGGCGACGCTGGAGGACATCGGCATTTCGCAGGCCGATCTCCGCGAGGCCGGTTTCCTGAAAAATCCGGAGTTCACGGGCTCGGCGCGGTTTCCAGACCGCCCGCCACTGGCCGCCGACCTGGAAGGGGCGCTGGTGCAGGATTTCCTGGACGTGCTCATGCTGCCGCTGCGCAAGCGCGTGGCCGCGGCGCAACTGGAACAAACAAAACTCCGCGTTGCCAACGAGGCGCTGGGGCTTGTCTCCGATACCAAGGTTACGTTTTACGAGTTGCAGGCGCAGATGCAGTTGCTGGGGATGGAAAAGCTGATCCTCGAGACGCAGCAGGCCGCGACGGAGCTGGCGCAGAAACAGCACGAGGCGGGAAACATTCCCGACCTGGCGCTGGTCACCCAGCAGGCGGCCTACAGCCAGGCGCGGCTCGAGGTGGCGATGATCGGGGCGGAGATCCGCGAGAAGCGGGAGAAGCTGAACCGGCTCATGGGAGTGTGGGGCGTCGACACCGGCTGGAAAATTTCCTCCGAATTGCCACCGGTCCCCGATGCGGAATTTTCCCTGAAGGGGCTGGAGTCGCTGGCCGTGGGGCAACGGGTGGACCTGGAGGCCGCGCATGCGCAACTCGCAAGCGTGGTGCAGGCGCTCGGCCTTGTGAAGACATACCGCTTCACCGGCGCGCTGGAGCTCGGCGTTGACAGCGAGCGCAACCCCGACAGGTCCACGGTCACCGGGCCCACCCTGCGGATCGAGCTGCCGGTTTTCAACCAGGGGCAGGCGCGCGTGGCGAAGGCGGAGGCGCAGCTCCGGCAGGCGGAGCGGAGGTTCGAGGCGCTGGCAATCGATATCCGGTCGGAGGTGCGGGAGAAGCGCGACCAGCTCATCGCGAAACGCGATGCCGCGAAATTCTACCACGACGAACTGGTACCCGGGCGCATCCGGATCGTGAATCTCACCCAGCTCCAATACAACGCGATGCTCACCGGCGCATACGACCTGTTGCTCGCAAAACAGAATGAACTGACCACGGAGCGCGGCTACATCGGGGCCGTCCGGGATTACTGGATCACCCGCACCGGGCTGGAACGCGCGGTGGGCGGCAGCCTCGGCCCGAAACGCAATCCAACCACCGGCAAGGAAACGAAACATGCAACCAAACAAACCCACTGACATGATCACACGACGCAAATTTTTCTCCGGCGTAGCAGCAATCACAGGCGGCGCGGTGCTCGCGCAAACGGCCGGGCGCGCACTGGCCGGCGACACGACGCAACCACCCGCACCCGGCGGCCCCAACATCAACCCGGCCCCGCAGTCTCCCGGAATGCCGGGCGCGGATTACACGCCCGTGGTGACGCCAAACGGCGCCGCCGCGCCGTGGAAAATCGTGGACGGCGCGAAGGTGTTCCACCTCACTGCGGAGGAGATCGACCACGAGTTTGCCCCGGGCTTGAAAGGAAAATGCTGGGGTTACAATGGGCGCACCCCCGGCCCGACCATCGAGGCCGTGGAGGGGGACCGTGTGCGCATCTACGTGACGAACAAATTGCAGGAGCCGACAAGTTTTCATTCGCACGGCGTGCTGCTGCCGAACGGGATGGACGGGGTTTCCGGGGTGACGCAAATCCCGATCGCCCCGGGCGAGACGTTCAAATACGAGTTCACGCTGCGGCAGCACGGGTCGCACATGTATCATCCCCACTTCGACGAGATGACGCAGATGGGCATGGGGATGATGGGGATGTTCGTCATCCACCCGCGCAGGCGTCCCGACCCGGCGATCGACCGCGATTTTGCGATCATGCTCAGCGAGTGGCGCATTGATCCCGGGTCGTCGCGGCCCAACACGGCGGAGATGAGCGAGTTCAACATCCTCACGATGAACAGCAGGGCGTTCCCCGGCACCGCGCCGCTGGTTGCAAAGCAGGGCGAGCGCGTGCGGATACGCTTCGGAAACCTGGGGGCGATGGACCACCACCCGATCCATCTCCACGGCTACCAGTTCAAGATCGTGGAGACGGACGGCGGCGCGATCCCGCCCTCCGCGCAATGGCCGGAGGTCACCGTACTGGTGCCGGTGGGAAGCACGCGCACCATCGAGTTCACCGCGGATGCGCCGGGCGACTGGGCCATGCACTGCCACATGACGCATCACGTGATGAACCAGATGGGGCACGGCATCCCGAACCTCATCGGCATCAAGCCTGGCGGGCTCGACAAAAAGATGCGCGCGCTGCTGCCGGGTTACATGACCATGGGGGATACCGGCATGGGGAATATGGCGGAAATGGGGATGGCGGTCCCGCCCAACAGCATCCCGATGGTAGGGGCGAAAGGGCAGTTCAGCTACATCGACATGGGAGGCATGTTCACAATCCTGAAGGTGCGCGAGAATCTCACGAACTACGATGCTCCCGGTTGGTATCAGAACCCGGGCGGCACCGTGGCGACGGTGGCGAATGCGGAGGACTTGAAACGCGACGGCATCACGGAGTGAGCCCGCCGCAATGACAATTCCGGTGTAGTTTAGGGCAATTTATGGCCGAGGGTTTGGGCCCGCCACGGTGTTTTACATGGTAGCGGGCAATGAATGTTCGCAAGAATAAAAATAGAAAGAACACAAATTATGAAAACCATGAAAAT
>Ga0268264_10004510_pt1 | contig 11878 bp, 10 predicted proteins | sample KBSSwiS32_FD_190357 | JGI IMG/M metagenome (GOLD analysis project Ga0268264, IMG submission 190357) | Switchgrass rhizosphere microbial communities from Kellogg Biological Station, Michigan, USA - KBS Switchgrass S3-2 (SPAdes) (version 2) | ecosystem: Host-associated > Plants > Roots >... | reverse complement strand
ACCTCGGCGCCGCTAGCCCGAAGCTCGGCGGCGACGGCCATCGCTGGCACGACGTGTCCGGCGGTGCCCCCCGCCGCCACCACGACTCTGGGTGCTCTTTCCACGACTCGATCGGCTCCTGTTGCGGGACCCAGTGTTGCGTCCGCCCTCGACGACGCGCAGTTTGCCAGCGCCGGCGGTCCCCCCGCGGGCGACGGCGAGGATCAGGCCAACCGCGAACAGGGTTGCCAGCAGGCTGCTGTTGCCATAGGAGACGAAGGGCAACGGGACACCCGTCAGCGGCGCCAGGCCCATCACTGCGAAGAGGTTGATGATCGCCTGTACGAGGACGAGCGAGGTGAGGCCGGCGACGAGCAACTTCGAGTAGCGGTCGCGCGCTTTCTGGGCGATGCGCAGGCCGGCGTAGCCGAAGAGCGCGAAGAGGCCGGTGACGCCGAGGACCCCGACCATCCCCAGCTCCTCGCCGAGCACGGCCGAGATCATGTCGGTGTGGGCCTCGGGCAGAAAGCCGGCCTTCGCGGTGCCGTGGCCGATGCCGACCCCGAAGATGCCGCCCGAGCCGAGCGCGATCTTCGCCTGCGCGGCCTGAAAGCCCGTGCCGGTCGCGTCGGCGCCGGGATGGAGGAAGCCGGTCAGGCGGTCCATCCGGTAGGGCTCGACGATCGTCGCGAGCAGGGCGAGGAAGCCGAGGAAGAGGCCGATCTTGGCGAGGTCCACCGGACGAGCGCCGGCCGCGACCAGCATCGCGCCGACGGCGAAGGCGACGACCATCGCCGTCCCCATGTCCGGCTCGGCGACGATCAGCAGGCAGGCCGCGCCGACAACGAGCAGGAAGGGCATCATCCCCTGGATCGTCCGCACCTGCTTCGGTTTGCGCGCCAGCAGGTCGGCGCCGTAGAGGATCAGGGCCACCTTGGTCAGCTCAGAGGGCTGGATCTGGAGGAAGCCGGAGCCGATCCAACGGCTGGCGCCGTTGACGCTGGTGCCGGCGACGAGGACGACCAGCAGCAGGAACATCGTTCCGACGAGGATCGCCGGGGTGAGTTTGCGCACGGCGACGAGGCCGTAGCGTGCAACCAGGTGCATGACGAGCAGCCCGACGACGCCGAACATCAGCGTCCGCTTCAGGTAGAAGGCGCTGTTGGAGAGGTTGCCGTCGCTCAGCACCTGGGTCGTCGAACTGGCCGAGAAGACCATCACCGCGCCGAGCGCCAGCAGGCAGAGCGTCGCCGTCAGCAGCAGATTGTACTCGGCGGGGAGGGCCACCCTGGCGCGCTTCTTCTTCGGCCGTTTCTTCGCCTTCGCCAGCGCGGGTTTGCGCCGTTTGCCGCTTGCCGCCTTCACCGCAACGCTCCGACGATCTCGCGGAAGCGCTCGCCGCGGCGTTCGAAGTTCTCGAAGGCGTCGAAGCTGGCGCAGGCGGGCGAGAGCAGCACCGTCTCGCCGGGCTGCGCCGCGGCGGCGGCCTGCCCGACCGCCTCCTCGAGGTCGGTGCAGCGGTGCAGCGCGACCCCGCCGGCGATCGCCGGCGCCAGCGCCTCGGCCAGCCGCTCCGCCGAGGCCCCGGCCAGGTAGCAGGCGGCACAGCGCTCGCGCACGGGCTCGAGCAGGTCGCCGTAGGCCTCGCCCTTTTCGCTGCCGCCGAGGATCGCGTGCACGCCACCGTCGAAGGCGCGCAGGCCGACGATCGCCGAGGCGACGTTGGTCGCCTTCGAGTCGTTGACGAAGCGCACGCCGCCGATCTCGGCAACCGGCTCGAGCCGGTGCGGCACGCCGGCGAAGCTGCGCAGGCCCTCGCGCACCGCGTCGCGGTCGACGCCCATCGCCAGGGCCGCGGCGGCGGTGGCCATCGCGTTGGCGACGTTGTGCTCGCCGAGCAGGCCGAGCTCGGTGACGGCGACCAGCGACTCGCCGCCGTAGAAGACCGTCTCGCCGGCGAGGGAGACCTCGCAATCGGGACCGGCGCCATGGCAGAAGGCGACGCGACGGGCGCAGCCGCCGAGGTCGACGCCGGAGAGCGTCGGCTCGTCGGCGTTGAAGACGGCGACGTCGTCGTTGCCCTGGTTGGCGAAGATCCGCAGCTTTGCCCGCAGGTAGTCCTCGAGGTCCGCGTGGCGGTCGAGGTGGTCCGGCGCCAGGTTGAGGAAGACGGCGCACTCGGGCGCGAAGGCGACGCTGTCCTCGAGCTGGAAGCTCGAGGCCTCGCAGACGACGGTCGCCTCGGCGTCCACCTCGCCGACGAGCGAGGAGAGCGGCCTGCCGACGTTGCCGGCGACCGCAACCGGCTCGCCCGCCGTCCGGTAGACGTGGCCGAGCCACTCGACGACAGTCGTCTTGCCGTTCGTCCCCGTGACCGCGACGAAGCGGTTGGGGAGCGCGCGCCAGGCCAGCTCGAGCTCGCCGACCACGTCGATCCCCCGCTCCAGAGCCGCCGCGATCACCGCCGCCTCCCGCGGCACCCCGGGGCTCTTGACGACCGTCCGCACTCCCTCCAGGAGCGCCAATCCGTCTGCATCCAGGACGACTTCGACACCGGCCTCCCGAAGCCCTGCCGCCCCCTGCGGATGGCCGGAATCGACCCCAACCACGCCTGCTCCCATCCCCGCCAGGAGTCGGGCAACGGCCTGTCCCGACCTTGCGAGCCCAACCACCAGGTAAGGACCCTCAGGCAGTTCCGGGCGGGCCTTTTTGGGCGGCGGCGCAGTCATTCGACCTATCTTCGATCCGGACCCCTCTTCGCCTTCGTTGATGATTTTTGTGCCTATATCGCAGAAAATGCTTCAACGAACGATTCGGAAGAGCACATGCGAGCGCTGGGGATGGCCCGGAGGCAGCGATGGGCGCTCGAAGTCGTCGGCGGGGTCGTGGGTCATCCCGAGCCGCTCCATCACAGCGCGCGATCGCCGCGAAAAGGTTCGTGATCCTCCCCATGCCACCGCCTGAGCTTCAGCCCCTCGGTCTCAAGCGAAAGCTCCGGGCGAAGCTTCCTGGACATCGCCGCAGTCATGCCGGATCGCTTCGCGCTATGAGCGGTCGACTCTGTATGAAGGCGTCGTGCTGGCGAGGGGCTCCTGTGCTCCTTCCCCAAAACACTCAAGCGCGGCTCCTGCCGCGCGTTTTGGGGAGGGGGTGCCAATCCCCATCCCCTCCCCCTACCGCCCGATCGACTGCTGGTAAAGCGTGAAGCCGATCCCGGAGCAGACGGCGGCGACGATCCAGAAGCGGAGCATGATCTTGGTCTCCGACCAGGCCATCATCTCGAAGTGGTGGTGCAGCGGCGCCATCAGCAGGACGCGGCGGCGAAAGGTCTTGAAGGAGAAGACCTGGATCGCGACCGAGAGGGCCTCGATCACGAAGATGCCGCCGATGATGATCAGCAGCACCTCGGTCTGGGTCATCACCGCGAGGGCGCCGATCGCGCCGCCGAGGCCTAGCGAGCCGGTGTCGCCCATGAATATGGAAGCCGGGAAGGCGTTGAACCAGAGAAAGCCGATGCAGGCGCCGACCAGGCAGGCCGAAAGCAGCCAGGTTCTGCTGCTCGTTGGTGACGAAGGCGATCGCCGTGTAGGCGAGGAGGACGATCGCGCAGGAGCCCGCGGCGAGGCCATCGAGGCCGTCGGTGAGGTTGACCCCGTTCGAGGTCCCGGCGATGACGAGGAAGACGAGGACGAAGTAGAGGACCGGGCCGAGGTCGACGCTGGCGTCGCCGATGCGGAAGTAGAGGATCGGCTCGAGCCCGACCTCGTGCCGGGCCACCCACCAGAGGCCGAGCGCGAGCAGGACCTGGAGGAGCAGCTTCCAGCGCGCCGAGAGCCCCAGCGAGCGGCGCTTGACGATCTTGATGAAGTCGTCGGCGAAGCCGATCGCCGCACACCCCATCGCCACGCCGAAGACGGCCATGCTCTGCGCGTCGCGGTCGGAGAGCACCAGGTAGGGGACGCAGATCGAGGCGAAGACGATCAGGCCGCCCATCGTCGGCGTGCCCGCCTTGGCGTGGTGCTCCTGCGGCCCCTCCTCGCGGATGTGCTGGCCGAACTCCTTCACCCGCAGGTACTCGATGAACTTCGGCCCGAGGAAGATGCAGATCAGCATCGCCGCCATGCCGGCGATCAGCACTTCACCCATCGACGAGCTCCTCGAGGGCCTCCGCCACCGCCTCCAATCCCGCCGAGCGAGAGCCCTTGACCAGGACTGTGTCGCCGGGCTCGAGCTGCGCCGCGAGCAGCTCCGCCGCCTCCAGGGGGGTGGCGACCAGCTCGTCGGGGGCGTAGTCGCGGGCCGGCGCGCCGACGCCGATCAGCATCGAGATCCCAAGGTCGCGAGACCGCTCGCCGATCTCCCAGTGGTAATCGGGGGCGCCGGGACCGAGCTCGGCCATCTCGCCGAGCACGGCGATCCGCCGCCCGCTGCCGGTCGAAGCAAGATGGTCGAGCGCGGCGCGCATCGAGACCGGGTTGGCGTTGTAGCAGTCGTTCACCAGGACGATTCCGTCCCCCATTTCGAGGCGCTCGCCCCGGAAGCGTGAGAAGCCTATGTTCGCAGCGCGGTCGGCCATCTCGGCGAGCGGCGCGCCCAGCGTGGCGCCGGCCGCCACCGCGGCAAGGGCGTTGTCGAGGTTGTGCGGCTCGGTGAAGGGGAAGTGGAAGAGCTGGCGTCCGTTCGGCGCCTCGACGAGGGCCTCGGTGACGCCGCCGGCGACGCTGCTCTCAACCGCCTCCACGTCGCCGCCGGGGCCGAAGCGGAGCAGGTTTGGGGCAACGGCGAGATGCGGCTCGAGCGCCCCCGCCGCCACGGGCACGATCGCCGTGCCGTCACGAGGCAGAGCCTCGAGGATCTCGGCCTTCGCCGCGGCGATCGCCTCGACCGAGCCGAGCAGCTCGACGTGCACGGGGCCGACGTTCGTGATCACGGCGATCTCGGGCTCAGCGATCGAGGCGAGCTCGGCGATCTGGCCCGGCCCCCGCATCGCCATCTCGAGCACCATCGTCTTCGTCCCCTCGGGGGCTTCGAGGACGGTCAGCGGCAGGCCGATCTCGGTGTTGAGGTTCTCGCGGTTGGCGTGGACGGGGCCGGGGAGCAGCGCCCGGGCGATGTCCTTGACCGACGTCTTGCCGACCGAACCGGTGACGCCGACGACCGTCGCCCCGATCCTGCGGCGCCACTCGCGGGCGAGCGCCTGCATGGCCGCCAGCGGGTCCGGGACGGCGAATACCCAAGCGCCGTCCAGCCCCGCCGCGTGCTCTGGTGCGATCACGACGCCCCAGGCGCCCGCCTCGATCGCCTCCGGGGCGAACTCGCCGCCGTCGACGCGCTCTCCGCGCAGGCCGAAGAAGAGGTCGCCGGGACCGCTGTCGCCCGAGCCGATCGTCGCCCGCTCCGGGTAGCTCGACTCGCCCTCGGCGAGAACCTCGGCGCCCATCGCCGCAGCCATCTCCGCCCCGCCGAGCTTCACGCCGGACTGCCCAGCCTGCGCAGCTCCTCGCGCGCAACCTCGCGGTCGTCGAAGGGGATCGTGCGGCCGCCCTCGAACTCCTGGCCCTGCTCGTGTCCCTTGCCGGCGATCACGACGACGTCGCCCGGGCGAGCCCGCTGGAAGGCCAGGCCGATCGCGGCGCGGCGGTTGGGCTCGACCTCTACCTCGGCCCCGTCGGGGGTACCGGCGAGGATCTCCTCGATGATCGCGCCGGGGTCCTCGGAGCGCGGGTTGTCCGAGGTGACGATCGCGAGGTCGGAGAGCGAGGCGCCGGCACGGCCCATCTTCGGGCGCTTGTCGCGGTCGCGATCGCCGCCCGCTCCGAAGACCGAGAGCACGCGCCCCTCGCCCAGCTCGCGAGCGGCGCGCAGGACGTTCTCCAGCGAATCGGGCGTGTGGGCGTAGTCGACGACCACCGAGAAGTCCTGTCCCTCGTCGATCGGCTCGAAACGTCCCGGCGGAGGCGCGGCTCCAGCGAGACCTTCGGCTGCGGTGTCGGGCGCTATGCCCAATGCCGTAGCCGCCGCGAATGCGCCAAGCGCGTTGGCGACGTTGAACTGACCCGGCAGCGCCGTGCGAACCTTCGTGCCGTCGACCTCGAACTCGGACCCGGCGGCGTCGAAAGCGACCGCCTGGGCCGAGTAGTCGGCAGGCGCGCCGACGGCGGAGAAGGCGAGGCAATCGAACTCGCCGGCGAGCCGCCGGCCGTACTCGTCGTCGGCGTTGACGATCGCGATCCGCGGCCCCATCTCGAAGAGCCGGCGCTTGGAGCGAAAGTACTCCTCCATCCCGCCGTGGAAGTCGAGGTGGTCCTGGGTCAGGTTGGTGAAGAGCGCGGCCTCGAAGTGAATCGCGTCGCAGCGGTGAAGCTCGAGCGCGTGCGAGGAGACCTCCATCGCACAGGCCCGGTCGCCCGCCTCCAGCATCCGCCGGAAGGTCGCCTGCAGGTCGATCGCCTCCGGCGTGGTCCGCTCGGCTTCCTCGTCATGGCCGCCGACGACCTGCCGCACCGTGCCGAGCAGGCCGCACTGGACGCCGGCCGCCTCGAGGATCTCGCGCACGAGGAAAGCCGTCGTCGTCTTGCCGTTCGTGCCGGTGATGCCGACGACCCGCAGCTTCGCCGTCGGGTCGCCCCAGAAGCGCGCCGCAACGGGCGCCATCGCCGCCCGCGCGTCGGGCACGACGACCTGGGTCGCTGCGACATCGAGCTCGCGCTCGACCACCAGAGCCACAGCCCCCGCGTCCACCGCCGCCGCCCCGAACTCGTGCCCGTCGACCTTCTCCCCCGGCACGCAGAAGAACAGCGTCCCCGCCTCAACCTTCCGGCTGTCGTAAGCAAGGTCGACCACCTCGACATCCTTGTCGCCGACGATCCGTGCCCGAGAGAGCTCCGCGCCAAGCGCCGCCAATCTCACGCCGCAGAGTCTAGGAAGGGGGCCGGGTGCCCCTCTCCCAAAACACTCAAGCGCGGCTCCTGCCGCGCGTTTTGGGGAGGGGCACCCGGCCCCCTAACTCACTATTCCGGCGGCACACCGAGATATGGCAGAGCGTATTCCGCGATCTGGCCGAACGCCGGCGCCGCGACCGAGCCGCCGTAGATTTCGCCCTGCGGCTGGTCGACGACGACGCCGACCAGCAGCTGCGGGTCCTGCGCCGGGGCGAAGCCGATGAAGGAGGCGACGTACTTCGTCTCCGAGTAGGTCCCGTTTTCCGCCACCTGCGCGGTTCCGGTCTTGCCCGCCAGCCTGTAGCCGGGCACACTGACCGCAGAGGCGGTCCCGCCCGCTTCCAGGACACCCTCGAGCATTTCCCGCACCTGCGCGGCGACCCCCGCGTCGATCACCCGGCGGCCCTTCGGCTCGTGAACCGTTTCTTCGCCCACCTTCTCGATCAGCTGCGGCGGGCGCAGCATGCCGCCGTCGGCGATCGCCGCGTAGCCGGCCATCATCTGCATCGGGGTGACGGAGAGGCCCTGCCCCATCGGCAGGTTGCCCATCGTCGAGCCCGAGTATTCGTCGAGCGCCGGGACGATGCCCTGCTCCTCGCCGGGGAACTGAACGCCGGTGGGCCTGCCGAAGCCGAAGCGGTCGATCCAGCGGCTGAAGCGGGGCGCGCCGACTTTGAGGCCGATCTCCACCGCGCCGACGTTGGAGGACTGGGCGAGGATCTGAGCGACCGTGAGATCGATCGCCGGCCGTTCCTCGGCGTCTTCGATCACCCGGTCCGCAACGTGCAGCTGCGAGGGCAGGTAGAAGGACGTCTCCGGCGTCACCAGTTTTTCCTCGAGCGCGGCCGAGACGGTGAAGGCCTTGAAGGTCGAGCCGGGCTCGTAGGTGAAGCCGGTGGCGCGGTTCATCAGGTCTTCTGGGCTGGCGGCCGAGAGGTCGCTCGGATCGACCGGAGGCCAGTTCGCCATCGCCAGGACCTGCGAGCTGCGCGGGTCCATGACGATCGCGGTGGCGCCCTTCGGCGCGTACGTTTCGCCGACCCCGGCCAGCACCTCTTCGGTCTTCGCCTGGATCGCCGGGTCGAGCGTCAGCTTGACGTCGGTCCCGTCCTCCGGTTCCCGGGTCGTTTCCAACCGGATCGCTTCGCCCTTGGCGTCGGTGACGATTCGCCGTTCGCCGTCGGTCCCGTGCAGCACCGATTCCTCGCCCAGCTCAAGCCCGGTCAGCCCTTCGCCTTCGGCGCCGACCGCGCCGATCGCCTGCCCGGCCAGCTTCCCCTGCGGATAGATGCGGCGGCTGTCGGGGTCCTCCCCGATCCCCGCCAGGTCGAGCCGTTCGATCCTGGCGGTGGTCGGCAGGTCGACGCTGTGGGCAAGCGCCTCGTAGCTCGTTTCGGCACTGACCATGCCGAGCACCTTGCTCTCCGACAGGCCGAGGATCGGCGCCAGCTTTTCCGCCGCCAGCGCCGGCTTCGTCACTTCCGAGGGAATGGCGAAGATCGTCGCCGCGTCTTCGGAGGCGGCCAGCGGGTTGCCGTGGCGGTCGAGCAGGTCGCCGCGCAGGCCGGGCAGCGGAACCGACTGCGTCTGCTGGCTGATCGCCTCGGAGGCGAGCTTCGCCCCCTGCACGCCCTGCAGCCAGAAGGCGCGGGTCGCGATGCCGAGGAAGCAGAGGAGAAAGCCGGCGAAGAGGAGGCCGATCCTGCGCTCGGTCGCCCGCACCGAGCCCCCTAGTAGCCCGAGCCGGCCGCGGCGAGGCGTTGGGCGGCGACGCGAACGTCGCGGGCGCTCGCCTCAACGCGGCTCACCTGGTCGGTGGGAGCGGCGGCGAGCCTCAGGGCGCTAGCTTCGCTGCGCACCCGGGCGGCGCCGGAGCGCTGGGCGTCGCGGGCGCGCAGCAGCGAGTTCTCCTTTTCGAGGGCCTGGATGTTCTTCTCGACGTGACCCTCCGAGGCGGCAAAGCTGAGCGTGGCGACGTTGACGGCGACGATCCCGGTCAGCAGGACGCCGAGGACGGCGATCCAGGCTCGCCCGCGAGTGAGGCGCACCATCAGGCTCGAGTCGGGCAGCTGGCGGACCGCGCTCGCGGTGCCGACCGCGATCGGGATCAGGTGACCGCCGGGACGGCGAACCGGCGCCCTCTGCGGCCTCGGCGCCGACTTCGTCTTAGGTTCCGCATGGCGAGACGAAACACGAACTCGGCGAGCGGTCGCGGCAGCGGCCATCAGACAGCCTCCGCGATCTTTACGGCGGCGCGCAGATGGGCCGACTTCGCGCGGGGGTTGGCGGCGACCTCGTCGGCCTCCGGGGCGACCGCGCGGCGGGTGAGCAGCTCCGCTTCGGGCTCGCGGCCGCAGACGCAGACGGGCAGCTCGGGCGGGCAAACGCAGCCACGGGCGCGGGCGGCGAGGAACTGCTTGACGCGCCGGTCCTCGAGCGAGTGGAAGGAGATCGCGGCGAAGCGGCCGCCCACCGGCAGCGCCGCCCAGGCGTTCGGCAGGGCGTCCTCGAGCGAGTCGAGCTCGCCGTTGACGGCGATGCGGATCCCCTGGAAGGTGCGCTTGGCCGGGTGACCGCCGCCGAAGCGGGCCGAGGCCGGCATCCCGGCCTTGATCGCGTCGACCAGCTCCGAGGTGGTCGCGAGGGGGCGGCGCCGGACGATCTCGCGGGCGATCCCGCCGGCGTAGCGCTCCTCGCCGAAGCGGCGCAGGGCCTGGGCCAGGCGCGACTCGGGCCACTCGTTGACGACGTCGGCGGCGCTCAGCTGCTGGCGGGTGTCCATCCGCATGTCGAGCGGCGCGTCGTAGGAATAGGAGAAGCCCCGCTCCCAGGCGTCGACCTGCATCGAGGACATTCCGAGGTCCATGTAGGCCATCTCTGGGCGGATGCCTTCGCCGCGCAGGGTGCGAAGACCTGCCGCGAAGTCGGCGCCGAGGAAACGGGTCGCACAGGGGGCTTCGGCCGCGAAGGCCTCGAAGCGCGCTTCGGCCGCCGGGTCGCGGTCGACGCAGATCAGGGTTCCCGTCGGCCCGAGCGCCGCGGCGACGAGCCGCGCGTGGCCGCCGCCGCCGAAGGTGCAGTCGACGGCGGTCTGGCCGGGCTCGGGGGCGAGCAACTCGACCAGCTCCCTGGCGAGGACGGGCTTGTGCTCGATCGGCATCAGAGAAAGGGTTGCGCGGTCGGCGGTTGGGCCGACGGCTGGGGCTGCGTGCGCGCGTGCGGCCATCTCACTCAGCCGCTCCGTTCGAGGCCAGGCCCTCGGCGATCTCGGGGGCGGCGGAGTCGAGCTCGGCCTCCTGCTTGGCCCAGGCCTCGGCGTTCCAGATCTCCAGGTACTCCCCGGCGCCGATCACGACGCAGGGACCGTCGAGGCCGGCGTGCTCGATCAGCGGCTTCGGCACGCGGATGCGGCCGGCGGAGTCGAGCTTCTCGTCGAAGGAGCCGCCGTGGAAGCGGCGGCGCAGCGCCCGGGCGTCGCGCCCGAAGGGGCTGTGCGGCGAGAGGAAGCGGTCGGAGAGCTGCTCGAACTCCTCGGTCGTATGCACCCAGACGCAGGGGTCGAAGCCCTTGGAGAGAACAACGCCATCGGAAAGCGCCGCCCTGAACCTGGAGGGAACCGTGAGGCGATCCTTGGAATCGAGACTGTGCTCGTAGAGGCCCCGGAATGCCACCGCTTAGGTCCTTTCTCTCCTGGGCTGGGAAGTGAGTTAGGACCGAGGTGATGAGGTGGGAGGAACTTCACCACCCCGGTCCTGGGCTTCAACTCGCGGGCACTGTATCCCACTTTCCCCCACTTTGCAACACGATGTGACCCTGCAACCCCATTTGCACCACCTCTCGACCGCGGGTCCTGTCGCGGCGGGCCTCCCCCATGTGCTCGGACGCTGGCGCGTCCTGCGCTATGGGGGACCCCCTGCCGCCGCGCCACCCGCGGAAGATGCGGAGCAAAGAGCACGGCAGGTGGTCCGGAAGCTGGTCGTCTCTCGGAGAGACTGCGTTACCGAAAGCCGCTGAAAAAGAGGTCGGCGTTTGCGATCAGGGCGGCGGCGATCATCAGCAGGACGGAAGGGACGAGGACCAGGGCGACGACGAGCTGGATCTTCGGGGCGGCGCGGGCGGCGCGCTCCTCGACCGCGCGGCGCTGATCGCGGCGCAGGGCGCTGGCCTGGCGCCGCAGCTGGTCGGCCAGCGGCGAGCCGTAGCGCCGTGAGCGCTCGATCGCGGCGCAGAGCGTCGCGACCTCGCTGCCCGGCACCCGCTCGCGCAGCGAGCTGAGGGTTGTGGCGAGCGGCTCGCCGCAGGCAAGTTCGGCGTCTGCGATCGCAAGCTCGTCCGCGAGCGGCCCGCTCCCCGCCCGGGCCAGGTCGGCGAAGCCGGCGGCCACGCCGCGTCCGGCCTCGGCCCCGACCGCAAGCAGGTCGATCGCGTCGGGCAAGGCCGCCGCGATTCGGCGACGGCGCAGCCGCAGGCGACACTCGCGGAGGGCGTCCGGCACGAAGAAGCCGGCAGCGGGCAGTGCGATCGCGAGCAGCAGCGACAGGTGGCCCGGTGCCGCCGGCGCGGCGGCGAGCGCGGCCACCCCGCCCAGGCCGGCGCAAGCTGCTCGCTCGGGAAGGGGTCGGACCGTCATTCGGCGATCCGCGAGAGATGCCGAATGGCGAAGAACCCAGCCAGCTGCAGAACCGCCGCCATCGCCAGCAGGACCGCGGATGCCGGCGAGCCGATCAGCTTGGCGAGGAACCCGGGTTCGATCAGCTCGGCGAAGACCGCGCCCCCGGTCGGCATCGCGACGACGAGCAGACCAGTGAAGCGGGCCTGAGCCGTGGCCGTGCGGGCATCCTCGGCCGCACGGTCCCGCTCGGCGGCCGCCGCGGCGAAGCGGCGCAGGAGGCCGGCGAGGTCGCCGCCGGCGAGGCGCTGGCTGAGCAGCGCGGCGGCGAATGCGTCGACGCGAGCGG
>Ga0268264_10004502_pt1 | contig 11888 bp, 10 predicted proteins | sample KBSSwiS32_FD_190357 | JGI IMG/M metagenome (GOLD analysis project Ga0268264, IMG submission 190357) | Switchgrass rhizosphere microbial communities from Kellogg Biological Station, Michigan, USA - KBS Switchgrass S3-2 (SPAdes) (version 2) | ecosystem: Host-associated > Plants > Roots >... | reverse complement strand
GCGGTCTGAGTCTGAACCTCGGGCGGGCTTCTGGAAGGCGAACTTTACGACAGGCGCCGCGATGAGTTTTCGTCGCACGAAAAGCCGCACAAATAGTCAGCGACGCTGATAAGAAAAGTGATGCAGCTTATCAAACAAGACGAGGAAGTGCGCCGGATCGTGGACCAGCTTCACTACGGCTATCAATGCAATCTTTCGATCCTCCAGCTTTATGAAGTCGATGGATGAGGACCTTTGTCGGCGGCGTGGATAGAACGGCCGTAAATACGCGAAATTTTCATCAAGCCGCTCGCTTGATGAGCATTTTGCGGGACAAGGTTTGGCTAACACGGGGAGGTTGGCACGATCCGTGGGTTCTGCATGGAGGAGGCGTCGCCGGCTCACTGCGAGTCCAAGCCAAATAGGTGAGCTCAACAGTCTGACATGTTGCGATGTCCGCGATGATCGAAAAGTAGACGTTGCGCTGACCTCAGGCAAATGCCAAGCACCTCGATGCACATCTCCTTCGTCATGAAGGCCTGAGCGCTGGTCGCCTTCCGGGACAAAACTCGCCATAGTCGGCCCGTGCCCAACCCCTCCGGTCTTTCTGGTCTTTCCGAGCTCTACGGACTTCACAAGAAGGAGTTGCGCCGCTTTCTGGTTGCGAGAACCGGGAGAGAGGCAGACGCCGACGACATTCTGCAAGACCTGTGGCTACGGCTTGGCGCCGTTAGTCCCGGCCCAATCGCGAATGGCCGCGCCTATCTATTCCGCATGGCGAACAATCTCGCCCTGGATCGAATGCGCGAAGCCAGCCGGCGCGCGAAGCGCGAGGCGAACTGGACCGAGGCGCAACACGGCGCGATCGCGCCCGGGAAAGAAGCTGCGGACGATCGGACCGATGCCGAAACCGCTCTCATCGCCGATGAGGAAGTCAGTCGTCTTGCCGCGGCAATCGCCAACCTGCCCCCAGGTGCGCAGCGCGTCCTGCGGCTGCACAAGCTTGAAGGACTCAGCCACAGCGAAGTGGCGGCCCAACTCGGGATCAGCCGCAGCGCGGTCGAAAAGCACATGGCCGTGGCGATGAGTCACCTGCGTCGTCATCTGGAGGACTGAGGTGAACAAGGAATGGTGCCGTCTGATGATTGAAAAGGGGCGATGCGCCGGTGAACGGCGCTCTGAGACAGGCAAATGACATCGCAAAGTATCTCGGACGAAGCTGTTCGCTGGCTGGTCAGCCAGCAAAGCGACGAGATGGATTGGGATCAATTCACCCTTTGGCTGGAAGCGGATCCCCGGCATCGCGCGGCTTTCGATGAGGTGGCATTGCTCGATGCTGGCCTGCATGAGCATGCGTCTGCACTGGTTGCTCAGCTTCCCGTGTCCGACACGCTCTCGGATGCGCCTTCACCTTGGCTTCGGCGATTTGGGTTTGGAGGCGGAATGATTGCCGCCGGGCTCGCGCTGCTGCTGGTCATGCACGATTTCAGACCCGGGGACATCGCTCCCCGATCCTATCAGACCGCGGCGGGCCAGACTCGTGAGTTCGCGTTCGGCGGAGACATCCGCGCGACCCTGGCTCCCGAGAGTCAGCTCGTCGTTCGTGGCTCCGATATCCAACTCGCGGGCGTTGCCTATTTCGATGTACCACATCGTGCCGGGCGCACGCTGTCGGTCCATGCCGGCGCACTGGAAGTGAAGGACATCGGCACGCTTTTCTCGGTCGGCAACAGCGATGGCATCGTCCGGGTCGAGGTTGCCAAGGGGTCGGTCCAGATACGCTCGGCAAGGCTTGCCAAGCCGCTTTCGCTGTCGGGCGGGCACGCGCTCCTGGCAGATAGTTCGACGGGATCGATCCGGTTACTGACCATCGCACCGTCCGACGTCGGCAGCTGGCGCTCGGGCAAAATCCGTTTCGATGGCGAATCGTTGCGACTGGTCGCCAGGGAGCTCAGCCGCTATTCGGGGACGAAGGTGAGTGTCGATCCGACCATTGCCGGCCGACCCTTCTCCGGAGTTATCTCGATTGAAAATGGCGTCCCGCCGGCACGGTCTCTTGCGAACATCCTCGATCTCGATATCCGAGCCGTGGATGGCGGCATTCGCCTGCAGCCTCGCACTCCTTAGCGCGCCATGCCCCGTTTCGGCGGCGCCAAAGGCAGTCGCCGAAGCGCGGATCAGCCTACCGGCCGGAAGCCTGACAGACGCTCTGGACCGGCTCGCAGACATTGCCCATCTGTCGATCGGCTACGCCGGGAGTCCTCCCGCTCTCCGCGTCCCGGCCATACGAGCGGCAACGGTGGAAGAAGCGCTTTCACGGCTGCTGAAAGGAACCCGTCTTCGCGCGGTCGCGGTGGGTCCGCGCACATTCCGGATCGAACCGGCGGTCGCGCATACCCCACCATCCCCTGCATCCATGCGCAACCAGCCGCTCGCGCCGCAACCGATTAGCGAACCAGAGATCACCGTCACTGCGCGAAAGCGCCCGGAGTTTCTGCAGTCGGTAGCGGCCATGGTCCGGGTGATCCCGGGCGACGCCCTGACTTCGGCCGATGGCCTACCAGGGTCTGGTGCTATCACGCGCGCAACGGCGGGGTTGAGCATTTCCAACTTTGGGCCAGGCCGCAACCGGCTGTTCATGCGCGGTGTGGGTGATGGAGCGTTCGACGGATTCGGTCAGGGAAGCGTGGCGGTGCTGCTCGACGAAGCGCGGCTTATCTATGACGCGCCCGATCCCAACCTGCTTCTGATCGATATCGACCGGGTCGAATTGCTCGAGGGGCCTCAGGGCCCGCTTTATGGGACCGGCGCGCTCGGCGGAATCGTGAAGATCGTGACCGTGAAGCCGGACTTGAACGAACACTCTGCCTCGGCTTCGCTTGGCCTTTCGTCCGACGATGACCTGGACCTCGGCCAATCAGCATCCGCCGTCTTGAACCTGCCGCTTGCCTCGGGTCGGATAGGATTGCGCGCGTCCGCCTATCGCCAGATCGAGGGCGGCTGGATAGATGACGTGGGCGGCAGGGCCAACATCAATCGAAGCAGCATTGCTGGCGGCCGCCTGGCCCTTCGGTGGAAGCCGGCCGAAGATTGGACCGCCGACCTTTCGCTGGCGCTGCAGTCGCACTTCGCCCGTGACAGCCAGTATATCGACGGAAGCCTTGGCGCTTTCAAACGACCGAACCGGGCGGCCGAACCGCGCGACAGCGACACCCGCGCGACCGCATTGACCATCAGCGGGATGATAAGCGGTCTTCGATTGACGTCGGTCACCAGCTTCTCCGGTCAGGAAGTCTCGGCTGTCTACAATCTCGACGCGCCGGAAACGGCTCCCGGCCTTGGCCCGGCGCCGCTGGTTGCCGATGACCGGCGCTATTCGCTGCTCGAACAGGAGATCCGGCTTGCTGCTCCGGACCACGATCGTTTCAACTGGCTGATCGGCGCATCTGTTTTGCACGCATCCACGCGTGCAATGATCGTCGCAACCGATGCTGCGGATTCGCATCCGCAGCTGACGTTTCACCGCACGGCGCTGGAAGCCGCCCTGTTCGGAGAAACGCGCCTGCGGCTTTTGCCTGGGCTGGAGGCAAGTGCGGGCATTCGATTGTTCCGAAGCAGCATAGACGATGACACATTGGAGCACACGGCGCCGCAGAGCGGCTCGCGCGGCGCCTTGCGCGCGACACCGAGCATCAGCCTGGGTTGGGATGCTTCCCCGCACCAGTTCGTATATGCGCGCGCCGCAACCGCCTATCGGCCAGGGGGATCGAGCATCGGGGCGGCGGATGATGCCAGCCGGACATATAAGGACGATGAACTCGACAGCGCCGAATTGGGTTGGCGTGGCCAATTCGCGCGAGCCTTCGATGCGAACGTCACATTATTCGCATCCAGCTGGAGGCATGTCCAGGCAGACGTGCTGCTCGATAGCGGCCTCGTCACGACCCGCAACGTTGGCAACGCCAGCAACGTCGGCGTCGAAGCCAATCTCGATTTCGCTCTGCGCTCGAAGACGAAGGTCGGGCTGGGCATCATCGTCCAGAACGCGAGCCTAGATACGCTGGCCGACCCACTTATTCATGTCGCAGACCGGCGCCTGCCGATTGTCCCCAGGTTCGGCGTGACGGCGAATGCATCGCAGCATCTCGATATCGGGTCCTGGAGCGGAATGCTGCGGTTCAATGCCCGTTACACCGGCGCGACCCACCTGAGCTTCGATCCGGATCTCGACCAACGAATGGGTTCGCGAATCCTGCTGGACGCTGGCATCGACATCTCGAAAGGACCCTGGACGATCACGCTCGACGGCGACAATGTGCTCGGAGATCATGCCGACAGCTTCGCATTCGGCAATCCCTTTACAATCAGGTCGGCACGCCAGCGCACGCCGGTCAAGCCACGGACGATCGGCATCCGATTGAATCGCCGCTTCTAGCCTGGCCGGCAGGGTTGCGGGCTTGCCCGCACCTGAGAAAATTTCACCGCATTAAGCGGCCTCGCCGCCGCCGAGAACGAAATCTTGGCGTTGCAACTGCGGTTCTCCTTCGCCCGGTCAGTCATAACGACGAAACAACCGGAAACATTCATGCAGACCGATGCCGTCCAGAAGCTCATCACATCGCGATATGCCGCCGCACACGGCGCCGTCCCATCCTTCGACTATCCGCATTTCTGCGTCGTCGGGAGCACGCCCTCAGCGCCAGCGGCAGCGCTGGGCTTTCGCCTTGCCAACGAAGGTCGCCTTTTCCTTGAAACATATCTCGATCAGCCGGTCGATCATCTTCTCAGCGAACGGTTCGGCCGCTCGATCGGCCGTGACCACATAGTCGAAATCGGCGCCCACGCATCTGAGAAGAGCCACGCTACGATCGCGCTGTGGGCGCAAACGGCACGGCACCTCGATGGCCAGGCCGAGTTCGCCGTTGCCGTAATTACCGCCCCCCTTCGGGCGATGTTCGACCGGCTGGGCATTGCGATAACCGAACTCGCCGCCGCCGATCCCGCGCGCCTTCCATGCGGGGGCAAGGACTGGGGCCGCTATTATGCAACCACCCCGATGGTGTGCGCCGGATTGATTGCGCCGGCGCGCCAGCGCCTCGCGGCTTTTGCAGACAGGTTCAGTGGCAGCTGCGCATGACGACTTTGATAAAGGCCGTCCGCGAGAGAGCGATCGTCGACCCGTGCGGCATCGCGTTTGAAGGCTTGAGCGGACCGATCGACTGGGCCCGCGCGGCGATGATTGTCGACCGTACTGCTGCTCGGTTGCGCACCGAGTTCGATGCCGACCGGCCGATTGGCCTGTCGCTCGACCATGAACCTGAGAGTGCGCTGCTCCTCGCCGCCATCGTTGAATCGGGCTGCATATCGATTCCACTGCCACCCTTCTTCACCAGCGCGCAGCGGGAGGCAGCCCTGGCAAGTGCCGGGGCGGCGCACCTTGTCAACGCGGCCTTCCTGGATGGCGACGAATTAAGGCTGGAAACCGAAGCTCGTTCAACGATGCCTGTCGACATTCCGGCGGGCACAGCGACCATTACCTTCACCTCCGGCTCGACTGGCGATCCGAAGGGCATCTGCCTTTCCGCCAGCCATCTGATTACCGTTGCCGGGCATGTTGCCGAGTTCGTCGGATCGCGCCACGTCGGACGGCATCTGGCGATCCTTCCGTTCGGCATATTGCTCGAGAACGTCGCGGGCCTGTTCGCCTCGCTGCTCGCCGGTGCAACCTATATCGCACTTCCGGCCGGCGACATTGGCCTCGAACGTCCGTTCGCTCCGGACATGGTGGCGATGATGTCGGCCATTGCGGCTGCGCACGCTACCTCGCTGATCCTTGTTCCCGAATATCTGGCCGCTCTGGTCGCCGCCATGGAAATGAGCGGCACCCGGTTCCCGCTTCTGACCGTACTCGCGGTCGGCGGCGCGCGCGTCGCGCCCGACTTGTTGTTGCGGGCAAGGGCGGTGGGCCTGCCGGTACGCCAGGGCTACGGGCTGACCGAGGCGGGATCCGTCATCACCCTCGAAGATCGAAGCGACGGCAAGGTTGGAAGCGTCGGCCGTTCGATCGGCGCACATCGCGTCCTTATTGCCGACGATGGCGAAATTATCGTCGACGGACCGTTGTTCCTCGGAACCGTCGGCTGCCCACGCCCACCCGGGCCCTATCACACCGGCGACATCGGCCGCGTCGATGCCGGGGGGCGCTTGTGGATCGAGGGACGCAAATCGAATCTCATCGTTACCAGCTTCGGCCGCAATCTGTCGCCCGAATGGATCGAAGGGCTCCTGCTCGACCAGGCTGAGATCGCGCAGGCCATGGTTCGGGGCGATGGCGAATCCACTTTGGAAGCGCTTGTCGTCCCGAACAGCCAGGGCGCCGACATCCAAGCCGCGGTCATGCGGGTCAATGCCGCCCTTCCTGCCTACGCCCGTCTTGCCCGGATCACGCCGGTCTCGCCCTTCACTCCATTCAATGGCCAACTCACCGGCAACGGCCGGCTGCGGCGAAGCGCCATCGACATCGCTCATCCCAGGGAGACAGAAACAATGCCGTTCTTTGATCGGCTGGTCGCCGATACCAATCCGTGGCGGGCGCGGTTTTCGGCAGTGCCGCAACTTGCCGCCGGACTGACCGGCAATGTCAGCATTCGCGATTATCGTGCCTATCTGGCGCAGGCCTATCACCATGTTCGGCACACCGTCCCGCTGATGCGGGAAGCCCGGGCGCGGCTGGCCGGAAATGCAATGCTCGCGCTGGCGTTCGACGACTATATCCAGGACGAGCTCGGTCACGAGCAGTGGATATTGGACGATATCACGGCGGCGGGCGGTGATGCCGATGCAGTTGCCGCGAGCCACCCTGCCCCGGCAACCGCCGCAATGGTCGACCATGCCTATCAGGCCGTCCGTCACGGAAATCCCGTCTCGCTGTTCGGCATGGTGTTCGTTCTGGAAGGCACCAGCGTTGCCATGGCATCGCAGGGCGCGGCGGCGGTGCAGGCGTCGCTCGGCCTGCCGGCGAGCGCCTTTCGCTATCTCAGCTCGCACGGAGCGCTCGACCGCGAGCATATGAAATTCTTCGAAGGATTGATGAATTGCATCGATGATCCCGCCGACCAGCGCGCGATCGTCCAGATGGCGCGCGACATGTTCGACCTGTTTGGCGCGGTGTTCGCGTCGATCGAGCTGGAGGCAGCCCACGATGCGACTTGACGGCCAGAGCGTCTATCTGACCGGTGCTGCAGGTGGCATCGGCAGCCTGCTCGCAAGGAAACTGCGGGCCTACGGTGCGCATCTCACTGGGATCGACCGCGTCGATTGCGGCGAATGCGACGAAAGCATCGTCGCCAATCTTGGCAGCGAGCAATCGCTCGGCGCGCTGTCGCAGATACTGGCCGACAGGCGGGTCGATATCCTTTGCAACCTGGCCGGCATGCAATATTTCGGCCCGCTCGATCGGCAGGATCCGGCAAACATCTGGCTCGGCTATGTCGTGAACCTTGTCGCGCCGGCGATGCTGATCCGCTCGGTGCTTCCGCAGATGCGCGCGCGGGGAAGCGGGCAGATCGTCAACATCGGGTCGGTGATGGGCGCGGTGAACTATCCCCATTTCGCGACCTATTCGAGCGCCAAGGCCGGCCTGCGCGGCCTATCAGAAGGGCTGCGTCGCGAGCTTGGCAACAACGGCATTGCCGTAACCTATATCGCGCCGCGCGCCGTGCGCACCGGCTTCAACGACGAGGCGGTCAGCCGCTTCCTGAAGATGGCGAAAATGCAGGCGGACGATCCGGACGTCGTTGCTGGCCGCATCGCCAAAGCCATAGTCGAGCGCCGCAAGGAGGTCACGATCGGCACCGCCGAACGGGTCTACACGCGGCTCAACGGCCTCTTTCCGCGGCTGGTCGACACCGGCCTTGCCGGCGTGACCGCGAAAGCGCGCGGCCTGTTTCAAGATTGATTGTCCAAGGAGTGACCAATGGTCCATTTTAGTTCCCGAATTCTCGCTGCCGCCGTCGCCCTTGCGTTAGCAAGTCCGGCTTTCGCATCGGATCCCGCACAAATGCAGGCGGACGTCATGCGGATCAACAACAGCTGGGCGCATATCCGCTACGAGGTAAAGGACCGTAGCCAACAATATTCGCAGCTCAATCGGCTCGCCGAGCAGGCCCGCCAGGTCGTCGAGAAATATCCCGGCCAGGCCGAACCGCTTTTGTGGGCGGGGATCGTCGTCAGCGAAGAGGCAGCGCGTGCGTCCACCTTGAAGCAGCTGGGGCTCGCAACCCAGGCTCGCAACATACTCGCGAAGGCCTATGCCCTGAATCCGCGCGTGGCGGATGGTGGCGCGGCGATGAGCCTGGGCGTTCTTTATTACAAGGTTCCAGGCTGGCCGATCGGCTTCGGCAGCACGGCCAAGGCGCGTTCCTATTTCGAGAAAGCGCTCGCCCAGGATCCGCGCGGGCTCGACAATAACTTCTTCTACGGCGACTTCCTCGCATCCGAGGGCGATAAGGTTCGCGCCAAACAATATCTGCAGCGTGCTCTGCAGGCGCCCGCCACTCCCGATCGGCCGGTCTGGGATGCCGGACGGCGCGCGGAGGTGCGCGACCTGCTCGCCAAGCTGCACTGAGCTGATGATCGCGGCGTGGAAGGAAGCGGCCGGCATAGCCATCGGTCGGCAGCTGGCCCATCCGACCGGCCTTGGCGGCAGGATCATCGGTGCGGCGATGCGCGTCGCCAACCGGAGCCCGACGCGCGCCGTCGTCGAGGCGCTGGCGATCCGTCCCACCGATCGCGTGCTCGATATCGGCTGCGGAGACGGTTCCGGGACTTCCGCCATGGCCGGGGCGCTTCATGTGTGCGGAGTGGACGCCTCGACGACAATGCTTGAGGTTGCGCGTCGTCGAAACCGTGGGGCGATGGCGCGCGGCCGCGTCAGCTTCTACGCCGGCGACATGCTGCACCTGCCGTTCGACATGCCCAGCTTCGACAAGATCGCCGCATCGAACGTGCTTTATTTCTGTCGGGATGTGTCGGCCTTCGTTGCGGAATGTCGGCGCGTCGCGCGGCCCAATGCCCGCCTGGTCATCTTCGTCACGTCTCGGTCTTCGATGCTCGATTGGCCGTTCGCCAGCACGGTGACCCATCGCCATTTTGATCGTCAATCGCTCGAAGACGAACTGGAAAGCGCCGGAGTCACTGCTTCGCTTCGATCAATCGACGAAGTGGCGCTTCCAAGAGGCATCACCGGCCTGCTGGCGACCGTTTCGCTTGCACCATTGGCTTAACACGATGTGCGCAATCCCGGCTACGCGCCGCAGGACTTACTGGCGTATCGCTGCGCAGGCGACGCGCGCGCCGGCTCCGCCGATCGGCTGACTTGAGTGATCGTCAGCGGAAGAGTGGATAACAAGCGCCGATCCATCGCTATCCAGGAGATTCAGCCTTCCCGCGGCCGCGCCCAGAGACAGGTTTGGCGCGAATATCTCCGCGTTTGCGCGGCCGTCCGCCGCGGCATAGATGTTCGGCAGGTCGCCAAGATCGGTTTCACCCGGATTAAGCAGCCCGTGGACCGATGCCCCGCCAGCCATATCATGCACATGGCCGCCGGACATCTTGAAGCCGGCGTCGCTGCAATCTGCCACGGAGTGAAAGTGGACCGCATGCCAACCCGGCGTCAAACCAGACACCTCGATGCGAACCAGCAGTCCGCGCGGCGCCTTCGTCAGATAAACCTGGCCCGCTTCCGTGCCCGGGCCGGGCCCAACGAGGGGAAATTTCGAGATCGGGACTGGCTGAGCCTGTGCCGGAACTACGCTGGCAAAGATACCAACCGTTATCGCCCATATCTTTCTTGTCATGAAATGCTCCCGATGTTTCATGACGAAAGACGGCACGGCAGCAAGACTACCGCAGTTTGTTATGACGTCTCAGCCGTTGGTCCCGCGTCGCAAGGGGCTGAAGCAGCGGTTGACCAGGACCAGCAGGGCAATGGAAATATGGCTGGGAGGCGCAGGTGCCGTCAATCGCGCGGTCGCCATGTGGGATCGTTTGGCGTCACGTACGGACACAGTCACACTGCGATGCCGACCAGCCGACCAATGCCGGCCGTGAGTGCCATGGCCAGCGCGCCCCAAAATGTGACGCGCAGGGTTGCCGCCCACACTGGGGCTCCGCCGGCGCGCGCCCCGACGCCCCCCAGCAGCGCAAGGAACAGCAGCGACGCGGCCGCTTCGATTGGGACCAGCCAGACGCCGGGGGCGGCGATCACGAGCGCAAGCGGCAGCGCGGCGCCGGCACTGAAGGTCGCGGCCGAGGTCAGCGCGGCCTGGATGGGCCGCGCGATCGTCATCTCCGAAATGCCGAGTTCATCATGAGCATGGGCGGCAAGCGCGTCTCTCACCATCAGCTGCCGCGCAACGGTGTTGGCTGTCGCCGGGTCTACGCCGCGCGTGACATAGATGGCGGCCAGTTCGCGCACCTCGGCCTCGACATTGCCTGCCAGTTCGCCGCGTTCGCGCGCAAGGTCCGCGCGCTCGGTATCCGACTGGGAGCTAACCGAGACATATTCGCCCGCGGCCATCGACATGGCGCCAGCGACGAGGCCGGCAACCCCCGCCACCAATATTTCTGCCGGCTTCCCTGCCGCTGCCGCGACGCCGATGATCAGGCTGGCGGTCGAGACGATGCCATCATTTGCACCGAGTATAGCCGCGCGAAGCCACCCTATCCGCGAGACGAGGTGGCGTTCAGGAAGAAGGTGAAGCCTGGGCATCGTCATATTCGTCCTTCGCAGCCTCGCCGCCGCTACGCTCGCCAGCCTTGGCAAAAGGTGAACTTCAGCACCGTCTTCGCCGCGCGAAGGTCGGCATCACGCAAATCGACGAACAGGTCTGGCCCGTGAGTTTCATGCTCCATGACCTGGGATATATCGAGCTGGAGCAAAATGCACCCAAACCCTCGACAGCCCGTTCGGGACGAGGATGTAACCCATGTCTCCGGTACGAATCGATCGGTAGGGCTGTCACAGCGGCCGCGATCCGGAAGTGCTCAGCCCTTTGGAGGGAGCAAGCCACACAGACGTCGCAATTCCTGCTCGAACCGGAGGCAAGCTTTGCCGTCGATCACTGGAACGTGATGATTTAGCCAGTGACGGGGGGCAGCAGCGAATTGCTCGGGCCCGTCAAGCGCCGCGTCGAGCGCGGCCAGTGTTTCGCCGGCATCTCTCACGATGGGGCCGCCGGTGTCCCCTGGATCGAGCATCCACGCTTCGTCCGCAGGGATGCCGCGCCGCAGGCGGAACCGCGAGAGAAGCATGGCCGTTCGTTCCACCCGGGCGCCCGGCTCGACCGGCAGGATGTGAAGCGCCGGCCGGCCCAGGACATAGAAATAGGCAAGGAACGAGGACAGGTTGGACAGCATCACGTCCGCCGCCAGCAAGTCGGTCAGATTGTCGGGGTGTTCGTTCTTGAAGCGCAGCTCGATGAAATCGCGCCGGTCCGCCACATTCTCGAGCCAGTCGATAAAATCCCGGTCATATCGGTGACGGTCGTGGAGGCAGATCAGCAGGTTCGCGCCACGCCGCTCAACCGTCTCGACGATCTGGCCCAGGAACGCCGCGTCGTCGGCACTTCTCGCGACGCCGCCCGCCAGGCCGCGCAGCGTGCGCCGAAGCCCGGGAGGGCGAGCGAAGATTCCGCCATAATGCCAGGTTATCGAGATCAAGACCGTCTTCCTGCGCAGCAGGTCGATCTTATACTCGTCCGCAAAGTCGCGCTTCGCATATGGCGGCTTCAGCAGCAGGTCCGAAAAGGCCATGCCGATGGTGACGCAGCAGCTACGCGGAAGCTTCCACTTTCGCACGCGCCACTCAACGTCGGTCGGTCCATAACATTGCGCCACGAAGTTCGGCG
>Ga0268264_10004495_pt1 | contig 11895 bp, 21 predicted proteins | sample KBSSwiS32_FD_190357 | JGI IMG/M metagenome (GOLD analysis project Ga0268264, IMG submission 190357) | Switchgrass rhizosphere microbial communities from Kellogg Biological Station, Michigan, USA - KBS Switchgrass S3-2 (SPAdes) (version 2) | ecosystem: Host-associated > Plants > Roots >... | reverse complement strand
TGTATACGAAAATTTGGATCGTCTACACAACTGTTCAATACGAGAATGCCCAGCAAAATATTGCAGCCTTTACAAACGAAAGCATGGCAAGGAATCTAGAAAAAGAATTGGATGCATTGCCGTATGAAGAGAGGTATATCGAAGGATACGGTTCTTTTGATAATTGTAATGTGGACGAATTGGAACTAGATAAACCGTTTGACCTTAATTTGTTAACCTTAAAGGGGAAGTAAAAACCAATCAACTATGTCTTCTATTTCTGATCGTATAAACGAATTAATATATAATAATAAGCTATACTCATCTTTGCCTAATCAGATTATGCCTTCTAATGATTGTATGTGCAGCAGATCATCACCCATATTAACACCGACTATTATGCAAGACGATAATTTATTGGATATAAATTATCCAACCGGATCGCATTTAAGCATAACCATGGAGCATTCCAAAATAATGGCAAGATTAATAGAAGAAAGATGGAAAGGAACAAAATATTATCCGCAACGCATAAAATTAATTTGCTCTGGAGCATCTGGCATTATTTATTCTACTTTAATATACTCTCATCTGTCCATCTGTCCTGCTGTTGATGTTGTGGAGATATTGGTAGTAAGGAAAAGAGGAGAAGTAGCGCATCATGATAGTGTGTTTAGCGGAGCGGACCCGGCTATATGCAAACATATAATTGTCGACGATTTTATAAGCTCTGGCAATACTATGGATAGGGTTTATAGAAGGTTTTTAGAAGGAAATCCGGGATTCGAAGGAGTGGACGGCATATGTGTGGGAGGAGTTGTATCAGACTATTGTACAAGAAACATGAAAGTTGATACTATTATTTGCGGGAAGTATCATTCGGACGAAATGCCGTTTTAGGTTTTAATAGTAGTGTTGCGCACCCCCCACTATTTCAACAACTGGGGTGCATAAAGCTGATCCGTTTATTAGATGCCAAGTATTTCAAATGTTTGGGAGCAAGTTGTCGCACTATTGGACGACGGAGTAAGTATAATCCCGATCCGAGATAAAGACGAGACAACAAAATCAGGAAAGACAAAGACCAAAAAAAGCCCGTACCAATCCTGGGAAAAATACCAAACAGAGCTAATAAAGAAGGAAGAGCTTTGGTATTTGATGGAGAGATACGAAACGTCTGCCATAGCTACCTTGTGTGGGAAAATTAGTGGAGGGCTGGAAGCTATAGATGTCGACGTTAAAAATAAGCCAGGATGCGACAAAGAGCTGTTTGATGAAATTAAGGCAGTAATGCCAGGGCTGATAGATCGGTTACGCATCAATAAGACGCCGTCTGGAGGTTGGCATTTATTGTACAGGGTTGAAATAGGGTTTGTTGTGCCAGCCAGCAAAAAGTTAGCTTCCAGATTCGCCACACAAGAAGAAATTGCCGCTGATACAGCAGAAAGACCAAGCAAATTTCGATGCTTTATAGAGACGAGGGGGGAAGGCGGTTATGTTGCCGCACCTCCCTCTCTTGATTATAAGACGGTCCAGGATCGGCCATTGCCGGTACTTACTGGTGATGAAAGGAATAAATTGATTGCGATATGTCAATCGTTTAATACTTATTACAAAGATGAGCCGAGCTTTAAGTTAAGTAGCCAAGAAAGTATTTATTACGACGAGAATCCATTCCAATCATTTAATAAGAGCGGCGTAGCGGAGCATGTATTATTAAATAATGGGTGGACATTGTATAGTAATAGTAGCCGTTTTATTTACTTCACCCGACCTGGGTCTAAGTCGGGCGGCATACACGCTGCCTTTATGAAGGCAAGTAGGTTGTATCGCTTTTTTACAACGAATTGCGAATTCGATAATGATAAATCATTCCATCCGGCAACCGTTCGGGCTGTATTGGAATTTGGAGGTGATAAGAAGCGTCTGCATCCGGTTTTGGTTGGGGAGGGGTATGGGAAGCTAAAGGCCGAGGCAGAAAAGAAGATAGTTAAGAATGCCGTGCTATCTGGGCGTGATCTACCTACCAACATTAGCCCAGAAGCTAAAGAATTGTATGCGGAAAAGGTTATTCAGCATGCTACGGTGCATCCGTATGGGGTGTTTTGGCAAATCGGATCGAAGGATGGGTTTGAGATAAGCAGGGAGGATATTTACAGGGTGGCCGACTTGCTTGGATTTAGACTTTGGAAGGATAATTTATATCAATTAGATGGCAATTTTTTGCATAAGCGAACAGATCAGGAATTTTTTGATACGCTTAATGGATATGTATTCGACGATGATGGAGATGTGCAGAAAGAAATATGCAATTGCCTAGAAGCGTTTTTTCAAAAGAGTGGGGAGTATACAATCGGAAGATTAAGACAAATTAAAAAAGAACAAATATTTAGCGATACGCGGAATGATTGCTATAAGTTTTATTTGAATTGCTATCTACATATCACCGCCGATAGTATTACCATATGCGAACTATCCACTATAAAAGGGTATGTTTTTTACGAACGAGTGCAGCAGCGCAATTTTAGATTTGGGGATGTTGGGGGGCATTATATTGATTTCCTGAATAAGGCTTGCCATCTGGATCATCGGCCAAATTTGCAATCAATCGTCGGGTACTTGTCGCATGATTACAGGGATAGCACCACCCCGTACATTATAGTGCTTACAGAAGAGTGCGAAGACCCGAAAAAAGGCGGAGGATCAGGGAAGAATCTATTTTGCACGTTGCTTAAGCATACGATTACGATTACAAACAAGAATGGGGCGCAAATACAGAAAGTGGACGAACGATTTTTGCAAGCGTGGAATGGAGAGCGATTGTTAAGTATTGATGATGTTCCTAAAAATTTCGATTACACCAGTTTAAAGGATATGTCGAGCGGAAGTGCTATTATAAAGAAGCTGTATAAGGACGAAAGAGTGGTGGAGTGCGAAGATATGTGCAAGTTTATCATACAGTCGAATTACGGTGTAAATAAAGCAGACGGAGGAATAGAAAGGCGTATTAGGCAAATAGAATTCACTGATTATTTTACTCAAAAGCAGGGCGTTAATACGCATTATGGCATTCAATTTCCTGATGGATGGAAAGAAGAAGATTGGATTGGATACGACAATTTTATTGCACAATGCGTTCAAAAATGGTTAGCGGGGGGATTGGTACTGGAGAGGGAAGAGCTGACAGAAGGGGGTTGGTTAAAAGAATTCGATCAATTGCATGGGAAGGATACAAGACTTTTTATAGAGCAGAATATGGAGTTTTTATTGAAGAAAAAAACAATACCAATATCTGAATTCAACAGCTTGTATAATGCATATTGCGACGAAAATAATGTACACGAGAGATATAGGAAGAAGGGTATATATATGAACGATGCGTTGGAAGCGTGGTGTAAGAAATTTAATTATGTTTTCGAAAAGAATAAGGCTGATAGGGTTCCTGGATATGATAATGCAGTAAAATGCAAAGTTTTTGAAGATATGTTCCCTGCAAAAAATGTGACAAAACCTATAGATGATATACCATTTTGAGAATCAGCTTTGTAACCTTTGTAACCAACTGTAACCAAACTTGTAACCTTGTAATGTATATAAGAATCAACATTGTAACCTTGTAACCTAGTGTCCCCTATCCTTACGTATAGGATAGATAAAAAAATAAAAATAAAAAGTTGCTAAAATATTTTAGTGATTTAAAAAAAATAAATGATATAGCTTACCAGTATAAATAACGTAGGGGTTTTTTGTGGTTACAAGGTTACAAACCTTATAATATATATGATTCTTAGTTAATTATTTTGTTACCTACGAAATTATTGCTTGGTTACAAGCTGGTACAAAGGTTACAGTCATTAAAAATAAGTGTTATGAATAAATTTACGAGCTTAATTGGTAGGGTTGTTTTTATTAAAGATGATCCAGAAGGTGATTATGATTTTGGCATGAGGATTTACGATAAAATACTTGTTAACAAAGACGGTGTTTCTGTGACCGCATATATAGCTATGCCTTTTAATGAAAAATATCCGGAGACGGAAAATTGTATATTTAGAATTATTTATCCAGAAGATTTTTTACAAGGAGGTGTGTTATGAATCTTAATGATCAATTCACATCGTTGTTTTCTTTATCAGATAATAGGAAAGATCAGTTTAGAATATTTATCGCCCATTCTAGTGCAATGATGCTTGATTTTATTATTCAGCATCATGTAAAGTATTGGCCTAAATATTTTCTAGATAGCAACAGGCATGATCCATCTAGTTTCTGGATAACCCCGTACAACAAAGGAAATTTATGGAAGATAAAGCGAACCCAATTTTATTTTGAATTGTATTATGGGACCAAAAGAATATTTAGTGCCAATAATTTTCAAACTTGTCTCGATGCTATCAACGATAGAGATGCATGCGCTAGAATTGAATCAATTATTAAATTATAATTTATGACAAACAAACTCGAAGGAAGAAAGGTATCTTTTAAAATGACCGATACAGAGAATGGAAAGAAGGCAGATTTTTATCTCGTGGAGATAATAGGTGATATTGTAGATAGTATCGTAATAGAAGGAAATACCCATTATGTTATTTTGGCGAACTTTAGAGAGAAGGAACAGTTGTTTTATATTCTGCCAACACAAATAGAGTTGGTAGGTAAATATTAGATCATGACTGAAGATCAATTTCAGGCCAAGTGTTGGCAATGGGTTTGGAATAACTATCCCGAAACACGGCATTGTTTATGGGCTGTACCGAATGGAGGAGAGCGTACATTAGAGGTAGCTGTGAAGTTAAAGGCTACAGGTGTATTGAGTGGAGTACATGATATGCATTTTTTGTGGGATGGACAGTTTTATACATTTGAGTTCAAGGTCGGGAATAACCATTTGACTAAAACCACTATTACAACCAGTCCAGGCGGCGGTCGCCGGGTGGTGTATGGACAAGAGGAGTGGGGCGCATCGATGTACGCACAGGGCGGAGTGTGGTTCGAAGTGAGGCCGAGCGACCCTCCGCAGGATGCATTATTCGACTTTCAAATTTTATTTGAGAGGGTGATGTGCGGGAGGTATAAGAGGTGCGAGATAATTGGGAAGGAGAATGGCGCTCCGATGTTCTAAAATGCAAAATTTTAAATCATGAATAATCAATTACAATTGAGCGAGGAAGAGTTGGTGGGAATTGGATTCACAAAGAATGGAATCGTATGGGAATTTTTAATTAGCGACCATATAGGGCTGAAGCTGAAGTATGGGGAAAATTCGAATATGTGGTATTTGGAGTCGAAGAATTTTGGATATGATTTGAATATACAATCAAGAATGCAGCTTTTTGGGATATTGATGGCGTTTAGAGTGGATTTAGATAAAAACGCTTATGCGTATTTCTGTTTTTAATGCGCATACTGATTCATAATGGATTATAAAATTATGATGCAAAAAAAATGCTCCTCTTCGACCTCCCGACTCGCTCATCCCGCGCATCCGATCCTTATGTATTACTATCTTATGCATTGGACACTTAGGTATTAAATTGATCTATATGACACATAAAAAACCACTACTCAACGACATAGAATTGCAAATTATTCGGCATTTGGCAGAAGATAAGCGAAAGGGGGAAATACCAAAACTTATTTTCAGATCATATGCTGGAGTTGATAAAGCAGTTTGTGTATTAAAGGAAAAATCAGGAAAAAGAACATTATGGGGAATCGTAGCGTGGGCCATACAAAATGGATATTATAAATTCCCAGACCAAACCGATCAAAATAAATTCCCTTCTCCGGATTCCCATAACACATAATTCACCCCACTATCATAACTTGCCATTGCCGCTGACCAATTCCGGCGCGGCATAAATAAACATTATGGAAAGCAAGATCATGATTGACATTACACCAATGGGAGCCCCATTTATTTACATCGACTACAAGCAAAGTGACGATTTGCGCGACAAAATATTGGGAAGATTTTTGTACGAATCGGGAGCGTTGGATATTAAACCGGGCCGAACGCTAAGCCATACACCGTTGAACTTGCATGTATTATCATGCGGCGGCGACGCTGGCAGGGTGCAAGCAATGATTGAAATTATAGATCGGCCCATTGCGCCACAACAGACCACCGGCCCGGATGGTCCAATAAAAGATAATGCATAAGAATCTTATGCACTTAACCAGCCCCCTTAATCGGGGGCTTTTTTATTCCAAAAATCAACGTTGAATCATTTATGCATCCTATCTTTACACCGAGTTTAATCGATGATCGTTTTTTGAAAATCTGTTTGGACAGGGGTTCGATTCCCCTCACCTCCACAAATTGCAGCCGCATGGTGCAAGTATTGCCGGTGGTCCCCCTTGAGTAAGGGACCATTTTTTATGGGGGTGCCCGGTTTTAACAGCAGCTTAGTAAGATAATAGGAGATTAAATTCGAATTCCAAACGACAAAGGTGTAATACCTTTTAGCCGTCCAGCTATGCGCTTGGCTGCTTAACGTCCTGGCCCCCAACGAAATGGGGGGCTTTTTTATGTTCATAACTTTCCTCAAAAAAAGGAGCCAAATATTTGGAATCGGGAAGTGTTGAATGTATCTTTATGGTATCAAAATCAATTACCATGTCTTACACAAACGCCCAACTCGAACAAATAGTCGCCGATCTTAAAGTAAGATTCCCAGAAGGTAGCACAGCCATACACGTAAGCAAGGCCAGGGGCGAGAGGGTAATAAAGATTAAAAATCACAATAGATTCAATATTGTGAATGATCCTATGTTCCCGGGTAGTGTTGGCGTATGTTATGGCCGGTCTTTTTTCTGGCATAATGGCGCATATTGCGTTAAATAATTACACGGACGGTCGCATACCCACCCCGCACCCTCACCAGGGCGGGGCATTGGGGGTAAAAAAAATTAATTTATGTACACAGTAAGCGTCCAATGGAGGACAAAAAATACAAAAAAAGAGCCAATAATATACGAATTCGACAATTATGGCTCTGCTTTGGATAAATATACAGAGTCGGTTGGTAAAATTGCCAGTTATATAGCCATGTTGTCGGGGATTAATGATATGTGTATTGAGTTGAAGGAAGATAGCAAAACACTCTGGGAATTTACCGCTGATGCAACAAGGCATGATAGGGGATAAAAACCCTATCACAACATCTCGACGCCCGGCCACCTGTAAAGGACCGGGTTTTGGGGTCAAAATCAATTACTTATGAAAATTAAAATCCTACTCTCAGTCCTGGTCGATCTGGTGTTATACGGATCAATTATCGTCGGCGTGGTATTCGAATTTTATTATGCATTTAAATGATATATTATGCCTCTTACTCACCATATTACACTCATAACATTTATCGATGGCAGTTTTGTCTCCTGGCAATATCTGGGCAAGGTGCAGCGATTGTATAGAAAAGAAAAGAGATATACCGTTCATGTTCTGGTCGAAAAATCTGATACAGTAAAACAGTGTATCGATCAATTCTTCGAAACATGGGATAAACCATCCGAACATAGGGCAGAATGGTTTATTAAGATGGCAATAAAAGATGCTTTATGAGGACCATTATTATATTAATATGTATCCTCCTGGCATGCGGTTGCGCAACACAGCGGCGGCATAATCCCCGCTGGTTGCAATCGCATGGGTGCAGAATATGCCACTGAGGGTAAGTAGACAATCTTAAAAAAAGTGCTCGAAATATTTGGAATATGGCGAAGTGGAGTGTATCTTTACTATATGAAACAGCAAAACAAAACACTAAGAATAGGACAGCAAGTAACGGTTAAAAAATCGTATCTTGATACTCTGCCGGAAGCCGAAAGGAAGAGCATGGAAAGAGGAGGGAAAGTTATAGATATGCTTGGGAATGAGGCAGACGTAATGTTTGGCATACACGATCGGGAACAATTTTGTTTACATATAGATAATTTAATTTTTTAACACGCACAGTATGAAAAAGTCAACTACTCTCAACGCGCTCATTATCATTACATTCGCCGCTGCCCTGGTCGCCAGCTACTTTATAGCCCAGGCATGGCCGACGATTGTTAGATAACCTTACTTCTGCCCTATCTTGCGTTGTACGCGGATACGCGGCAGTTAGTAGCACCCCACCAAACAACATAGCCGTGAAGTACGGCAATAAGTATGGTTAAGATGAAGTATCTTAGATTGGACACCCCACTGCCTTACGAGGCGTGGGGGTTTGGGGTCAAAAAAAGTTCATATTATGAAAAAATCTACTATAGATCAGCTTCTCTACAATTGGCCAGAACGTGGCCTGCAATATTATACGGCTCTTAATGGCGTGAATGGATATTATGTCCCATGCAGAGAGCAAGATTTAAGGTCTGTTCTCCGTAGCATATCAGGCAACGGAAAAGCCGATTGTGTCGAATACATGGACGACAACACTTCACTAGTTATAATAAGGGTTTTTTGTTCATAACTTCCCGTCCAAATATTTGGAAAGTTGTGAAAGTGAGCGTATCTTAGGAGTAATAAAAACAAACAATCATGCGCAATCAAGAAATATGGGCAAGGATCGTACGATCTATTCGCGCCAACTACGATATATTCGAAAATAAGTATACGCGCAAGCAACTGATCGAAAAGGCGCATGATTATGCATTCGAAGTATTTGAAGGAGCTGATCCGGCCATGTACGCAACCATGCCAGCCGACGAGATTGCAAAGGATGCAAAACTTTGGTTCGAATTATCAAATCAATAAGTTATGAAGTTCTACCGCCTCTCTCCCATCTGGTGGTGTTATTACATCATCGTGTGTTATGAGCTGCAATATTCTAAACCTTCGCCTATAAAGCGATCCAGGGTAAAGATCGCCGATAGCGACTACAATGTAGGGCGTAGGATGCGTCGAATGACCAAGCAATACAATAAGTTAAAATAGGCCGATCAATCAGGACGATCACCATGTCCCGGACCTTTTTAGGCCGGGATTTTGGGTCGAAAACCTATACTATGTACATTTATTACAAACTCCGCGAACGCTATTATGATAACGGGGAAGCTAAAACAGATACTTCCATGCCAATCAATGGCAAAAGAATAGCTATCAGCATGTTCGATGCCAATGTTCGACTAAGAGAAATAGAAGGCAAGGTTCCCGGGGTTGCCTATCTGATCGAGCTTATTGAATTGCCACACCACCACATTACTCACATCAAAACCGTAAGATAATGAGCAAAATGACTACCAACCAATTAATAACCCTATTACAACAGTATGATCCGCGATAAATGACGGTAAATGGGTATTTCTAAAAATACTCGTCATAATATTTGGAATTAGGAGAAAGTGAGCGTATATTTGTATAACAAAACAGCAAAACAATGACACGCATCTCCTACCAAACACAGACCGGCATCAACAATACCCCGTACATCGAATATTGGAACGGGACAGAATTTACCAGCGTACCGGCAACAGTTAAGGTGCTCGACCCAGAGAAGATGTGGAATTGGCTGGAAGAAAACGCCCCCTTTGTTGCTGATAATTTTTCGAATAGAGTAAAAATAGAGACAGTATAATCCGCACCTCGTTTCATAAAATGGTCCCCAGGCCCGTACCTTTTAGGACGGGCTATAGGGGTCAAAACTAATCAAAATGTCACAATTCCCATTTAAAACATTCGAAGAAGTACAAATTGGCGATATAGCCACCGATTACGGGGATCAGGAATTTCCTATAATTGGTAAAGGTACATTAAAAGAAATGTTTGATCAATTCGGGAATAGGTGCGCCCTTGGTATTGATGATTATGTCGACGGCGATAGCGAGTGTACGGAAAGCGATGATGCCATAGCAGTGCAGGCAGAGAAGCAATGGGACGGGGATGTTATTATATATCTCTATGACTACGACGGCGCATTAGTAATTAAAAATCAATAAGTTATGAAACTAAAATTTGCGCACAATAAGGGCGGATTTGGTTTTGCTATTATCGGGAAAAATCATTGGTTCCTGATATCAATTACTAAGCCAGCGTATAAAAAGAGGGTGCCAACCTGTCCCTGGCTGCATATATCTTGGAAATAATCTAAAAATCAATAAGTTATGAAACAGATACTACAATCTCCAACCCTATCGGAGAGAGAATATTTAATAATTCATTTTCAGCGCGTTAAAGGCAATGATGCGCCAGACGAAAAAGGCATGATGCGCCCCTTTAATGTTGTAGACGGAATATACTTCGACTTTCCTGTCGATTTGGATAAGGGAATGTACATGAAGGCATATCTTAATCCAATGGATATAAAGGCATTGTATGAAAAAGTTGTCGAAATTGAAAAAGCCAAGGTTAAGCCAGTTCCGGCAGAAGATTGGTTTAGTTGAGTACTTATACTCGATCTTAAAAATACTTCACCATTTATTTGGAATCTGCCAAATCTCGACGTATCTTTGATATAACAAAACGCAAAAGCCATGTCAAAGTCAAAAAAGGAATGGGAAAACAAAAACCCCTCCAAAGCACAACTCAAGTGCGATATAAACGAGTATCTTACGCGCCTCGCTGAATCTGCTGATGAGCAGGTCGAAGCAGGCGAAGCAGAGGAAGGCGACGAAAAGGGTAAAATCTGGCATATCCTTCATCTCCATATCAAAGGGTATTCGAATGGGGAAATTATCAACCTCGCCGGATTCAATCGGAACACCGTGTACAGGCAGGTAGGCGAGTACGATAAGCTCCGCACTGCTCCTGCCAAATCTTACCAGGGGTTTGAGATATACGAGGCTCGTTTACAACGTATTATGTCGCGTAAGAAAATGAGCAGGGAGAAGGCAATGGCTTATTTGGCCGAAAAGGACCTGGAAGCGACCGATTAACAATAACTTCACAATAGTGGGGAAAAAATACCCCACTATTTTCTTGCATATTCAATTAAATATGCTTAATTTTACTACAATCTAAAAACAAAGTGTTATGAACGCAAAAACAACGGGTCTGCCACCCAAAAAGGCAGAAGCAGTAAAAGCCATTCTTAAGGACAAAGAATTGGGCAAAGTCGACAAGATTATCAAACTTCACCGCAAACATTTGTCGAAGAAGGAAATTGTGGGGCTTGGATTTAACCGGAACACGGTTTATCGTCAGGTCCGCGAGTTCGAAATGGCGGAAGCCTAAATCCTAAAGACCAAAATCCCGTAGATAATGTCCTCGCCACGCCCCGCATAGTGCGTAGAAATACGCCGGGCATCAAGGCCGGACGCCCCGTAGGATTGCAACCTTGTGTGAGTGCCAGTAAAATGGCTGCGAGGTAAGCAGCCGGGGAAGACCCTGGGATCGTACGCAACAACCCGGTTCGCCGGATTCGGATGCGGCGCGTAGGTGGGAAATCAGCCCAGGGTCCCAATCCAAAAATTAGAAGCCATGTCTATCAAATTGCCCGATCATTACCCATACACGGTCGAAGATGCATTCTTATGGTGCCAAAACCTAGAGACGCAGATACAGGCCGAACGCCGCTGGGCAACCAACCGCATCATTATTGCATGCATCCTTACGTTCATATTTAGCACCTGCATGTTCATAACTCTCCTTCTTTTAATTAGCAGGGCATGAAATTATTATTTAAATTTATTGGCATTCTAACGATTGCAACAGTACTAACATACATTTCCAAACACGCTAAAATTCAACACCACCATGAATGGGAAAATTGTGGTCACAATGGCCCAGAACACACAGATTATCCACCTACTCGAAACCGATGACGCAAGCAATGACGAAGGATTGATCGAACAAATTATGAACGACACGAGGGTTGACCGGGAGACGGCTGATGCCTATGTACGATCCTGGCGTTTCAATCACCAGGAGGGAGCCATAGCCGCCATTCGAAGCGCGGTCCACGCCATCAACCCCCTATCGCAACCCACCCC
>Ga0268264_10004492_pt1 | contig 11900 bp, 9 predicted proteins | sample KBSSwiS32_FD_190357 | JGI IMG/M metagenome (GOLD analysis project Ga0268264, IMG submission 190357) | Switchgrass rhizosphere microbial communities from Kellogg Biological Station, Michigan, USA - KBS Switchgrass S3-2 (SPAdes) (version 2) | ecosystem: Host-associated > Plants > Roots >... | reverse complement strand
CTGGAAGCTCTCGTTGGCGAGTTGCCCGATGAAATCCCGCACGAACACAACATGGTGCAACGCGCCGATGGCTCCTGGCTTGTGGACGGTAGTCTTCCCGTCAAAGATTTGAAAGGCCTGCTGCACGCGCGAGAGTTACCCGGTGAGGAAACCGGGAATTTCCATGGATGGAAAGCGAGTCGACAAGGTCTCGTCGTGCCTCATCGCGCCGGAAGCGACGAAGACTGACTAGATAATGAAGTCCAGCAGAAACATTAAGTCCAGCAAAAACAAAAATCGCAGCGCCACTAAACTAACAGCTTGTTGAAAAATACCGATCCACTGCAACTTTGATTTAAGGAGACTCGCGCTTCAACGATTAAAAAGACATGTTGAAAGAGAACACGGTCTGAATCACTGACATCCAGGAAAGCCAAAGTATTCGAACGATAGTCGTACTAGAATTGGCCCGAACCTTGTGGCGTCACATCGCTGCGGTCAGAAACGAGGAGTAGGTCAACTCCCACTTCCGACGCGAGACGATCCTGCGCGACTTTGACGATTCCTCGGAGCACATCGAGCTGCCGCTTCTCGGGTTGTGATAGGTCGATTGCATCACCGCGCCAAATGCCCCGGAGGGTGTAGTTGGTATCGATCAAAATATTAATTTGGGTAGGCTTTAACCTCTTTGTGCTCGGGATGCTGGCGCTGGACCTCGGCGTCTTCAACCGCAAGCCGCACAAGACGACGGTAAGAGAAGCTCTAATTTGGAGCGGTGTCTGGATCGGCTTGGCCTTGCTGTTCAACGCCGGCCTCTATTACTGGCTAGGGCCGCAGAAGGCGCTCGAATTTCTGACGGGGTACTTGATTGAAAAGTCTTTGAGCGTTGACAATATCTTCGTATTCCTACTTGTTTTCTCGTATTTCAAAGTTCCTGCTCAACATCAGCACAAGGTTCTCTTTTGGGGAGTAGTCGGTGCGCTCCTCATGCGCGCTCTCTTCATCGCCCTTGGCGTTGCTTTGATCCAACGGTTTCACTGGATCATATACGTTTTCGGTGCTTTCCTGGTCTTCTCTGGCATCAAGTTGGCAATCGAGAAAGATAAAGAGATTCGCCCTGAGAAGAACCCGATACTGCGGCTTTTTCACCGCCTCATGCCCGTCACTCAGACCTATGAAGAAGGCCGTTTCTTCGTTGAGCGGAGTGGACGTCGTGTCGCGACTCCGCTGTTCATTGTTCTTCTTGTGGTGGAGACAACCGATGTAATCTTTGCCGTCGACTCCATACCTGCAATCATGTCAATCAGCTTGGATCCCTTTATCATTTACACCTCGAATGTCTTCGCGATTCTGGGACTACGCGCCCTGTATTTTGCGCTTGCGGGAATGATGCAGTCATTTCATTACCTACACTACGGCTTGTCGGCAATTCTCGTATTTGTGGGACTCAAAATGCTACTCCTCGACTTGTACAAGATGCCTGTCGGCGTAGCCTTGGGCGTCGTTGGCGCTATCCTCGCGGTGTCTGTGGTGCTTTCGATGTTGCTGCCGGTCAAGACAGCGCGGCGAGATGCGGGCAGCCCCAAGTAACGTCGGGGTCTACGTGGGCTACGCCGCGGGAGTGTGAAAGACGTTTCTGGGGGATGCCCACGCCGCGGCGCAGCGCGCCGTGGACGTTGTGGTTGCGTACTTTCAGCCGCACGCCCGTGGCGACACCGTCGCTCAGGTTCAATCTCTCGAGTTCGTTCCGCACGGCAAGGTCGATTATCCTGGGCGTACCTTTGAAGAGATGGACACCGCGGCGGTTTTGAGACGTAAGCCTCAGATCGCGTTGGTGGACGAATTGGCACACACGAATATTCCTGGCTCAGAACGCGCCAAGCGCTGGGAAGACGTTCAACTCCTGCTGGATGCTGGGATTGAAGTGTGGACCACCATAAATGTCCAGCACATTGAAAGCCTCAACGATCAAATTTGGCAGATTACCGGCATCCAAGCGCGGGAAACGGTGCCGGACTGGGTGGTCCGGCAAGCAGCGGAAATCGTCGCGGTGGACGTGACCCCGGAAGCCCTGCTCAACCGCCTCAAGCACGGCGCCATCTACAAACCGGAAATGGTGCAGCGGCTCTCACCGGTTTTGTCAAGGGCTCTAACTTAGGCGCACTCCGCGAGCTGACGCTTCGCCAAGCGGCGCATGAAGTCGATCTCCGACAGTCCGTGTACGATGAAGCTCGGGGATTTCAGGTCCCGCGGGGATCTCCGAGACGCGTCCCGGTGGAGTGGCGGATAACCAGCAGAAGGAGCGCATTCTCATTCACATCACGGCCGATCCTGCCGCCGCCATGCTCATTCGTAGAGGCCGGCGGGTAGCCGACTATCTTCACGCCGATTGCACCGCGCTTTTCGTGCACCGGACAGCGGAACTGTCGCAACTACCTCGCCGGAGAACGAGAAGCCGTTGAGAAGCATCTTCGGTTCGCCCGGAGCTTGCAAATCGAAACGCAAGTGCTTGGCGGAGCCGATGTGGCCCAGACCGTCGTCGATTTCGCTCGCCGCAATCGGGCCACGCAAGTCTTCGTGGCCCATTCAAAGGTTCCCCTTCTTAACCGGCTGGCGCGGCAAGAATTTCACCGAAAACATCGTTCTCCTGGCGCAAGATCTGCAAGTGACGGTCGTCGCAGACCGCAACCGTAGACCAGGTTCCTAAATTGCCGTGTGGACTGACCAGTTTGGCCTTCCGTCGCTAATAATGGAGCAGGATGCCGGGCAAGATGAGACTCGCCACGCTGAGGTAGATGATCAAGCCGGTGACGTCGGCGGCAACATCTCTTCGTCGGAAAGATTTCCAAAGCGCAGCACAGCTGCGAAATCATCTTTGACGCGCGTTGAGCTTCTCAATCGCGCGTTTCAACTCTTCAAGCTTCTGCCCAGCCTCACCGAGCTTGCCTTCGGCCGTCAGGCGCTGGTAGTCGGCAAGGTTCTTGGCAGCTTCCACGATGAGCGCGTCGAGATCCGCTGCAGGCTGAGGCGATGCGGCGGAAGCCGGGCGTCGCGCCTGCTCCGCGGGGACCACCGCCGAGCTCAGCGACGAGACCGCTCCACCAAACAGGGCGGCCATCGCCGACTCGAAGGTCGGTCCGTAGGCAAGGCGATCTTGCAGCGCGAGCACGACCAGACGCAACTCCGGCATCGGACTGCGCTCGGCCTGCAGGTAAATCGGCTCGGCATACAACAGCGCGCGGCCGCACGGAATCACCAGCAGTGCCCCGCGTCGCACGCGCGAGCCTTGCTGATTCCACAGCGACAATTGTCCGGAAAGCTGCGCGTTTTGATCAATGCGCGCCTCGATTTGCAGTGGCCCGTCGACAAGTTTCGTTTTAGGGAAGTTGTAGACCACCGACGTGCCGTAGTGTGCGCCGTCGCTGCGCCCGGCAATCCAGCCAATCAGATTGTTCCGGTTGGATGGCGTGAACGGTAGAATCTCGACGAACTCTACCCCGGTTTCGCCCGGAAGTTTCATCAGCACGAAATTCGGCTGCATCGCCTGTGTCGTTTGCTGCCCCCCTTCGCTCAAGCCCACCTCGGTGGCCACGGTCCATAGATCCTCACGATTGTAAAACGCTTGCGGATCCGTCATGTGATACAGCCCGTACACCTCTGCTTGCAGCTTGAGCAATAATTCGGGGTAGCGCATGTGCTTGCGCAGCCCGGGAGGCATCATCGCCGCATCTTTAAACAGATTCGGAAAGATACGGCGATAGGTTGCGATGATCGGATCCTCTGTATCAAAGACGTAAAACGTTGGCGTACCATCGTAGGCGTCGATGACCACCTTAACGCTGTTTCGCATGTAGTTAAGGAGATTGCGGTCGAGACGGTAATGGCTCGAGTACGGATAGCTGTCGGAGACCGTGAACGCATCCATGATCCACGACAGTCGGCCGTCGTCGCCAAGCACGATGTACGGATCCGGATCGTATGTGAGGAACGGCGCTAGCGTCGATGCGCGATCGCGCACGTTGCGCCGCATCAGCAGCCGGCTATCCTTGTTCACGTCATCGCTGAACGGTAGTTTCGCGAGATCGCCGCGGTCGAGCGCGATGATGATGCGGCGCAAGAAACCGCCGAGGACGATGCCGTCGTTGCCGGCGTAGGACGTTAGGCTGTTGGTCTGACCTTGCGGGTAGTTGAATTCCTGCTGCCGTGTCTTCACGTAGACATCGGTATTGGTTAACTCGCCGAAATAGACTTCTGGGCGCGTCACGTTCAGACCGCGCACCGTGCTCTGGACCGGCATGTTGCTCAGAATCAGCGTAGGCAGCCCTTCCGGCGTGAACCCATTTACTGGGTTCATCGTGATACCGTAGCCGTGCGTGTAGATCAGCTTCTCGTTAATCCAGTTCCGACTGCTCTCCGGCAGCTTGTCGATGTTCAGCTCCCGCGTGGCGAGCATCACCTCGCGAGTTGTGCCCTCGATTTCATAGCGATCGATGTCGATATCGGGGAAGTCGTAGTAAGTTCGGATTTCCTGAATCTGACGCAGCGTGTCCTGGAGTGCGCGCCAGTCCCAGAGCCGGATGTTCTGCAGGGTAGCCTGATTGTTCGCCGGATCGGCGGCCTCAACGGTCGTCTCAGCGGGAAATTCGCGTTGCGCGAGGCGGTCCAATCCATAGGCCTCCCGCGTCAGCTCAATGTTGTAGGCAATGTAAGGTCGCTCGCGAACCAGCTCGTTTGGCTTCACAATAAAGCTGCTGACATACCAGCCGAATATTTGAAGAACGAGATAGCAGATCGCGGCTGGAGCCACAGCTGCAACCAGCCAGCGTGCGCGCGGCACCGCCACGACATTGATGGTTGTAATCGCAGCACCAAGAACAAGAGCGACACATACTGCGAGGATGCCGGGAAGCATGACGTGCGCATCCGTGTAAGTCACCCCGCCAAAGATCGTATGTTCGTCGAACAATCGCTCGAACCGGGCGACATAAGTGCGCATCGCGAGAGTCAGCAACAAGAAGCCAAACGCAATCGAGAACCCGCGCCACGGCAGTGAGATAAATCTGCCTCGGCGTCCCGAGAGCATTCGAGTGCTGCCCGTAACGAAAATAAAGAAAACGGCGATTACAGAGGCAAACACGGCTAAGGTCAGCAGCCAGCCCGTGATGAACTGCCATGCGGGCAGAGCGAATAGATAAAAGTTAATCGGCTTGCCGAAGATCGGATCCGCCGGGGCACCGATCGTGTGCGGTGCGTACCAATAGAGTGCGAATGTCGGCCACTCCATCATGATGCTCGCGCCAGTCAGGAAGGCGATCACGAGGGAAACCACGAGACCTAGGAGGCGCAGGATGCGCGCGACTGGTAGCTTCAACGGCTGCTCGCCGATGACGATCATGTAATCGACCGGTAAATCGGACCGGTAAGCCCTCCTCAGAGCTATGAACCATCCGTACAGAAAAAGAAAGGTGACAGAAAAAAATCCCGCAAAGGCGGCCCATTGAAGGGTGATCGTCTTCCGGAACACGTCCCCGTAACCGAGCGACCCGAACCACAGGGTGTCGACGTAATACGATAACGCCGTCCGGCTGCAGAAAATGACGACGGCAAGGATGGCAAGAGCAAGGAAAAACAGACGGTGATGGCGCCGCGGCGGTTGCTGCCAATCGATTATATCGGGCATGACTCTAAACCGGCTTTCAGGAGCGCTTCCGTTTGCAGTCTCAAGCAGACCCAATTGTACGCTGTCTGCTCTCGGTACCGTCGACTATCGCCGACCGGTACTTTGAGGCAGTCGGCAATTGTTTTGGCCACGCTGTAGATGCGAACGGGTACGCCATCAAAATGTGGGGAACAACTTGGAAACAGTTTTGCCGAACACCGCGATTTTTGTCCGAAAGAGGACTTTTGATCCGCCGTAAGTTGTTGATTCCGAGCAACAGGGCCTGGGACCTTTTACGCAACTGACCTCGCGTCCGAGTTGCCGCTCGATCTTGCGCATGGCCGCGGCCAGCGCCTCGCCCGGCCGAGCACCGATCACGAGCACATCGATGTCGCTCGCAGCATCCAGCTGATTGCTGGCGCCATAGAGGTAGGCGTCCTCGATTCCTTCCATTTTCTTGAGGGATTGAGCGATCAAGGACGGTGCCCCGATGGTTTTTGAAACGATGCTGCGGAGTTCGGCAAACAAGGGGTATTCGCGGTTCAGCTGGAAGTGCTTGTGGCGACCGCTGACTTCGGAGCGAAACAGTCCTTCGATTTCGAGGCGCCGCAACTCCTTCGACAGGTTGGCGGGATCGATATCGAGCCGGCCTGCCAAGTCACGAAGATGGAGTCGGGCCGAGGGATTTGCGCAGCAGTGCAGCAACATCGCGCCCAAGATCGACATTACAAAGCCAGCGGACAGACCTGTTGCATGCCAGCCGAGAGTTCGCCCCAAGTATGTCGCGACGAAGGAGCCAGCAACTCCAAGGGCCATCGTTGTCCAGATGCCGCCTGGGTCTTTTCTCGGCATGATCAGCTTTGCTAAGGCACCCCAATCAGGCCAATAATAAGCGCTCCGATTAAGGAAAACATGGGCCCACCTCCGGACTCAACCGTGTCACCCTTTGAAAGTAAGGGCCATACGGAAGTTCGGTATCAGAAACGAAGAGAGTAACGCTACAAGCCGCGAAAGAATCGGCAGGCGCCGAAAGGAAGCCCTTACTGTCTGCGGGGAACGCACAGCAGCGTCCTCTTCGCACGGGAGAGAGCCGAGTCAGATGGGCGGGCCAGATGTTCCGCGCCAGTACCCGATGCCGTTTGCAACCTGCACCAAAGAGCGCGGACTGTTGGAGCAGTGCACCGGAGCATTTCCCTCCAAGGCTCCGGAACAGGCGGTCGCCAACTCAGAGTAAGTGAAAGAGGACAGAGCCTCACGGCGTCGCCGTACCGCACCACCACCTTACCGCGGCACGACAGGTCCACCCTCTTCGTGAATCCCGACGCTTGACTAAACTGCTCCGCAATCAGCTAGTCTTGACCGTTTTTACATTTATGCCGGTGGCCTCTAGCGCCGTGCATCCCAAGATGAACCCGCTGGTTGTCGGTCGAATCCGGTCGGATGATGTTCCTTTGTTGAACGATTCCTCGCGAACAGCAAAGAAATTTTGAGAGTTAAAAGAAAACACCGCATCGATTGGCGCCGAGCTTCGATTGAGAAATCGGTATTCGATGCCAGCGACCGGCAGACTAGAATTGTCTGCATCGCCAGGAGAGAACGGACTCCAACCCGTGAGCTCTACCTCTAGCGGCACGTCGGCGTCCTGGAGTCGGACAGTCGCAAATGGAAAGTGGGTCTCGAACGTAGCCTGTCGAAATCGTGGGAGCCCCCAGCAACCGCCAGGATAGGTGCCTTCTACGCCGGGGAGAAATGGACGTAGCTTCCACGCGGGCACTGGGCCTTCCAGAACGCGCGCTATTTTTTGGGGTCCTTTAAGGGATATGGCCGCAAAGGTTTGGGCTCGTTGGTTAAATCAGGCCGATTACGCAACGAAAATTTTGAAAGAGCGCCTGTCCCTTCGAGGCAGATCATACCGGCGCCAATCCCACCCATGGGAAACGCAATCTGGTTCAGGTACTCGCGATGATAGAGACCGTTAAACGCACGGGCTCCGCTATCGGATTTCGTCGTGGATTCTTTTCGGCCATCGATTGTCGGCCCATCTGCATGTAGCGTTTTCGACTTTGTCGTGGTCGCAGATTCGGAAGAAACTGCATCGACGACAGAGGCTGCGACAATCCTGCCCGCTCTTAGTAGGATGTCTCTTTGCGTCATTGACATGCTTAGCGCTCTCCTGGCGCCGAGTCCGCGCGCTACACCGTCAAATCACTCAACGATTTGCTTTCCGCGAGCGCTAAGCCCGCTGCCAGTTTTATGACTTCTTCCGGCGTTGCGACTTTCGGGTCCACGATTCCGGCTTGCCGGCCTGAATTGAGAACCAAAATGCGATCGCTGCAACGCCACAATTCGGGCAATTCCGAACTGACGAGCACAATTGCCTTACCCTGCGAGGCCATCTCGTCAATCAGTTTGTAAATCTCTTGCTTCGCGCCGACGTCGATTCCGCGAGTCGGTTCGTCAAGAAAGAGGACGCCGGATCGGCCATAAACCAGCGTGCCAACATCATCTTTTGCTGGTTCCCTCCACTGAGCGTCGCGATCGGCGCTTCTATGGAAGACCGCATGCCGAATGTTTCTGAGAACTCCGCAACTCGAGCGACTTCTGACCGAACGCGATCGGTCGCGCGAAGCCGGTGAAGGACCCCGATGGTTGTGTTTTCTCGAATGGACAGTTGGGGGAAGAGTCCCTCGGACTTTCGATCTTCAGGCAACAGGCGAAATCCTTGATTGATCGCTTGCCTGGGTCCTGGCCGAGCGAAAGGTTCGCCTTTCAACGATACTGTGCCCCCTTTAAGTGTCCGCATCCCAAAGAGTGCCGCGCCTAACTCGCTGCGCCCTGATCCGACCAGTCCTGCGACACCCAAAACTTCGCCGGCCCTCACCGAGAACGTGATTCCTTGCAGAAACTCAGTTTCTAAATCCTCGACCTTAAGAACAACATCGCTCGCCGAGTCACAGCAGGCGTGACGTTCCGTCTTGTCTACCTGTCGGCCAACCATCATGTGAACGAGTTCGTCCGTTGTGAGTTCCTGCGCCGCTCTGGTGCCGATATATTTTGCATCGCGCATGAGTGCAAGCGAAATAGTACACGACGAAGGAAGACCTCCGTGCCCTACCTGGCCAAGTGGTCGGCAACCCTTACCTTGGGATTACTTCAGGATCGCCCGTTTACACACCCGCGAGGCATTGTCGTTGACGATCCGCAAGGATAATTAGAGGGTTTTGAGAAACGCGATGAGGGCCCTGCGGTCTTCCTCAGATAGGTTCAGGCCGAACGGATGACTTTCGACCTGGACGGTTTGAAGCACATCAAGCATCACTACGGGCATGTGACAGGATACCGTTAAGACCGCCGGCGCTTACGTTGCGATGCGGTCGAGGGCGAAGCCGACGAGGCGGAACTTGGGGCTCTGCCTGGTTACAAGCTGATCTCGCGTCCAAGCCAGACCTTGTTCGATCCCTCGCAGGGCTTCGCGCCAGAATTCGGTCTGGAAATCGCCAACGTAGAAATCGCGGCAATTCTCTAGGTGGCGCAGGAAACCCAATTTCAGACGGGCGTCATATTCGAATAGAACCGCTTCAACGGATTCGCCCTCCTGAATCGCGCGAACGGCGGCGCACGCCAAAATGGCTTCCCGGGCGACGTTACCTGCGCCTTCTCCACACAACGGGTCGAAAGCCATGGCGGCCGAACCGCAGGCCAGCCAGCCAGGGGCGCAAAGTTGCGCGAGAGTCCGCGGATGAGCGGGAAATTCGCCGGCAAGCGGGTGAAGGTGCTGCACTTTGGCAGCAATCAGCGAGCTGGTTGCAAGGAGCGATGCGGCCGAATCTCCGACCGAGAGAAGCGAACCGGAGGCTGGACCGGTGGTAAGGAGAAAGAGCCAGCCCTGCGGACAGGACTCGATCCAGCAGGTTTCCGGCTCGGCGTGCAGCGCCAGGTCAACGGGATGAATCTGCGCGCTTCTGGCGCCGAAATCGCAGTGAGAGGCGGAAAGGAGGGCAGGTGCGGAGCGTGCGGTGAAGATGGTCCAGTCCAAAGGCGCTGCGGTATGGGTTGGCGGGACCTGAAGATGTGAATTCAGGAGCTGGAGCAGCGCATCTTCGGAAACTACGACGGCGTCATGAGGTAGCGCGACGGGCTCACGCGAGCACCAGGCGACGACTCGTTGACGGATACGGGGCATTCCGTCGAAGAGGTGGGGCACGCGAAAGATGTCGGCGAGAAGCTTTTGGGTGCTCGGACTTACGAGGATGGACGGGAGGCGGCCTCGTTTGGCTTCGGCCCGGGTCTCTATGGGTTGGGCCTGGCCCTCCAGAAGCCGCAGACAGCACAGCGCTGCGACGCCTGCACCTTGCACGCAGATTGGCGGAGCGTTCATCAGTTAAAGCATAACCCCAGAATCGAGCGTCGACGGCAGGCACTCAGGGCGCAGCCAGAGCTCGGGGCGCCGGAGACGAACTGATCTGAAGCAGGAGTGATTCGGGGTTGCCCGGAGAGGCCGAATTCCAGAGGGTGGCGAGCGCGGCGGTGACTTGAGCAACGGCGAAGCTGATGCCATGAAGGTTGCGTTCGCGGGGAACGCCGGGAATTTCGCGGGGATAGGGGCTCGCGGTAAAGAGGTTCTTGCCGCTGCGGACCCGGGTTCCCAATTCGCCTGGTTGCTTTGCGGGGTCAGCGAGGACGCCGACTACGCCCGGGAGGCTTCCGGGCAGGGCCGGCACCGATTGCAGTTCGGCGGCGGAGACCATCACTTTGCGTTTTGCCTGAACGCGAGCGATGACGCTTTCAAAGGCCGGGCGATGATCCTGATTGGTGGTGCCGAGGCTGAGGTTAATCAAGTCCATGTCATGGTCCAAGCACCAGTCAACCGCAGACAGGAGTGTGGCCAGGTTGGTGACGAGCGCGTCGTGGAAAACCTTTACGGCAAAGAGTTCCGCTTGCGGCGCGCGCTGATGAATCAAAGCGGTGACCGCGGTGCCGTGGCCGAGGCGATCGATGTAGGGAGCATCAGTTGTGCCAGAGGCGATGGTTACGCCACCTGCTATGTTGCCGACGTGCGGATGGGTTGCGTGGACGCCGCTGTCGATGATGGCGATGCGGATCGGGCGTGGTCGATCGGGCGGAGGTTGTCGTTGTGAGGTAGGTTGGGTTGGATCCAAACCCTCGGGCCTGAAGGCCCGAGCCACAGGGTCGGATGCGAGGCCGCGTACCCCGGTGAGTTCGGCGGTGGGAGCAGGGGAGGGTGCCTGGTTAGCGAACGGGGCGGCAGATAGGAGTTTGGTTGAGGTTTGGTTCTTCATGGGTTGGCGGCTTCGACTAGGGGAAGATTGACGCTGGTGATGCGGAACTGGCGAGATAGTTCGCTGCTGGGTAGCTGCAGAAGTTCGCGGGCGTTGCCGGACTCGACGATCCGGCCGTTTTGCAGCACGCCGGCGAGGTCGGCGATTTCTGCCAGCGAGACGCGATGGGTGATCAGGATTACCGTGCGGCCGCTGAGTGTACCTGCGAGGGTGCGCGAAACGACGGCTTCGGAATGCGGATCGAGAGCCGCAGTCGGTTCGTCCATGATGAGGATGGAAGGATTCCATAGCAAGGCGCGAGCGAGGGCCATGCGCTGGCGCTCGCCGGCGGAAATGGTGCAGCCACGCTCGCCGACGATGGTGTCGTAGCCATGTGGCAGCGACTTAATAAAGTCGTGGATGGCGGCATCACGAGCGCAGGCGCGAATTTCGTCGTCGCCGGCGCCGGGTTTGCCGTAGGCGATATTTTCCTTAATGGTGGCGCGGAAGAGGAATGGGGTTTGCTCGACGAGAGCGATTTCGCGGCGGAGATCCTGGAGGCGAAGGGCACGGAGATCAACCCCGCCGATGGTGATGGACCCGGAGTCGGGATCGTAGAAACGGAGGAGGAGATCGGCGAGCGTAGATTTGCCACTGCCGCTGGGGCCGACAAGAGCGCAGAGGCTGCCGGCCGGGATGCGGAACGAGACGTCTTCGAGGACGGGCACATCGGCGGAGTAGCGAAAGCGAACGTGATCAAAGGCAATTTCCGAGCGCAAATTGGTCCGCACGATCGCGGAAGGCGATTCGCGGACTTCGACGGGAATGTCGAGGAGCTCAAAGACGCGGCCGAGCGCAACCCCGCCGGTGAGCAGGTTGGTGTAGGTCCCAAGCATGACCTGAACGGGGCTAAGGAGACGAAGATGGTAGGCCATGAAGGCGACCAGGCCACCGATGGTCAGGTGATTATCGATGACGAGCTT
>Ga0268264_10004490_pt1 | contig 11902 bp, 11 predicted proteins | sample KBSSwiS32_FD_190357 | JGI IMG/M metagenome (GOLD analysis project Ga0268264, IMG submission 190357) | Switchgrass rhizosphere microbial communities from Kellogg Biological Station, Michigan, USA - KBS Switchgrass S3-2 (SPAdes) (version 2) | ecosystem: Host-associated > Plants > Roots >... | reverse complement strand
CAGGGAAGGCAAAGGACTCGTCCGCCAAGCGGACGCGATTGCCGCCACGATGGAAAGCGCGCTGCTCGGGCGTTTGACCCAGGGCGAAGCGGGCATCTTGTTCGAGCTCCTGGACAAGATCTCCTCGCCTCGCCATCCGCATGCGCCCGCTGCGCATCCCGAACGGGCGAACGCCCACCTCACCGATCCCGCTGGCTTCTGATTCTCGGGGGCGATCGTGCGTGCTGGCGCCCCCGCGAGTTGAGTCTTTCAGGAGCGGATGGACCACGCGGAAGTTCGCCCACTCGGCAGTGCGCTCGAAAAGCTGCCATTCGCGACCGGCAGCTCGTGGCCGAGAGTAAGTTCCGCAAGCTTGCCGAAAGAGGCCAGTGGCGAGACGAGCCGTCGCCGCGAAGGGCAACTCGCGGGCAGCTTCGCTAACTGGCGCTCTCGGCCGGTCGCGGTCGCTCGCCGCCGCCACGCCCACAGGCGACGAAGTTGACCCTTAATCAGGGCCGGTGCCCCCGAACAGCGTGATGAGCCTCGCAGCCGCCGGCGACAGGTAGCTGTTGTCACGGTAGGTCACCACCAGCCGCCGATGCATCGTCGCTTCCTTGATCGGAACCTCCTTGAGTCCGGACTTTCCTGCACTACCGACCAAATGATGCCGGGAGATGAAGCTCAACAGCCCAGTCTGCTCGATCAGCGTCGGCAACATGAGCAGCATCGTTGATTCCACTTGGACCTGGGGACGAGGAAGGCGTTTGCGGTCGAACGTGTGATCCAGCCAGTCGCGTGTCGGGGCTCCGGGAGGCTGCAACGCCCAGCGGTACGCCGTCAAGCCTTTTAGCGTTAGCCGGTCCTGTCGGAAGACTTCGTGATTCGCGCTTGCTGCCACGACGATGGCGTCGACGGCAAGCAGCTTGGACTTGTAGCCAGCTTCTGGCGCTATCTCGGTGCCGACCATCATGTCGATCTCTCCTGCGTGCAACAACGGCCTCAGCGTGTCGACCAGGCCGACAACAGTTCGCAAGGTGACAGCGGGAGCATCGCGCAGCAGTTGCCGTGCGACAGCTGGAAGCACGAACTGCGCTGCGGTAGGAACGATGCCGATGCGGACGTGCCCGGCGACACCCGCTCCGATACCAGCGATCTCCCGCTTCGCGTCCTCGATATCGAACCGCATGCGCTGAGCCCACTTGAGCAGTACGGCGCCGGCCACCGTCAAGCGGATGCCGCGCCCGGCCCTTTCGAACAGCGCGGCGCCGCAGACTCCCTCAAGGCGCCTTACGCAGCTTGTGAGGGCCGGCTGCGTCCGATGAAGCTTCGCCGAGGCACGGCCCATGTGCTGGAGAGCGGCGATGGTTTCAAAGTAGCGGAGGTCACGGAGGTCCATAGCAAAAGCCCCATCTATGGTTCGCAAGAAATTATCGATTGGACTGTACCCTCCGCACGACCAATACTGAACCCCATCGAGACGCCAGGTAGTAAGCGTCCAGCGTTCAACCGGAGACAACCCGTGCAAGCTTCTCGCCGCCTGTTGCTGGCGCTCGCCGCCACCACCCTCACCACCAGCGCGTTCGCGCAAATGTGGCCGTCCAAGCCGATCCGCGTCCTCGTGCCGTTCCCGCCCGGCGGCGGCACCGACATCGTCGCCCGCGAGGTGACGCAGCGCGTGACGAGCAATACCCGCTGGACATTCGTGATCGATAACAAGCCCGGCGCCGGCGGCAACCTCGGCGTCGACCAGGCGGCGAAGTCGCCACCCGACGGCTACACCATCGTCCTCGGCCAGACGAGCAACCTGGCGATCAACCCGACGCTCTATTCCAAGCTGCCGTACGACCCGGTCAAGGACCTGGTGCCGATCGGCCTCGTCGCAAGCGCGCCGCTCGTCCTTGTCGTGCCAGCGCAGTCGCCGTACAAGACGCTCGCCGACCTCGTCGCCGCGGCAAAGGCGAAGCCGGGCGAGGTCAACTTCGCGTCGCCGGGCAACGGCACGGTTGCCCACCTCACCGGCGAGAAGTTCCAGAAGACCGCCGGCGTGCGCTTCACGCACGTGCCGTACAAGGGCGCGAACCAGGCGCTCACGGACGTCATCAGCGGCCAGGTGCAGCTCTACGTCTCGTCGGTGCCTTCGGTGCTGCAGCAGATCCGCACCGGCAAGCTGCGCCCGCTTGCGGTGACGTCCGAGAAGCGTGTCGACGACCTGCCGCAGACGCCAACGGTCGGCGAGGCCGGCTACAAAGGCTTCGACGCCATCACCTGGTTCGGCTTCCTCGCGCCGGCCGGGACGCCGAAGGACGTCGTCGCCAAGCTGAACGCCGAGTTCAACAAGGCCCTGCAGCAGCCCGAGCTGAAGAAGCGCCTCGGCGACGAAGGCGCCGACCCGCTCGGTGGCACACCCGAGCAGTTCGCCCAGGTCATCCGCGACGACATCTCCCGCTGGGGGAAGATCGTCAAGGAATCGGGCGTCAAGGTCGACTGACGCCGGGGCTAAAGCCCGAGCCTGCCGGGGCTTTCGCCGGCATCCATTCCGCCCGACCTCTTGGAGATTCAGATGAGTCAAGCCGCTGCATTGCCCGACGTGATCCGTGAATTCGAACGTGTCGATCCGAAGATCGTCGACCAGGCTTCGCAATACCCGTCCTCGATCCTCGCCGACGTCGCGGGTCGCCGCGGCGCCCTCAGCGGGCGCCTCGCGCCGCTGGCACCGACGATGAAGTTCGCCGGCCCCGCGCTGACGGTCGAGGTCCGCCCCGGCGATAACCTGATGATCCACGCCGCCATGGCGATCGCCAAGCCCGGTGACGTGATCATCGTCGACGGCAAGGGTGACCTGTCCAGCGCGCTGATGGGCGAGATCATGTGCCAGCAATGCGTGGCGCTGGGCGTCGCCGCGGTCGTGATCGATGGCGCCGTGCGCGACAGCGTCGCGATCCGCGAACTGGGCCTGCCGATGTATGCCGCCGGGCTGAACCCGAACGGCCCGACCAAGTTCGTCCCCGGCCGCCTGAACCATCCGATCTCGATCGGCGGGGTGACCGTCAACCCCGGTGATCTGCTCGTGGGCGACGCCGACGGCGTGACCGTCATCGAGCGCGCCAAGGCGGCCGCGATGCTGCCGCTCGCCGCCGAGAAGCTGGCCGCCGAGACCCAGCGCATCGCCGACATCAAGAGCCGCAAGGCGCTGCGCCCGGGCTGGCTCGATGGTGCGCTACGCGCCGCCGGCGTCATCAAGGAAGGGGAAACGCTTTGAGCTCGCGCAAGCCCGCGTTGCTCGTTACCGGTGCCGACCTGGCGCCAGACGCGCTGGCGCTGCTCGGCGATTACGAGGTCGTGTTCGCCGGCAAGACGCCGACCGAGGACGACATCGTCGCCCTGTGCAAGCGGCACGATCCGGTGGCGATCATCGTGCGCTACAGCAAGGTCGGCGCGGCGGCGATGGACGCCGCACCGAGCCTCAGGGTGATCTCGAAGCACGGCAGCGGCACGGACACGATCGACAAGGTCGCGGCCGAGGCGCGCGGCATCAAGGTGGTCGCCGCGGTCGGCGCCAACGCCGCCGCGGTGGCGGAGCAGGCCCTTGCGCTGCTGCTCGCCTGCGCCAAGTCGGTCGTGACGCTCAACGAGCGCATGCACGCTGGCCATTGGGACAAGGCGACGCACAAGAGCGTGGAGCTCGAGGGACGAACGGTGGGCGTGGTCGGCCTCGGCGCGATCGGCCTGCGGTTCGCTCGCATGGCCGACGCGATGGGCATGCGTGTCCTCGGCTTCGACCCCTACGCGAAGGATCTGCCGGTCTATGTGGAGAGCGTCGACTTGGCCACCATCTGGCGCGAGTCGGATGCCATTTCGCTGCATTGCCCGTTGACCGCCGACAACGCGAACCTGATCAACGCCCAGACGCTGGCGGCATGCAAGAACGGCGTGCTGATCGTCAACACCGCGCGCGGTGGCCTGATCGACGAGGCGGCGCTGCTCGCGGCCATTCGCTCGGGCCGAGTCGCCGGAGCCGGCCTCGACAGCTTCGCAGTCGAGCCGATGACCGCGTCACACCCGTTCCAGGGCGAAGCGCGCATCACGCTCAGCCCGCACATCGGCGGCGTCACGGCCGATGCCTACGTGAAGATGGGTGTGGCAGCTGCGCGAAACGCGCTGGCAGTGCTGCAGAAATAGCTCGGGCGCCGCGCCGCGTGCATCCCTCAATGCTCGACAGGCAAGCGACGCCGCCTCTGGCGTTCGAGTCCTCGATGAGATCAGGAGCCTTCAATGAATTTTCGCCAAACAAGCATCACGATCTTGCTGCTCGCCGCCACGACTTTCGCGTCGGCGCAAGGCTATCCGGCCAAGTCGGTGCGGATCATCGTTCCCTACGCGCCGGGCGGAGCCGTGGACGCTGTCACGCGAAAGATCGCGCAGAAGCTGACCGAGCAGACCGGGCAGACGTTCTTCGTCGAGAACAAGGCGGGCGCGACGGGGACGATCGGCGCCGGCGAGGCCGCCCGTTCCGCGCCCGACGGCTACACGCTGTTGGCGAACGACACGACCTACTCGCTGTTGCCGCACATCTTCAAGAAGCTTCCGTTCGATCCTGCAGTCGACTTGGTGCCGGTGAGCGCCTTTGTATTCGCACCGATGGCGGTGGTCGTGCGGACCGAATCCAAGTACAAGACCCTCTCGGCCCTGCTCGCCGACGCCAAGAGCGAGCCCGGAAAGGTGACGTACGGAACGGGGGGCGCCGGAACGACGCCTCACTTCTCGAGCGAGGCGCTGGGAATCGCAAGCGGCGTCCGCTTCCTGCATGTGCCTTACAAGGGCGCGTCCGAGGCGACGATGGCGGTGCTGGGTGGCCAGATCGACTTCCAGATCGCTTCCACGCCTGGCGTCGTCGGCCAGGTGAAGGGCGGCAAGGCCCGCCTGCTCGCCATCAGCGGCGACAAGCGGGCGAGCGTGCTGCCTGACGTGCCGACGTTCGCCGAGGCCGGCGTCAAGGGCTACGGGGTCATCAATTTCACCGGCCTGTGGGCGCCCAAGGGAACGCCGCCGGCTGTTCTGGCCAAGCTCGAAGCGGAAATCGCAAAGGCGGTAGCGGCGCCCGACATCAAGGCCTATGCCGAGGGAATCGCCGCGGATCCGCGCAGCATCGGCAGCACCGCTTTCGCGAAGCTGCTCGCCGAGAGCACGGCCAACTGGGGCAAGGTGGCCTCCGACACCCAGTTCGACAAGCAATAGCAAGGTCGATGGGCATCGCCATGTTCGCTCTGAAAGCTCCGGAAATACGCGACGCTGAGGTCTTCACCCGGCTGCCGGAGCGCTTCCGTCGCCGCGGCGTGGGCTCGCAATGGGCCACCGCGAATCGCGGCGGCCAACCCACCGATTCGTTTCTCGAAGGCCCGGTGTTCGACTCCCACGGCAACCTGTACGTCGCCGACATCCCTTTTGGCCGAATCTTTCGTATCGACACGGCGGGTGCCTGGGAGCAGGTCGCGGAGTACGACGGCGAGCCGAACGGGATGAAGTTCCTGACCGAGCGCGAGCTGCTGATCGCCGACTACAAGAACGGCCTGATGGCGTGCGAGATCGCCACCGGTACGGTGCGGCCGTTCCTTCAGCGGCGCAACAGTGAACGCTTCAAGGGCGTCAACGACTTGACGTTCGACTCGGCGGGAAATCTCTACTTCACCGACCAGGGACAGACCGGTCTTCATGATCCGACGGGCCGGGTCTATCGCCTTCGGACCAGCGGACAGCTCGACCTCTTGCTGGACAACGTCCCGAGTCCGAACGGCATCGTGTTGTCGCCGGACGAGAAAGTGCTCTTCGTCGCAGCGACGCGCGGCAACTCGGTGTGGCGAGCGCCGCTCGCCGACGACGGCAGCGTGTCCAAGGTCGGGCAGTTCTTCACGTCGTACGGGCCGAGCGGACCCGATGGGCTGGCGATGGACGAAGGCGGTCGCCTGGTGGTCGCCAACCCCGGGCTCGGCGTCGCCTGGGTGCTCACCCCGCGAGCTGAGCCGGCACAGGTCGTCCGAAGCCCGGAAGGTGCTTCGCTCACCAACGCCGCGTTCGGCGGGCCGGAGCGCAAGACCGTGTTCTGCACGGAATCAATCCGCGGCTGCGTGCTGAAGTTCGAGCTCGAAGTCGCCGGCCTACCCGTTCATCGGGGTGCCCCATGAGCGACGCGCCGCTTCTCGCGAGGCGCCGATTCATTCGCGCTTCTGCAGGGATGTCTCTGTTGGCAACGGGGCTTGCCGGGTGTGCCATCGGCGGCGCACCCGAGGTTCGCGGGGAGCGTGTCGCTGTCCCGGTCTCGGCTGGGATGGAACCGCCGACGCTGCCGATGCCCGTCGGTGCGACGGATTGTCACCACCACATCTTCGACCCGCGCTTTCCGCGACCCAACTGTCGCAAAGGAGTCTGGGGAACGGTGGCGGACTATCGGCTCTTGCGTCGACGTCTGGGCTTGTCGCGGTCCATCGTCACCTCGCCGGGAAGCTATGAGTTCGACAACAGCTGCCTGGTCGACGCGCTCGACCGGCTGGGCAATACCTCGCGTGGCGTTGCCGCTGTCAAGCTCGACGTCAGCGATGCAGAACTCGACCGTCTGCACGGCCACGGAGTTCGCGGAATTCGGCCGTACCTGATCGGCGATACCCCGACGGCACCCAGTCAATTCGCGGCGTACGCGGCTCGAATCGCAAGGCTGGGCTGGCATATCCAGGTCGTCGCCAACAGCGGTGATGCCTTGGTGACGGCGCATAGCGCCTTCCGCGAACTCCCTTGCCCGCTGGTCATCGACCATTTCGGGCACGTCAACCAGCCCGAGGGTGTCCGCCACCCGTCGATGAACGTGCTGCGCCGTTTGCTGGACCAAGGACGTACCTACGTCAAGCTATCTGCTCCCTACATCTCGTCGCGGGTGGGCGCGCCGAGCTATTCAGACATCGATCCGGTTGCGATCGAACTCGTGCGCGCCGCCCCCGAGCGCATGTTGTGGGGCACCGACTGGCCCCATCCGACCGTCACGACCGAGCCGAAGCCCGACGACGCGGCGATGCTTGACCGACTGGCGCTTTGGGCGCCACCGGAGGCGCTACGGCGCCGCATCCTGGTCGACAACCCGAGGCAGCTCTACTGGGCGGACACCTAACACCTCATCCCATCGCACCCCACGGAGATCCAATCGTGAAAGCTTCCGACCTGTTCGTCAGGGCTCTCGAAAACGAGGGTGTCGATCGAATCTTCGCCGTGCCGGGCGAGGAGAACCTTGACGTCGTCGAGTCGTTGCGAACATCAAGCATCCAGCTCGTCCTGGTTCGTCACGAGCAGTCCGCTGCCTTCATGGCCGCGACCCACGGCCGCCTCACCGGCCGCCCCGGCGTGTGCATGGCCACGCTCGGCCCGGGCGCCCTCAACCTCGTCACAGGCGCGGCCTACGCCCATCTCGGCGCGATGCCGATGATCCTGATCACCGGCCAGAAGGCGATCATGAGCGCGCGCCAGGCACGCTTCCAGATCGTTGACATCGTCGCGACGATGAAGCCGCTGACCAAGTCGTCACGCCAGATCATCAGCGCCGCCAGCATTCCGACCGTCGTGCGAGACGCGTTCCGCCTGGCGTCTGAAGAGCGTCCCGGCCCGGTGCACCTCGAACTTCCCGAGGACATCGCCGGCGAGCAGCTCGACCGGGAGGTGCCGCTGGTCCGTGCGCACCCGATCGAGATTCCGGTAGCGCACCCCAACGCGCTCGACCGCGCCGCAGAGCTGCTCATGCGAGCCGAACGGCCGCTGGTGATGTTCGGCGCCGCGTCCAGCCGCCCCCGCCTCTCTGGCCAGCTGACGGATTTCGTTCGTCGCGTTGGCATTCCCTTCTTCAACACCCAGATGGGCAAGGGAACGGTCGCAGGTCTCGGCACGACCGAAGGCGGGACCGAGCTGTGGATGGGAACGGCAGCGCTGAGCGACCGCGACTACGTCCACGAGGCGATCGACCAGGCCGACCTGATCCTGTCGATTGGCCACGACACGATCGAAAAGCCGCCCTTCATCATGGGTCCGAAGGGACCGAAGGTGATCCACGTCGGCTACACCCCGGCGAATGTGGAGGAGGTCTACTTCCCGGACGCCGAGGTGATCGGCGATCTCGGGCCCAGCCTGGCGCTGCTCGCCGACCGGGTCCAGGGCAAGCTGCCGAATGCCGGGGCTCTCGTCCCCTTGCGCGAGAACATCATCGAGCGGACGCTCGCCCGCTCCGAGGAGTCACGCTTTCCGCTGACGCCGCAGCGCATCGTCAGCGACGTGCGCAAGGTGATGCCGGCCGACGGCATCGTCGCGCTCGACAACGGCATGTACAAGATCTGGTTCGCGCGTTGCTACCGCACGCGCAACGCGAACGCGCTGCTGCTCGACAACGCCCTGGCGACGATGGGTGCCGGGTTGCCCTCGGCGATGTTGGCCGCGATGCTCAACCCGGGCAAGCGCGTGCTGGCCGTGTGCGGCGACGGCGGGTTCATGATGAATTCGCAGGAGCTCGAAACGGCGGTCCGCTTGAAGCTCGACCTAGTCGTCCTGATCATCCAGGACGATGCCTACGGCATGATCAGGTGGAAGCAGGCGGTCGACAACTTCGCTGACTGGGGCCTTGCGTTCGGCAACCCCGACTTCGTCAAGTATGCGGAGGCTTATGGGGCGAAGGGCCGGCGCGTCGAGACGGCCGAATCGCTGGTCGCGACGCTCGAAGCCGCGTTCGCCGAAGGTGGCGTGCAGCTGGTGACCGTGCCAGTCGACTACAGCGAGAACAGCCGCGTACTCGTCGACGAGCTCCGCAATCGCGTTCGCGAGGTGACGGCATGAGGACGCGTTCGGCTGCATTGCGTCAGGTCGGCCTGCCGCATCCGTACAGCAAGCCGAAGCCCCTCGTGATCGAGGAGGTCGAGCTCGCCCCTCCCGGGCGCGACGAGGGGGCGCCGGAGGCGACGCCCCTCGTCGAGCAGTTCAGCGAGTTGCGCGACACCGGGCAGGCGTCGGTGGCCAAGTCGACCGACTTCGCCAAGGAGGCCGCGGCGTTCGCTGCGCAGCATGCCCGGCTGCAGTGACGAAATCATGACCTACGGGGAACTCGCGACAGATGCCGGTCATGGCCGACGGCCTCGAACGCGCAACATGGCGATCGACTGGTTAGCGGTCGAGCGCGACTATCACAACGGACAGCTATCCCTCCGTGAGATCGGGGAGAAGCATGGCTGCGCGCATTCGACAATCGCCAACTATGCAAGCCGGCATCGCTGGATCCGAAATGTTCCGACACCGGTCGCCTGACAGGAGTCACTTCGCCCATGGAAGCACTGGCTCCATGGTCCGGCTCACCGGGTCGCCAAGACACGCAGACATCCGGTTTAGGACAGCGGAATTGGCTGGTGGGACGACCGCGACGGGTCGGCAGCGTCAGTTGGTCGCCCCAACAAGCGGAGATTCGGCCGATCAATGGCGTCGAGCGTCGGTTTCCGAAGCGGGCCTGACCCTGCATACGAAAGTGGCCAATGTCAGCTTTGAACAACAGCTGACGTTCGACCATGAGAGCTGACTGACCGCACTTCGTCTGAAGCCGACTGCCGCCCGCGCCCATGACGGCAGTCGTGCGCATCGCGCGGCTACGATGGCGCGCATCGTGCAGCGTCGCCTCGCTCTTGCATCCCTTGCGGCCGGAGTCGCTGCACCATGGCTCGCGCGCGCTTCATCGGCAACGCTGCCGCGCGCTGCGGTGCCGGGAGGCGTTGCGATCGTCGAACTCGGCGCCGCGGCGCTGCGACCGTCGGCAACGTTCGGTGGCCGCCGCGTGATGGTGCTGCCCCAACCCGAACGGCAGGGGTTCTGGATTGCCATCGTCGGCATCGGGCTCGCTACCGACCCGAAGAAGCGGCAGACGCTCACCGTACGCGCTGGCGATGGCGCGGGGCGCGAGATCGCATTCGCGCTCGAGCCCAAGCGCTACCCCGAGCAGCGGCTGACCGTCGCGCGGCGGCATGTCGATCTGTCGCCGCAGGACCTGGCGCGCTACGAACGCGAGCGCGTCCATCTCGCCGACGTGACCAGCCGCTTCACGGCGTCGCGCGAGCCGGCGACACTGCTGCTCGCGAGCCCGGCCGACGGGCCGCACTCGTCGTCGTTCGGCCTGCGCCGGATCTTCAACGGCGAGAAGCGCAATCCGCACAGCGGGATGGACATCGCCGCGTCCGCAGGCACGCCGGTGTTTGCCGCTGCTGCCGGCGCAGTGGCCGACACCGGCGACTACTTCTTCAATGGCAACACCGTGATCGTCGACCACGGTCAGGGGTTTCTGACGCTGTACTGCCACCTGTCCGCCATCGAGACCGCGGTCGGCGCGCTCGTCGACGCCGGCGCTCAGATCGGCCGCGTCGGTGCGACAGGTCGAGTGACCGGCGCCCATCTGCATTTCAGCGTCTATCTGAACGCGACGCCAGTCGATCCGGCGCTCTTCCTGACGCCGTGAGGGGCGGGCACACGGGGGCCGGGCTGGCCGAGCCCCGGCGCGGACGCGGCCCGTCGCCGCAAGACGCGATTCGTCAGCCGCAATCGGTGCTTCGTCGCAAGCCGCTGGGAAGGCGAAACCCGGCTCTCTACATTCACGCCAACGCACCCTGCGCGCCCCGACAGAAGGAGCCGATCATGACCACCGAGAACATCTTCTCCGCCGTCCTCACGCTGAGCCTGCTGGCCGGTGGCGCGGTCGCGTTCGGTTCCGACGCCGCATCGAAGCACGCCGGGCCAGCCAAAGCCGAGACCACCGTGGTGACGCTGCCGACCGTGACCGTCGTCGGTCGCCGCGCCCCGACCGAGGTCGCGGTCGAGACCGAGACTGTCGAGCATCGCGTGCAGTGAGCGGAGCCGCAAATCCGAGCGAGTGCAGTCAGTCTGAAGCCGACTTCGCCTCCCATCGGCGACGTCAGCTCGTGGCCGAGAGCAATGTCAGCCGGCGCCTCGGCCGGCGCCGTGGGCGTGGTACCACGCCGCCGCCTGGCTGCGCGACGCGAGGTCGAGCTTCTCGAGGATGTGCGCGACATGGCGCTTCACCGTATGCGGGCTGAGCGCAAGTTCACGCGCGATGTGCTTGTTGCTGAGGCCGCGGGCGATCAGCGCCAGCACCTCGATCTCGCGCGCGCTGAGCAAGTCATGAGCGGCTGAGCCGGGCCGCCCTGCCAACGCCTCGAGCGTGGCGGCGGCCGGCACCGCCGCGTCGGCCGACCAGGCCCTCAGCACGGCCTGCTCGCCCGGGCTCAGCAGCTTGCCCCAGGACGCCCCGGCCAGCTCGCGCAGCTCGGGCAGTGCGAACAGCGCGCCGCGCGGGCCGTCGGCGGCCTGTGCCAGCATCGGCTGCAGCCAGGTAGCCGCGGCGGCCGCGTCGCGGCGCTGCAGGCTCTGCAGTGCGAGGCGCGTGCGCAGTTCGTGCGCGAGACCGAACAGGTCGCAGGCCTCCTCGTGCGCCAACGCCTGCTCCCACAGCGCCTGCGCCTCGGCGCGGCGGCCTTCGAGCCAGGCCAGGCAGCCCTGCAGACCGATCACCGGCTGCAGCCGCAGCGGCGTGACCTCGGGGATCACGGCCTGGATCTGCGCCACCCGCGCCAGCGCCTCGCGCAGCAGTTCGACATCGCGGCAGGCCATGGCGACGCGGCCCATCAGGCTCAGTGCATACGAGGGGCCGCGGCCGCCGTAACTGGCCGGGAACTCGCGCCCGTGCGCCCGTGCCGCCGCCAGCGCGGCCTCTTGGTGGCCGAGCGCCATCTGCACGACGGCGGTGAATGCAAGCCGGTGGCTTTGCACGATGGGCGGATGGCCGACCCAGCGTTCGTCGCTTGCGCTGCGCCGCAAGCAATGCTCGGCCTCGCGAACGCGGCCGGCCCAC
>Ga0268264_10004489_pt1 | contig 11903 bp, 10 predicted proteins | sample KBSSwiS32_FD_190357 | JGI IMG/M metagenome (GOLD analysis project Ga0268264, IMG submission 190357) | Switchgrass rhizosphere microbial communities from Kellogg Biological Station, Michigan, USA - KBS Switchgrass S3-2 (SPAdes) (version 2) | ecosystem: Host-associated > Plants > Roots >... | reverse complement strand
GACCTGCCGATCGCGCGCACGTCCTCCTGCTTGCCTCGAAACGCGAACGACGACGTTCGTGCGGCGACTTTCAGGTCGCTCACCTGGGCGAGCTTGTGCAGCAGGTTTTCGGTCAGGCCGTCGGAGAAATACTCGTTGTCCTTGTCCGACGACATGTTCAGGAACGGCAGCACGGCGGTCGAGCGCGCGCCGAGTGCAGCCTCGCTGCCGGCGCCGATTCCCGGCATGCCGCCGCGCACGAACCAGCCGAGCGCCAGCGCCGCCAGAATCGCCGCTGCCGTGAACACACGCTTGGAGCCGATGCCGCCCGGCTCGAGCTTGATGCCGCCGGAGCTGAAGTCGAGCAGCCAGGCCAGCACGAGCGTGATCGGCAGGCCGAGCAGGGCCAGCAGCGTGATCAGGCGCGGCACCCAGTCGGGCATGTTCAGCTGCGGCGCGACGGTCGCCCCGACCTGGATCAACAGCCAGGCGGCGACCAGATAGGCGAGGCCGACCTTGACGACCTTGCGCCGCTGCAGTTCGGCCAGAAAACTCATGACGCTGCTCCCGGCGGCAACGCCCGATCCGTCGGCTCCATCGTCGTCGTGCGGTCGCTCATCGTCCGCTCCACAAGGGCTACCCGAGCCGCGTTTATCTTAGTCGATTCGGGCGTTGGCGCGCTGCACTAGCCGGCCGTCCAGCAAGCCGGCACGCCACGGTGTGCTCGATGAGACAGCCGGCGTCGACGAGCCAGGAACTCGAGACGCCAGCCGCACCACTTATGCCGGCTGCGGTTGGCGCTCGCGGGTCGACCGTGCAGGCGGAAATGCCAGTGCCAGCGCCACGGCCATCAGGCCGATGCCGAACGAGGCGACGTAGAGCCAGCCGTAGCTGCCGTACGTGTCGAAGATCCAGCCGCCGATCACCGGACCGAGCGCCATGCCGAGGCTCGAGCACAGGATCGCCGCGCCGAAGACCGTGCCCATGATGCGCATCGGAAAGTATTCGCGGGCGAGGACCGCATAGAGCGGCATCACGCCGCCGTAGGCAAGGCCGAAAACGAGTGCGACCGAATAGAACCCGGTCAGCGATCGCGCGAAGTAATACGCGCCGGCGGCAACGGCCTGTACGAGAAGTCCGGCGACCAGCGTGCGTTTGGCGCCGAAGCGGTCGCCGGCCAGGCCGAACAGGATGCGTCCGCCGAGGCCGGCGAGGCCTTCGGCGCTGTAGATCGTGACCGCCGCGATCGACGATATCCCGCAAGCCATCGCGTAGCTGACCGTGTGGAAGATCGGACCCGAATGGGTGGCGCAGCAGGCAAAGTACGTGGCGGCCAGGACGATGAATTGCTGCGATCGCAGTGCCTGCCCCGCGGTCATGCCGGGATCGCCGGCGCCTGCGGCGACTGAGCCGTGCGGCGCCGATGGCGCCGCGGCCGGCGGCCGGCGCACGAGAAACGCAGTCGGCACCAGCACCGCCCAGGCGAGGACGGCGATCACAAGCTGCGCGGTGCGCCAGTCATGGTTCGTGATCAGCCAGCTCGCGAACGGCGAGACCGTCATCGGCGCGACGCCCATGCCGGCGGAGACGAGCGAGACGGCCAGGCTGCGATGCGTGTCGAACCAGCCGGTCACGGTCGCTATCAGCGGCGCGAAAATCGCACCGGCCGAACTGCCGACCATGATTCCGTAAACGAGCTGGAATTGAAGGAGACTGGTCGATCGGCTCGCCAGCGCCAGGCCGAGACCGAGCAGCAGCGCGCCCGTCAGCACGACCGGAAACGGACCGAAGCGGTCCGTGAGCGCACCCCAGGCGAAGCCGCCGATCCCCATGCTCAGGAAGACGAGCGTCATCGCGCTCGACACGCCGGTGCGTGACCAGCCGGTGGCGACGCTCATCGGCTGCAGGAACACCGCGAGCGAAAACGTCGTGCCGACTGCGACGCAGCCCATCAAGGCACCGGCAGCGACGATGACCCAACCGTAGTGCAGCTTTTTCATATCGTGATATCTCCCTATCGCAGTACCTGCGCATCTACGACGTTTGGGCGCGTCGTATTTCGACATGCCCCGGCGATTTTCTTCCCCGGGGAAGTACCGGGCACGCGCCAATGGTCACGTCATTCCCGCGACCACGGGATCCATTGCGTTCCTGACGTATTGGCAATTCCGCGCTCGCCGTATTGCGGTTGACGCTCGCCCGCAAATCCGCCGCGCAAGGCCAGGAAGGCGCAACGTGCCTGCAGGAAGCGATCGCGCCGGAGGACTCTTCGTCCGAAGAAATTTCCGTTGCATCAGTCGCCGAAACGGCCAGACGCGTCGCCGTCGCCGAGAGAAAAAAAGATGCAAGACGTTGGGCTTTACGGCGGGGTGAGTGTCGAATTCAACGTGAAATGCGATCCGGAAAAATCGAGTGCGGATGTGGTTTGTCTTGTTCAGGCTTCGCACCGCAACGGCACCTTCAGGAACACCCGCGCGCGTTCGTCGGCGTCCGGCAGCCTCCCGGCACGAATATTCACTTGCAGCGAAGGGTACAAGAGGCGCGGTACCGCCAGCGTCGCGTCGCGCTTGTGGCGGAAAGCGATGTAGTCGGCCTCGCTCGTGTCGGCTTGCAGTTGCGTGTTGCCGGTCTTCTCGGCGCCGATCGTCGTTTCGGCGGTCGGCGCGGCGCCGTTCGCCGGATAGTCGTGGCACAGGAACACGCGCGTCGCGTCGGGCAGCGCGTACAGGCGCCGGATCGACTGGTACAGCGTGGCGGCGTCGGCGCCGGGAAAGTCGCAGCGTGCGGTGCCGCCGTTCGGCGCGAACAGCGTGTCGCCGACGAACAGCGCGTCGCCGACGCGGTAGCTGACGCTGTCGCTGGTGTGGCCGGGCGTCGCGATGACGTCGATGCCCAACTCGCCGAGCGCGATGCATTCGCCGTCCGTGAACAGATGATCGAATTGCGAGCCGTCGACCGGGAAGCCGTCGCCGAGCGCGAATACGTCGCGAAAGTGGCGCTGCACGGCCGTGATGCCGGCACCGATGCCGATGCGCGCCGATGCGCCGCCTTCCTTTGCGAGCTGATCCTTGAGCCAGGCGGCGCCGGTCAGGTGGTCGGCGTGGGCGTGCGTTTCGAGGATCCACTCGACGCGCAGCTTCGCGTCGCGCGCGCAGGCGAGCACGGCCTGCGCGGCTTCGCTCCAGACGCGGCCGGACGCCGGATCGAAATCGAGCACCGGGTCGATGATTGCCGCGGTTCGGGAGCCCGGATCGGCGACGACATGCGTCCAGGTGCCGGTCGCGGCGTGGTGGAACGATTCGACGTGCGGCGACATGCGGCCTTCCCCGGTGGCTGCCCGCCCGCGGGCGGCGGCGGTTTCGGAAATGGTACAGGCAAAGCCACGCAGTACGAAGCGACGCCAAACGCCGGTAGAATGGCCGGCCTGCCTTCCGATTTCAGCTTCCTCAACTTCCAGGAGACCTGTCATGGCGGTGAAAGTCGCAATCAACGGCTACGGGCGCATCGGCCGCAACGTGTTGCGCGCGCTGTACGAATCGAACCGCACCCACGAGATCCAGATCGTCGCGGTCAACGATCTCGGCGACGCCGAGACCAACGCGCACCTGACCCAGTACGACACGGCGCATGGAAAGTTTCCGGGCGAGGTCAGCGTCGAGGGCGGCGACATCCTGATTCGATCAGCCAATGCCAAGGGCGACAAGGTGAGGGTTTTCGCCGAGCGCGATCCGGCGAAGCTGCCGTGGGGTTCGCTCGGCGTCGACGTCGTGCTCGAGTGCACCGGTCTGTTCACGTCGAAGGCCAAGGCCGGCGCGCACATCGCCGGCGGCGCGAAGAAGGTCATCATCTCGGCACCCGGCGACAAGGACGTGGACGGCACGTTCGTGATCGGCGTCAATTCCGACCAGCTGACGGCCAAGCACCAGGTCATCTCGAATGCATCGTGCACGACCAACTGCCTCGCGCCGCTGGCCAAGGTGCTGCACGAGAAGATCGGCATCGTCCACGGCCTGATGACGACGATCCATTCGTACACGAACGACCAGGTCCTGACCGACGTGTTCCACAAGGACCTGCGCCGTGCGCGCAGCGCGACGATGAGCCAGATTCCGACCAAGACCGGCGCCGCCGCCGCGGTCGGTCTCGTGCTGCCGGAATTGAACGGCAAGCTCGACGGTTTCGCGATGCGCGTGCCGACGATCAACGTCTCCGTTGTCGACCTGGTCTTCCAGGCCGCGCGTGCCACGACGCACGCCGAGATCGACGCAGCTATCAAGGAAGCCAGCGAAGGCAAGCTCAAGGGCATCCTCGGCATGAACCACAAGCCGCTCGTGTCGGTCGACTTCAATCACAACCCGCTGTCGTCGATCTACGACGCAACGCAGACCCGCGTCATGGGCGGCACCCTGGTCAAGGTGCTCAGCTGGTACGACAACGAGTGGGGTTTCTCGAACCGCATGCTCGACATGACGCTGGCGATGATGGCGGCACGCTAGTCGATCGTCGCTTGAAGGGCGTGCAAGTCAGAGCCACACGACACTGACGCTGGCGGTTCACCTCGCCCGCTGGCGGGAGAGGTCGGCGCGCAACGCGCGCCGGGTGAGGGTGGTGATTGGTCAAGCGAATCGTGCACGGTTGTGCAGCCCTGATCTTTCCGTCATGGAAGGCGGAATGGGCGAAAATGCACGAGCGTTTCCCGGCCGCGTTGCGCACCTTCTCTCTCCGGCGCGAGTAGAGGCAAGGCTGGAACGGGCGCTGGGGAGGTGAGCATGCATCCGTGGCTGTCGGCACTTCTGGGCGGCGTCCTGATCGGCGCAGCAGCGACGCTATTGCTACTGCTGAACGGGCGTGTCGCCGGCATCAGCGGCATCATCAGCGGATTGACTCAGGCGTCGCGGCGCGAGGAATGGACCTGGCGCGCCGCGTTCGTCGCCGGCCTGATGATCGCCGGCGGTGTCGCGATGCATTGGCTCGGCCAGACGAACGGATCGCCGGCGAGCGTGCCGTTCCTGATCGGCGCCGGGCTGCTGGTCGGCTTCGGCACGCGCCTCGGCGGCGGCTGCACGAGCGGCCACGGCGTCTGCGGTCTCGGCCGGCTGTCGAAGCGCTCGCTCGTCGCCGTGCTGGTGTTCATGGGCGTGGCGGTCATCACTGTGTTCGTCGTGCGCCACGTTGCCGGTGCAGCGCCATGAAGCGCGTTCTCGCGGCTCTGTTCGCCGGTGCGCTGTTCGGCCTTGGCCTTGCCGTATCGCGCATGAGCGATCCGAACGTGGTCCTCGCATTTCTCGACGTGTTCGGGCGCTTCGATCCGTCACTCGCGTTCGTCATGGCCGGCGCGGTCGGCACGACGCTGATCGGCTTTCGACTCGCGTCGCAGCGGCAGCGTCCGCTGTTCGCTGACGATTTCCAATTGCCGACCTCGCGAGTGATCGATGCACCGCTGCTCGTGGGCGCGGCGATTTTCGGCGTCGGTTGGGGATTGGCCGGCTACTGCCCGGGCCCGGCGCTGGTCGCCTTGGGCGGCGGGATCGACAGCGCGTTGGTATTCGTACCGGCGATGATCATCGGCAGCTTGATCCAGCGCTACGGGTTCAGCGCCCGGATGTGACGCGCCGACTTCGTCGGGTCATCCTCTCCCCAATCCCTGCCCGTCAAGGGGAGGAGCTTCAAGAACGCGTCGTTGAGACTCATTGGGCGACACGCACTGCAAGTCAGGCGACACGCGCTCAGTGCGCCTCCTTGTCCGACTGCAGCGTCTCCATCAGCGCGATCTGCAGGCGCGAGTGCAGCTTGACCAGCGTGCGCCACAGCAGCGCAAGGATCAACGCGCCCATCGCCAGCACGGCGATCAGCAGTTCGGCCGGCGGCAGGATGCTCGACGAGAGCGCCGAGACCAGCACCATCATTGCGCCGATCGACACCGCAGGCAGCACTTCGGCGACGATGCGCTGCACGCGCTCGGTGTGCCGGCCGGCGCGCACGCCGACTTCGGCCAGCATCATCGCCAGCGCCTTGAGCTTGCGGTAGGCGGCGATCAGGAACGCGAGCGACAACACCAGCGCCGCACCCCAGATCAGCGCGTTGGTCACTTGCGGGTGCGGAATCCACGCGGCGATTTCCTCGCGGTAGCGGCGGGCGAAGTAGGCGCCGGCGCCGAAGATCGCCGCAACCATGCACAGGTTGACGAACGCCTGCAGCAGGATGCGCTTCACCATCGCCGCGATCACCGCGCGATCGCCTTCGAAGCGCAGCCCCTGCAACCAGACGGTGTACATGTGCAGGACGCTGCGCAACCCGTCCGGCATGACCTTGCGTATGCCGCGCTCGAGCGGATCGGCGGCGCGGATCAGGTACGGCGTGAACAGCGTGGTCAGCGCCGATACCGTCACGGCGATCGGGTACAGGAACGCGCTGGTCGCGTTGAGGGTCAGTCCCAGGGTCGCGATGATGAACGAGAATTCGCCGATCTGGGCCAGGCTCATGCCGACCTGCAATGAAGTCTTGGCATCCTGACCGGCGGCAAACGCGCCGGCCGTACGCGACAGCGACTTGCCGAGGATCACCGCGATCGTCGCCGCCGCGACGGGACCCGCGTATTCGAACAGCACGGCCGGATCGAGCATCAGGCCGACCGCGACGAAGAAGATCGCGCTGAACATGTCGCGCACCGGCTCGATCAGCCGTTCGATGCGGCGCAGCGCACCGGCTTCGGCCACGATCACGCCGATCACGAACGCGCCGAGCGCGACGCTGTAGCCGAGCCGCGACACGACCAGGCAGAAACCGAACAGCAGGCCGAGCACGGCGATCAGCAGCATTTCGTTGCTGTTGAAGCTCGCGATCAGGTCGAGCAGGCGCGGGATGGCCAGGATGCCGATGACCAGCGTGGCGACCAGGAACACGGTCAGGCCGCCGAGCGTGGTCAGCACGGCGCCCGAATCGACTGCGCCGGTCTTGGCCGCGCTCGACAGCAGCGCGATCATCGCGATGGCCAGCACGTCCTCGACGATCAGGATCGCGAACACGACCTGGGCGAAGTGCTGCTTCTTGAGCTTCAGGTCCTCGAGGGCCTTGATCGTGATCGTCGTCGACGAGATCGACAGCATGGCGCCGAGGAACAGCGCGTCCATCACGCTCCAGTCGAAGGCGCGGCCGATCGCGTAGCCGAGCGACAGCATGGTCACGATGCCGGCGATGGCCGAGACCAGCGCAGTCGCGCCGACCTGGCGCAGGTGGCGCAGCGAGAACTCCAGGCCGAGCGAGAACAGCAGGAACACGATGCCGAGTTCGGCCAGCGTGCGGATCGTCTCCTCGTCGCTGACCAGCGACGGATACAGGACCGTATGCGGGCCGATCAGCACGCCGGCAACGATATAGCCGAGCACGACCGGCTGACGCAGCAGGTGGAACACGACCGTGACCACGCCGGCGGTCAGCATGATGATGGCGAGATCGTGGATGAACGCGATGACATGCATCGTCGTGGGCTGCTCCGGCGATGTTCCTCGGCATGGTGACCCATCGGCGGACGCGGCGCAAATGCGTCGGCCGAACTCTCTCCCCGCGGGCCAATTGGCGTGAAGTCGCAGCGCCACACCTCTCTCCTTGCGGGAGAGGTCGGCTCACCCTCTCCCTAGCCCCTCCCATCAAGGAAATAGCCGTTCGTGGTGAGGTATAGAACCATGAACGGCGGCGCATGAGGCCGTTCACCCTACCTCAGGGCGAACGGTCCAGGATTGCAAACTGGCCCATTACCGAGGGCAGAGCACTTGACGAAGGGCCGGCCGGCATGGTCTTATATGGACATCTAGACGTCTATACATCCATTACTACGGAGACAGCGGGCATGGCGACGACGGCGGCGGGAACCACGGCGGGCACGGTCGACATAGCGATCATCGGGGCGACCGGCCGGGTCGGGCGACGCCTGCTCGGCCTGCTCGACGGCCAGCGCGCAACGTTGAACCGCGGTCCGCGCCTGCGCATCGTCGCCGCGGCGAATTCGCGTGCGTTCCTGCCGGTGCCGGAGCATACGCCGCCGGCGCGCATCGCCGACCTGCTGGCCGCATCGCACCTGCCGGCCGATCCGCTGGCCCTGAGCCGGGCGCCGCTGCACCCGCAGATCGTGGTCGACTGCAGCGCCAGCGCCGACATCGCGGCGCTGTATCCGATCTGGCTCGGCGCCGGCATCGACGTCGTGACGCCGAACAAGATCGCCTCGTCGGCCGACCGTCCGCTGGCCCATGCGGTCGCGGCGGCGCAGGCCACGGGCGGCGCGCAACTGCACGACAGCACGACGGTCGGGGCGCAGTTGCCGCTGCTGGCGGCGCTGCGCGACCTGCAGCGCGCCGGCGATCGTGTCGAACGCTTCGAGGCGGTGCTGTCGGGCACGCTGTCTTTCGTCCTCGGACGTCTCCAGCAGGGTGCCGCGCTGTCCGCCGCGGTGCGCGAAGCGGTCCAGAACGGCTACGCCGAACCAAACCCGGCGCGCGACCTTTCCGGCGAGGACGCCGCGCGCAAGCTGGTCATCCTGCTGCGTGCGCTGGGCCACGATATCGAATTGGCCGACATCGACTGCGTGCCGCTGATCGATGCCGCGCTGCTCGACGAGGCGGAGCCGGCGCGCCTGCTGGCGCGCCTCGAAGAAGCCGATGCCGGCTGGCGTGCGCGCGTCGCCGTGGCCGAAGCGCGCCAGGAGCGCTGGGTTTATCGCGCCAGCTTCGAGAACGGACGCGCACGCGTGGCGCCGGAACGGCTTGCGCGCACGCACGCGTTCGCGAGCCTGGCACCGTGCGAGAACGCACTGGTCCTGCACAGCACGTTTTACCGCGCGGCGCCGCTGACGATCGCCGGCCCCGGTGCCGGCATCGATCTGACTGCTGCCGGAGTGCTGGCCGACCTGTTCGCCGCGGCACAGCGTCACCACAACGGTCGTCTGCGCGACGCCGCTCAGCCGGTCGGCGTCGCCGCGTAGTCGCGGGCAAGCAGTCCGTAGAGCACGCTGTCCTGCACGTCGTCGCCGACGAACCAGCGCTCGCGCAGCAGGCCCTCGCGGGTGAAGCCGATGCGTTCGACCAGCCGCGTCGAGGCCGTGTTGCGCGGATCGATGTCGGCCTCGAGGCGATGCAGCGCCAGCGCGCCGAACGCGTGGCCGAGCGCGAGGCGCAGTGCTTCCTGCGCATAGCCGCGGCCCCAGTGTGCGCGCGCCAGCGCGTAGCCGAGCATCGCCCGGCGGTGCGTCGTGTCGATCGCGAACAGGCTGCACGTGCCGATCATCGCGTCGTCGCTCGCCAGCGCGATCGCCCAGGGCAGGCAGTCGCCTTCGCGCGTGCCGCGCTCGTTCTTTTCGAACTGCGCCTGCGCCTGCGCGATGTCGGTCAACGGCGGGTAACTCCAGTAGCGCATGCCGATCGGATCGGATTGCAGCGCGAACAACGCGGCGACGTCGCCCGGGCGCATCGCCCGCAGCTGCACCCGCCGGCCGGCCAGCAACGGCAGCATTCCGGATGCGGTCACGGTTTGCCTCGTTCGTAGCGCACGCCACGTCCGCTGCCGTCGGACCGGTTGCGTTCGTCGGTACGCGCGCGGCTGCTCGCGGAATCGCGCATGGCGAGCTTTGCCGCGGCGAGGATCGAGAAATACAGCAATCCGAAGGCCAGCGTCGTGTGGGCTTCGCCGCTGCTCCAGCCGCTGCCTCCGGACTGCATCATCGACGAGATGAAATCCGACGTCATGCCCAGGCGCGGCAGCGGCACGAGGTTGACCGTGAACCCGCCGAACAGGTACGCGACCACGGACACGGCCCACAGCTTGACCATGCGCGCGCCTTCCACCTCGCTCGACGACGGATTGATCCACAGGTGCAGGAAGCGGCTGACGAACAGCCAGGCAAAGGCAAAGATCGGCCAGCTGCTCCGGTACTGGATCGAAAATCCGAAGACGAAGACCAGATACAGGCTGCTCAACGCGGCGAGCCATGCAATGCGCCTGGCGCGCGTGGTCTTGACCGCCGCGATGACGGCATAGAACACGCTGGAGTGGATGACGATGAATTCGATCGCCATGACCAGCATGAGGTCTCGGACGTAATCCGGTCCGAGCCGCGTCGGCGTGACCCAGGCAAGCAGGAACACCGCCGCCGTGATCGTGTCGGGCAGCGCCGCCAGGAGTCGTTGCAGGAACTGCAGCATGTGCCGATCCTGCCACAATGGCCGTGTGTCCGGCACACGTGAACCGCGCGCGCGGGCCGACTACAATGCGACGTCGAAAGCGCCGCCGCCTGCCGCCTTGGGCGGTCGCCCTTCACAGATCACCTGATTCTGGAGTCCACGATGCCGATTGTGCGCATGACCGACCTCGATCTTTCCGGCAAGCGAGTGCTGATCAGGGAAGACCTGAACGTGCCGCTCAAGGACGGCAAGGTCGCCGCCAGCCAGCGCCTCGAAGCCGCGCTGCCGACGATCAAGCTCGCCCGCGATGCCGGCGCGCGGGTCCTGCTGATGTCGCACCTGGGCCGGCCGAAGGAAGGCCATTTCAACGATTCCGAATCACTGGCGCCGGTCGCCGAATGGCTCGGCGGGCGTCTCGGCAAGCCGGTGCCGTTGCTGCGCAACTACCTCGACGGCGAGACGATCGATGTCGAGCCCGGCGGGGTCGTGCTGCTCGAGAACTGCCGCTTCAACGTCGGCGAGGAAAAGGACGATGCGACGCTGGCCGAACGCTACGCGATGCTGTGCGAGATCTTCGTCATGGACGCATTCGGCACGGCGCATCGCGCCCAGGCCTCGACCCACGGCGTGATCCGGCGCGCGCACATCGCCTGCGGCGGGCCGCTGCTGATGGCCGAACTCGATGCGCTCGGCAAGGCCCTGGAGCATCCGCATCACCCGCTGCTGGCCATCGTCGCCGGCTCCAAGGTCTCGACCAAGCTGCGCCTGCTCGAGAACCTGATCGGCAAGGTCGACCAGCTGATCGTCGGCGGCGGCATCGCCAACACGTTCATCGCCGCGGCCGGGCACGGCGTCGGCAAGTCGCTGGTGGAAATGGATCTGCTCGGCGTCGCGCGCAAGATCATGGCCGACGCGAAGGCGCGCGGCGCCGACGTGCCGATTCCGGTCGACGTCGTCGTTGCGCCGGAGTTCAAGGCCGATGCGCCGGCCACCGTGAAAAACGTGGCCGAGGTCGGTCCGGCTGACATGATCCTCGACATCGGCCCGAAGACCGCCCAGCAGTACGCCGCGCTGGTCGCGAAAGCCGGTACGGTCGTGTGGAACGGCCCGGTCGGCGTGTTCGAATTCGACGCGTTCGGCAAGGGCACCGAAACGCTCGCCCACGCGATTGCCGCCTCCAAGGCGTTTTCGATCGCCGGCGGCGGCGATACGCTGGCCGCGGTCGAAAAATACAAAGTGGAAAAGGATATTTCCTACATCTCGACCGGCGGCGGCGCGTTCCTCGAATTTCTCGAAGGCCGCGAACTGCCGGCCGTTGCCGCGCTGCGGGAACGCGGCTGATGCAGCACGGGGCGGCGCGGGCCGCGGCGCCGCATCGGCAACTGGTCCTGTTCGATCTCGACGGCACGCTGATCGACTCCGAACCGGGCATCATGGAATCGATCCACCACGCGTTCACGGCGATCGGTGCCCCGGTGCCGCCGTACGAGGTGTTGCGTACCTGGATCGGCCCGCCGTTCTACCAATCGTTCCCGACCGCGCTCGATCACGATCCCGAGCGCGTCGAGGCGGCGATCGGCAAGTACCGCGAGCACTACGAGGCCGGCGCCTGGCAGCGCCACGCGATCTATCCGGGCATCGACGCGGCGATCGCCGCGTTCGATGCGGCCGGCTGTGCGCTGGCGGTGGTCACGACGAAAATCTTCCGCCAGGCGCGGCGCATCGTCGATCACCTGCCGTTCGGTGCGGCTTTCG
>Ga0268264_10004488_pt1 | contig 11903 bp, 9 predicted proteins | sample KBSSwiS32_FD_190357 | JGI IMG/M metagenome (GOLD analysis project Ga0268264, IMG submission 190357) | Switchgrass rhizosphere microbial communities from Kellogg Biological Station, Michigan, USA - KBS Switchgrass S3-2 (SPAdes) (version 2) | ecosystem: Host-associated > Plants > Roots >... | reverse complement strand
GCCGCCAAGCAAGAGGGCGGTGGTCAGTCCATATACGTATCGCACGGGCTTCACGTCCTTTGTTACCTCCGTTGCGGGAGCGACTGGGTCATCCGTTCATGAGGTGACACCGGAAGCGCTGTCCCGAATTGCTGTTTCTCTCAGCGTTCAAAACTTGTCGCAGTTTGAAGGGTTGCTGGCTGAACCGCGATTGAATGGCGCGGCCGCAAAGCACGGATTTTCGCGCCTTACTGTCCCCGGAACTGCTTGAGGTATTCGTTATCGGGCGAAAGCAGGATGGTTGTCGGCGCGGTTTCCTTGTCGAAAGCCGTGTCATAGCTCTGCATCGCGCGGTAGAAGTCGTAGAATGCGGGATCCTTGCCAAAGCTGTCGGCATAGATCTGGGCGGCGCGGGCCTGAGCCTGACCCTGGATGATCTGCGCCTGTTTCTGGCCTTCCGCCTTGATCATGGTCGCCTGTTGGTTACGCGCGGCCTCCATGCGCGAGAACGCGCTCTGGAGCGCGCCTTCTGGCAGGTCGGTCTGCTTGATGCGCACGTCCACCACTTCGGCACCGTACTGCCGGGCCTCGCGGTCCAGCCCCTGGCGGATGCGCTCCATCGCCTCGCCGCGTTCGGCGGTGAGCAGCGAGCGGAACGTGCGGCGGCCCAGTTCCTGGCGCAGCACCGATGTCAGGATCGGCTCCAACGCTTCGGTGGCGCGTTCGATGGTGCCTGCCGTCTTCACCATGCGAACGGGATCGACGATACGGAAGCGGGCGAAGGCGTCCACATTCAGCCGCTGCTGATCGGTGGAGAGCACCTGCTGCGGGTCCATGTCCACGGTCATGATCCGCTTGTCGATACGCTCGATCCGTTCGGCGAAGGGGATGCGCAGATTGATGCCGGCCCCGGTCTGGCCATAGGCCTGGCTGGCATAGAACCCGTTGATGACGCGCACCGGCTCACCAAAACGGACGACGACGGCCTGCTGCGTTTCCGGCACGACGATCACACTGAGCAACAGCGCAACCAGCACAGCGGCCACGGCGATCAGGGAGCTTTTGTATTCCTGCATCCGGTCCATCACTGGCCACTCCCCTGCGGCTGGGCGGGTTGCGGCGTAGCGGTGACGACCGTTGGCAGGCTATCGGGGGCGGCCTGCTTGCGCAGTTCCTGCAGCGGCAGGAACGGGGTTACACCATTGGCTTCCATCACAACCTTCGGGTTGTTGGCGAGGACGCGCTCCATCGTATCGTAATACATGCGGCGTCGCGTCACTTCTGGGGCGAGCTTGTATTGCTCATAGACATTGTCGAACTGCGAGGCCGAGCCTTCCGCCGCCGCGAGCACCTTGCTGGCATAGGCATTGGCATCCGATCGGGCACGGTCAGCGTCCTGCTGCGCGGCGGTCACCTGCTCGAACGCGGCCTTGGTGGAAGCGGGCGGATCGGCCTTCTTGATCTCGACGCCCTGCACCAGCACGCCAGCGCGGTAGTAATCGAGCACACGCTGCATCCTTTGCCGCGTCACGTCCTGAATCTCGGCACGGCCCGCGCCTGAGAATGCCTCGTCCAGCGTCACTTCCGCGACGGCCGAGCGCATCGCGGCCTCGGCCACTTCGCGCACGGTCTGTTCGGGATCGGCAAGGCGGAACCGGTAGTCGCGCAGGTTCTTGATGTTCCACCGCACCAGATAGCTGAGGTCGACGAGATTCTGATCGCCGGTCAGCATCAGTTTCTCTGCCTCGCCATCGGGGATGGTGTCGCGCTTGATCGACGTCACGTCTTCCACGTCGACCGTCTGGATGGGCCAGGGAAAGGTCATCGAAACGCCTTGGCCGATCGTGTGCGAATAGCGGCCAAACGTGGTGACGATGCCCTCTTCCTTGGGTCCTAGCATATGGAACGAAGACAGGGCCAGCCACACCAGCGCCGTGGCGCCAATGGCCAGCGGCAACCAACTCTTGCCGTTCGCGCGCGGCGGCAGGCCGGGGAAGCCGCCTCCACCACCGCCGCCACCCGCGCGTTTGCGCGGATCACGGGCGCGGAAAATGTCCTCGATGCTGGCCGAGCGTCGTCCCGTCTCGCCCGGTGGCAGCCAGGGATTGCGCGGGCCGCGCGTGTCGTCAGGCGGCGTATCCGCGCCGCCCGCGTCGCCGCCATCCTCGCCAGAGGAGCCGCTGCCCTTGCTTCCACCCCATGGACCGCGTCCGCCAGCCATGGCCAGAGCGCGGCGCGCCATTGCACTTCCGATTGCCTTCATGCCGCTATCTATAGGAACCCGGCAGACAAAATACAGGGTCTTCCTTGCGCTTTTTCCTTGCTAGGGGCACTTCCGAAGCCAGCCCGCTGCGGAGACATCATGACCACTGCCGAGCAAGACGACCTCAAGTCCCGCCTGCCGCAGGCTATCGCGGCGCGGCTGCAATCGCTGTTGGTCAAGGACGGCAGGGCGACGCTCGTGCTGGATGTGTCAGGCCTGTCTGGAGAAGCACGCAGCGATGTCGAGGTGCAGGCCAAGCAGGCACTGGCTGGAACACCGGGCATTTCCGAGGTCCGCGTGGCGATGACGGCGGACAAGGTGGTGCGCCGGATCGTAGCGGTAGGATCGGGCAAGGGCGGCGTGGGCAAGTCGACCGTCGCCGCCAACCTGGCTGTCGCGCTGGCGCGGCGCGGCGTGAAGGTCGGCTTGGTCGATGCGGACATTTACGGGCCATCCCAGGCGCGGCTGCTCGGCACGGAGGGGCAACGGCCCAAGGCGCGGGATAACAAGCTGATCCCTGTGGAAAGCCCGTGGGGCGTGCCGGTGCTGTCGATGGCCAACCTCTCCGATCCGGGGCAGGCGATCGCCTGGCGCGGGCCGATGGCGGCGGGCGCGCTGACGCAGATGCTGGAGGCGGACTGGGGCGCGGCTGAAGTGCTGGTGGTGGACCTGCCGCCCGGCACTGGCGATATCCAGCTTACCATGCTGCAGAAGTTCAAACCCACCGGCGCGGTTATCGTTTCGACCCCTCAGGATCTGGCGCTGATGGACGCAACGCGGGCGATGGAACTGTTCGAGAAAAGCCATGTGCCGGTAATCGGAGTGGTCGAGAACATGGCTGGCTATGCCTGCCCGCATTGCGGCGAAGTCTCTGATCCGTTCGGCACCGGCGGTGCGGAAGCGGCGGCGAACCACGCGGGTGCGCCATTCCTTGGCCGCATCCCGCTCGACATTTCCATCCGCCTTGAAAGCGATGCGGGCACGCCGCCTGCTGCCGGTGAGGGTCCGCAATCCGCCGGGTTCGCGGCGCTGGCTGCCACAGTGGCCGGGTGGCTGGACAGGAAGGCCGCGCGCTGATGGCGCTGACCCGGCGCGGTGTCCTGATCGGCACGCTGGCGGGCGGCGGCCTCGCCCTGGGCTATTTCCTGCGTCCGCGCGCTTTCCCGCTCCCGCTGGAGCCGGGCAAGGACGAGATTGCTTTCGATGCCTGGATCAAGATCGCGAAAGACGGGATGGTCACCGTCGCAGTGCCGCAGGTGGAGATGGGGCAGGGCGTCACTACGCTGATCCCGCAAGTGGTGGCCTACGAACTCGGCGCGGACTGGCGGCAGATCGCGGTCGAGCCTGCGCCGCTCTCGCCGTTATACGCCAACACCGTGCTGGCCGCGCGCTGGGCATCGCTGTGGATGCCGCTGTGGCCTTCGCTGGGTGAGAGCGATGGCAGTCCGCTGACGCGCCGCTGGGCCGAGGATCACCGTTTCTCGGTGACCGCCGACGGCACCGCGCTCGCTGCCTATGAAGCCCCCGCCCGCGCCGCCGGGGCCTCCGCGCGCGCCGTGCTGGCGATGGCCGCTGCCGAGCGCTGGGGCGCAAGCTGGGAGGAATGCGCCGCGAAGGACGGCTTCATTACCCACGGCAGCAAGCGCCTGGCATTCGGCGAGCTGGCGGCTGACGCGGCACAATATGATCCGCCTTCCACGCCGCCGCTCCGCTCCGCACCTCCGGCAGAGAGCGCAGCCGATTTCTCCGCCGGAAAGCCGCTGCGCTATCCCCGGCTGGACCTGCCCTCCAAGGTCGACGGTTCATGGCAGTTCGCTGCGGACGTGCGGCTGCCGGACATGGTCTATGCCGCCATCCGCCATGCGCCGATGGGCAAAGGATCATACTCGGGGATCAAGGCGGAACAGGGCAAGGCGGTGCAAGGTTTTCTGCGGGTCGTGGAAGGCGATAGCTGGGTCGCTGCCGTCGCCGCAAACTGGTGGGCGGCGGAAACGGCGCTCGAACGCATGACGCCGCGCTTTCGCACCGCCGATTCAGCCGACAGCGCGGCCAACGATGCCGCCATCAATCGGGCCATGACCTTCGGCGACGCGCATCGTTTGCACGAAGAAGGCGACGACGACCTCGTGACCGGCGGAATGCCAGTGCAGATCCGCTACGATGTCGCCCCGGCCCTCCACGCCACGCTGGAAACCGCTGCTGCCACCGCGCGGCTACAGGACGGAAGGCTGGAGCTATGGATTGGCACCCAGGCGCCCGAGGCCGCACGGCAGGCCGTGGTGGCCACGCTCAGGCTCGATCCGGTGGACGTGATTGTCTATCCCATGCCCATCGGCGGCAGCTTCGACCGTCGGCTGGAAGTGAGCCACGCCGCGCAGGCCGCCCTGATCGCGCGCGAGACCGGGCGGCCCGTTCAGCTCGTCTGGTCCCGGCGTCAGGAACATCTCGCCGGTCTTCCCCGCGCGCAGGTCTCCGCTGTAATGGGTGCGATAACCGACAGCGAAGGCGGGGTAGCCGGATGGCGCGCCCGCATAGCCGCGCCCGCTGCGTTCCGGGAATTCGGTCGCCGTCTGTTCGATGGCGAAACGCCTTCGGAAGCGCGCGCAGCGGTATCCGGAAAGGTCGATTCCTGCGCGGTCGAAGGCGCTGTTCCGCCCTATCAGATCGCTGCTGTCGCGGTGGATCATGTTCCCGCCAAAACCGTCATTCCCGCCGGACGGATGCGCGGGCAGGCGCATGGCTACACCGCGTTCTTCAACGAAAGCTTCGTTGACGAACTGGCCCGCAAGGCTGACCGAGAGCCATTGTCCTATCGCATGGCGATGCTCGGCCAGGATCCGAGGCTTGCCGAATGCCTGCAGCGCGTCTCCGCCCTCGCGGGCTGGGACGGCGGCGCGGATGCCAGCGGGCAGGGCATTGCCTGCCACCGCATCGGGGCCGGAGAGAATCGCGGGGGCTGCATCGCCCTGATCGCCAGCGCCCGGCGCGATGCCAACGGCGTGCGGGTCGACAAGCTGAGCGCGGTCGCCGACATCGGTCGCATCGTCAATCTCGATATCGCGCGCCAGCAGATCGAGGGCGGGCTGGTGTTCGGGCTGGGCCTCACCGTGGGCTGCAGCACCACCTATGCGGAGGGCAAGCCGCAACTGACGCGCCTGTCCGAACTGGGCGTGCCGACACTGGCCGACTGTCCGGACATCGATGTCCAGTTCATCGAGAGTGCCGCCGATCCTTTCGATCCCGGCGAACTCGGCGTCGCGGTGGTTGCCCCCGCCATCGCCAATGCCCTCTATTCAGCCACCGGCCTGCGTTTTCGGCGGCTCCCCCTGTTTGCGGACGAATTGTAATGAACCCGGCCCACCGTCCTCCCGTCCAGACCGGCGGCATTGGCGTGCTGCTGGTCAACCTGGGCACCCCGGACGCACCGACTGCCGTAGCGGTGCGGCGCTACCTCGCGGAATTCCTGTCCGACCGGCGCGTGGTGGAAATCCCGCCGATTGCCTGGAAGCCGATCCTGCACGGCATCATCCTGCGCACTCGCCCTGCAAAGTCGGCGCGGGCCTATGCCGAAGTCTGGACCGAGGCCGGCTCGCCGCTCGCTGCAATCACTGCCGCACAGGCTGCGAAGCTGCAGGCGGCACTGGGGAAAAGCGTGCGGGTCGATTGGGCGATGCGCTATGGCAATCCCTCGATTTCATCGCGGCTGGCAGCGATGAAGGAAGCAGGCGTGGACCGCATCCTGTTCGCACCGCTCTATCCGCAATATTCAGGCGCGACGACAGCCTCGGCAATGGATGCGCTGGGCGATGCGCTGAAGGCCATGCGGTGGCAGCCTGCCATCCGCACTCTGCCGCCCTATCATGACGATCCGGCCTATATCGTCGCTCTGGCAGACGATCTAGCGGCGCAAATGGAAGCACTGCCCTTCCGGCCTGAAGTGCTGCTGCTGTCGTTCCACGGCATGCCCGAACGCACGCTGCATCTGGGCGATCCCTATCATTGCCATTGCCGCAAGACCTCGCGCCTGCTGGCAGACGCACTTGGCCCCCGCTTTCCCGGTTTGCGCATCGAAACCACGTTTCAGTCCCGCTTTGGCCGTGCAAAGTGGCTGGAGCCTGCAACCGATGCGGTGCTGGCCGCAGAGGCGAAGAAGGGCACCCGGCGGCTCGCGATCGCGGCCCCGGGTTTTTCGGCGGATTGCCTCGAAACGCTGGAAGAACTGGCGATGCGCGGGCGGGAACAGTTCCTGGAGGCAGGCGGGCACGAGTTCGCAGCGCTGGCCTGCCTCAATGATCGCGCGCCGGGAATGGCCATGCTTGATACGCTGGCTCGCCGCGAACTTTCAGGCTGGATCTGATCCTTACAAAAAATTCATTCCCGATTTGGACTTATTATGTTCTACTCTCGTTCCAGTTGGAACATTCGGAGTCGGAACAATGACCCACGCTGGAACCGCCACGGCCGAGGCTTTTTTGCCGGACTTTTCATATGGCTCCGGGCATGCCGGACCATCGGCAATGCCAATTGCCTTGTCGATCTACGCAGACCGGGCGCACTTGCGTGCCACCCTGCGCGAAGATGCCGCTGCCGCCGGGTTGCGCGTGACAACCGCCGCAGGGCTGGACGTCCTGTTCATGAGCGAAGCAAGGCCGCTTGGCGATGTCGTGATGGTCGATTGTCCGCTGGTGGATATGGAAACGCTCGCTGCCCTCGTCCGGCTGGATCTTCGGGCGGAGCGGACCGGGGCGCGGCTGATCGTCTCCACCTCGCCAGCCGCGCTGGATGATGTCTTCGCCTGCATGGACCGTTCGGCGCCCCAGTTTCTTGTCGATCCCACCCGTGCGGACCGGTTGATCGCGCTGGGCCATGTGCTGGCCCGCATGCCGGGCGGTCAGGTGCGGGAACTTTCCGAGGATGATCGCATGATGATCCTGCGACTGACCGAGCAGGTCGGCCAGATTGCGGGCCGGATCGACAAGTTCGCCCCGCAGCCCTTGATCGGCAGGGATGAGCCGCAAATCGCCCCGGCCAGCGCTTTTCCCTTTGCGGACATGGCTCCCCGCGCGCCCGGGTTTCCCCAGAGCGGAACCCGGGCGGCGAAGCCGCCGCTGCCTGAGGCGCGGCTGGTGCGCAGGATCATCAAGCAGCGCCAGCAGCGCGCGCGCTTTTTCGAAGGCGAGTTGTTCTCCGATCCGGCCTGGGACATGCTGCTGGACCTCACTGCTGCGCGCGCCGAACACGTCCGCGTCTCGGTCACCTCGCTGTGCATCGCTGCCAACGTGCCGCCCACCACGGCGCTGCGCTGGATCGGCCAGATGGTGGAAGCAGGCCTGTTCGTGCGCAGTTGCGACGATACTGACCGCCGCCGCGCTTTCATCGATCTCAGCGATCGCAGTGCCGAGGCCATGGCGTCCTATTTCGCCGAAGCGGGCCTGTCTGCCACCCATGCGGTCTGACCGCTTCGATTTCTGGAAGCAACGACCGCATGCCCCGAAGGGCTGATTCTATGCGATGGGGGAGGAATTTTGGAGGCCCGAGCCGGAATCGAACCGGCGTGCACGGATTTGCAGTCCGCTGCGTCACCACTCCGCCATCGGGCCATCCATGCGGTGAACAGCGCCCCTAACAACGGATCCGGGTATGCGCAATGCGCTTTGCACCGCGCGGGCACGATTTGCGCCAGGACCCGAGGTGTACGATCAGGGTGAGGCCGTGAATATCAACTCACGCCGGTCGGGATCGGCCCGCACCAGCGTGACCCGCAAGGTTTCGCCCGGAACGGCGTGGGGCAGATCGGCGGTCGCGATGACTGGCATGTCCGCCAGTTGCAGCCGGGCGCGGCCATCGCGCATATCCATGACCGTTGCTGCAAATGTGCAGCCTTCGAACCGTTCCAGCATCACCGCCTCCGCCAGATCAATCACGGCTCGATCGATCCGCGAATCGCGCGACGCGGCGCGACCCATCACTCTGGGCAGCCGCGGGAGGGCCTCGGTCACGTCGGGCGGCACGGGCAGTCCCTGTGCCAGCGCCAGCACAGTTTGCAGCACGTAGCGGTCGGCCAGACGGCGCAGCGGCGCAGTGGCATGTGCATAAGGTGCCGCGATGGCGGCGTGCCACGGCTTAAGACCGGGCGCCCACGCCTGATAGCTCGCCCCGGTTCCCGCGCGGCGCACGGCCATCATGAAAGCGGCCTCGGCGGGCACAGCAGGATCGAGTCGTTTCTCGAATTCGGACAGCGATACGGTTGCCGGCCAATCCAGGCCCAACCCCGCAGCGCTGGCGCGCAGGCCCGCTTCTGCGGCCGCCTCGGGCGGGGCCATGACGCGGAACAGGCCAGTCTGCGCCTCCAGCATGGCCTTGGCGACAGCAAGGTTGGCCGCCAACGACAGCGCCGCGTTGCGTGTTTCAGACGGCAGAAACGGGCGGAAACGCAGTGCGAAGCCGCCCTGGCCATCAGGTTCCAGCTCCTGTTCGGGAGGATCGACCCGTGCCGCTCCGCGCCGGGCCTCGGCCTGCGCGATCCGCCGCGCAACCTCGATGAAACCGGCGGGCAGATCCTCATCGCGCACCGTTTCGTATGCGAGCTTCGCCTGGCTGCGAATCAGTGCGCGCACCACGCCGTCCAGCCGCGCGTCGCCTTCGGGATCGATCCGCACCGAGAGAATGATTGCAGGCCGGTCCACACCGGGTAGCAGGCTCGCGCCGCCTTCGCTCAGCACGCTGGGGTAAAGGCTGGCCTTGCCGTCGGGCAGATAGGAGGTTGTGCCGCGCTGCCATGCCTCCACATCGAGGATGTCGCCGTCCTGCACGAACCAGGGCACGTCCGCGATGGCGTAGTGCAGCAGCCATTCCGAACCCGATGGTTCAAGCGCGAAGGCCTGATCCAGGTCGGTCGAGCTGGCCGGGTCAAGCGTCGCGAAGCGATGGTCCAGCCAGTCGGCGTGCTGCGTCGGCACTTGCCGCGCTGCGTCTTCGGCAGCGGACTGAACCGCTGGCGCGAAACCCTCCGGAACGCTGAATTCCTCGCGTATGTGCGCCAGGCCTTGCGCCAACAGGTGACGGGGATCGCGAATTCCTCTCATGCTATCCCTTGGAGACTATCGTTCCGTGCTTTTCAATCCCCGGAACAAGCGCTTAGTCTCAGCGATACCGGGGCAGCGCCTCATTGGGCAAAGGACAGAGCCGTCATGATCCTTGGAGTGATTCTCGCAGGCGGCGGTTCGACGCGGTTCGGCAGCGACAAGGCGCTGGCCGTGCTGGATGGCCATACGCTGATCGTCCGAGCCGTGGACCGGCTGGCTGGATGGTGCGAGCATGTCGTGGTCGCGGGGCGGGAGACAGCGCCCGCACCCACATTGCCAGACTGGCCGCGCCCGGCCATGGGCCCGCTGGCGGGGCTGGCGGCAGCGCTGCATCACGCGCGCGACGAAGGATATGAAGCAGTCCTGTCGTGCAGCGTGGATGCAGAGGGGCTGCCGGAGAACCTGCCGGACCTGCTTGCACCCGCGCCTGCCTGTCTTGCCGTCCAACCGGTAATCGGGTTGTGGCCGGTGTCGTCCGTCGCGGCGATCGAGGCGCTTTTGCTGGACGAAACAGAACGCCATTCGATGCGGCGCTTTGCAGACAGGATCGGGGCACGGCTGGTTGAACTGCCCGCTGCAATCGCCAACATCAATACGCCAGCGGACCTCGCGGCGCTTGCTGGCAAGGCCGAGCGGTCAGGCTGAGCGATCAGGCGGCGGCACTCCGGCCTGTTTCCCCGATGTGGCGGGCCGACACTCGAACAGCGTTGCCGTAGCGGGGCTTGCGGACAACCTCGGGCATTTGCGTGCGCAGGCAATAGCCCCCGGAGGAAACCGTCTGGATCATCCCGGCAAGCCCAGCCACTGCCAGCTTGCGTCGCAGGCGGGACATGTGGACGGCGATGCTGTTTGTTTCCGGCACGAAGCCCATCCGCCACACGTCGTGGATCAGATGTTCTTTACTCACAGTCTGGTTAGGACTGTCGGACAGGCGCCAGATGAGGGCAAATTCGCGCGGGTTGAGCGCCAGCGACTTGCCGCTCACCATAGCTTCGCGGGCCAGCAGGTCCAGCGTCAGCCCGGCGATTTCGCGCTGGCGGGGGAGCCTGAGCATGGTTTCCGCGACGCGCCCGGCCCGCGCCGCAACTTCACCCGGTTCCACGGCCGTACCCAAGGCCTCGCCAAAGCCGACCTGGAGCAGCGTCGAACGCTTGCTCGCGCAATCGACACCAACGGCGATCATGCTGTAGCGAGTCTCCAAGGGGTGTTCGGCAAGGAACTCTATCCAGTCGTGACTGTCGAAGCTGGAGGCGTCCAGCAAGCTGACGCACGACCTGGCCTGCAGGCTTTGGGACGAACCGGCCGGATCGGCTTGTTCAGTCAGCCGCCAGCCAAATGACCGCAGATCAATCCCGGACGGTAAGGGGCCGCCGCCAAGCCAGCGGAATTCGCGTTCACCACTATCGTTCGATTCCAAACTCACCATGGAAATTCTGCCTATCCGGCGTGCGACCCACACGCTTTTCACAAGGCAGAATATGGATGTTCCCTGAGTGCCCTCTCAACTGCAAGAATCTTACAGGAGGCCATCAGCGCACCTGCAAGACTCCTGTAATTTCGTGCTTTTTCAGGCCGCAGAGGAGTTTACACCCATGCTGGCGAGGTAACGCTTGATGTTGCGCGCAGCCTGCCGGAGTCGCTGCTCGTTCTCGACCATTGCGATGCGGACGTAGCCTTCGCCGTCCTCGCCGTAACCTACGCCGGGGGCCACTGCGACCTCGGCATGGGTGAGAAGCTGCTTCGAGAATTCGAGGCTGCCCATCTCCTTCAGCGCGGGGGGAAGCGGTGCCCACGCAAACATCGAGGCCTTGGGCGGCGGGATTTCCCACCCGGCGCGGCCGAACGCTTCCACCATCACATCACGGCGCTTCTGGTACAGCTCGCGGTTCTTCTCGACGATATCCTGCGGCCCGTTGAGCGCGGCACAGGCCGCGGCCTGGATCGGAGTGAACGCACCATAATCAAGGTAGGACTTCACCCGCTTGAGCGCGGCTATCAGCCGGGCATTGCCGACTGCGAAGCCCACGCGCCAGCCCGCCATCGAGAAGGTCTTGGACATCGAGGTGAACTCTACCGACACGTCCTTCGCGCCGGGCACTTCGAGGATCGAGCGCGTCGGCTGTCCGTCGTAATAAAGCTCGGAGTAGGCAAGGTCGGACAGGATCCACACCTTGTTTTCCCGCGCCCACGCGACCAGCCGTTCATAGAATGCCAGGTCGACGGTTTCCGCTGTCGGATTGGACGGATAATTGACGATCAGCACCGACGGGCGCGGCACCGAATACCGCATCGCGCGGTCCAGCGAGTCCCAGTACCGTTCGTTCGGCGTCGTCGGGACGGAGCGGATCGTCGCACCGGCGATGATGAAGCCGAAGGTGTGGATCGGGTAGCTGGGGTTGGGCGCCAGTACGACGTCGCCCGGCGCGGTGATCGCGGTGGCAAGGCTGGCCAGCCCTTCCTTCGATCCCATTGTCATCACGACCTCGCTCTCGGGATCGAGATCGACGTTGAAGCGGCGCTTGTAGTAGTTGGCCTGCGCCTTGCGGACGCCGGGGATGCCTTTCGACGCGGAATAT
>Ga0268264_10004481_pt1 | contig 11915 bp, 9 predicted proteins | sample KBSSwiS32_FD_190357 | JGI IMG/M metagenome (GOLD analysis project Ga0268264, IMG submission 190357) | Switchgrass rhizosphere microbial communities from Kellogg Biological Station, Michigan, USA - KBS Switchgrass S3-2 (SPAdes) (version 2) | ecosystem: Host-associated > Plants > Roots >... | reverse complement strand
TATAAGTACAAGGTGTAGAAGAACCCACACCTGGTAGAGTTGTTTCCCATAACAATTTGCCGGTTATCTTATCAAAGGCGAAAAATTTTTTGTCCTTAGTCCCCGCTAAAAACACTAGCCCTCCTGCTGTTACCATTGGGCCCGGCGAACTCCACAATCCTGTTAGTTCCGCCCCTTTCTCTTGCAGCTTAGGATCGTTGCCAACAGGAATTTTCCATTCATATTCACCTGTGTTAAGATTGATGGCATTGAGCATACCCCATGGAGGTTTAATAGCCGGGTGGCCATCAGCATCTTTAAATTGAGCATATGCAATTAAATTAAGATAACTGGAAGAAGTGTCAATCTCTGATCTTTTATCTTCTACTTCCTTATGAGATGAGATGTTGCCCTGAATTTCTAATAAGGCCGCTTCCTTTGGCAATAACTCTTTATTTTTTATATCAAGCAGATAAGCAATTATCGCCTCCTCGTTATCTTTTAAAATAGTTGAAAATGAAGGCATCTTTCCGCCGCCCTCTTTTATTTTTTTTAGTATTTCTTCCTTTGACATTTTCTTTTGAAGATCGACCAGTGAAGGGATTGATGATAGTTCGTCGCCTTCCTTATTTGACTTATGGCAATTAACACAGTAAGTCATGTAGATCTGTTTTCCTGCACTATATCCTGAAAGATTTTGAGATTTATTATTGATGTCCGCTTTTTGCAGCAAATCAATTTCGGGTGCATCGTTTGATTTTACATAAAGGAACCCTGTTGAAGGATCATACGCAGCGCCACCCCACTCTGATCCACCTATTGTTCCGGGAAGGTTCACCGTGCCTCTCGTTGAGGGAGGCGTAAATAAGCCCTCATATCTAAAGCTGTTAAATTGTTTAACTAAAGAATCATGCGCTGTTGTTGTTGTGAAATTTGTAAGGTCATTTACAGTCATACCCTGGCGGGAATACGGAGCTGGCTTTAATGGAAAGGGCTGTGTAGGCCAGGCCTCTTCTCCTGGCACATCTGATGCAGGCACCTGTCGCTCCTCAACAGGAAATAATGATTCTCCTGTTTCACGATTCAGCAAATACAAAAATCCGATCTTGGATGTTTGTGCTACGGCATCAATCTTTTTTCCTTCTTTCTCAATCGTAACCAGATTTGGAGGAGCAGGCAAATCATAGTCCCACAAATCATGATAAATTGTTTGAAAATACCATAAAAGTTTTCCTGTGTTTGCGTTGAGCGCAACAACACAATTGCCAAACAGATTCTTTCCTTTCCGATCCGCACCATAAAAATCATATGACGGTGAACCAGTAGCCAGGAATACCATACCACGTTTTTCATCAACACTCATTCCTGCCCAATCATTTGCACCGCCGGCATACTTCCATGCGTCCTTTGGCCATGTCTCATAACCAGGCTCCCCGGGCTTTGGTATGGTGTGGAACGTCCATTCCAACTTACCCGTTCTGATATCATAAGCCCTTATGTAGCCTGGCTGAGCCCCATATAATTCTGAAACCTCATTCCCTATTATCAAAAGATTTTTATAAACAATACCGGGAGAAGTAGGCTTAACGGAAATCTTATTCGAATCATCCCTGATTCCCACATTCATACTTACTTTCCCTGCTTTTCCAAACGAAGAAATCAACTTACCCGTTTCTGCATTCACTGCATAAAGATTATCGCCGCCGGTAAATAATATTCTCTTGTCTTTTCCGTCTTCCCAATAAGTAACACCTCTGCATACTCCGCCGCCCACTGCTCCATTAAAAGGATCGAAGGACCATAGTTGTTGCCCGTTGAATGCATTTATTGCATACACCCGGTGTCTTGCTGAAGTGGCATACATAATACCATCTACAACGATAGGATTACATTCACTTTTTTCAGCTCCCGATGTCTTCAACGCATCATTCGGATTAAATATCCATGCAACCTTTAACTGATGAACATTCTTTTTATTTATTTCTTCTAATTCTGAATAACTACTGCTTGCTGCATCCGCCTTATATATACTCCATGTGCGGTTGTTATTTTTACAACCGGTGCAAATAAAAACAAGGATCAAGAACAGCAGGAATTCCCTTTTACGCATATCAATTTTTAATAGCACCATACGAACTAATGATGTGATTTTTTAGGTGTAACAGAAATAAAAAAGTAAGACTTTTCGACACAGTTAATCCGGAATTTCTGAAGAAATAATTTGAGCCTGGTTATTTAAATACCTGCATCAAAACTGTGGCCTCGCCAGGAATCGAACCTGGATCTGGAGCTTCGGAAACTCTTATACTATCCATTGTACGACGGGGCCGAAAGAAGTCATTAAGTCAATTGTCACTGGTAATTAAGTCAAAACAATATTCTAAGTAATTACTTGCCTAACATAAATGCATTACTACTAAATATTTTTACTGCAATAGCCAATAAAATTACACCGAAAAATTTTCTTATCACTGCAAGTCCGTTTGGACCTAATGCTCTTTCTATCCATTTTAATGATTTTAAAACAAGATATATTACTACACAGTTTATCAATATTCCTGTGAGGATATTTATATCTGCGAAGTTCGCTTTTAACGACATGATGGTTGTCAAAGTTCCTGAACCTGCTATCAGTGGAAAGGCTATTGGTACTACACTGCCACTCTTTGCGTTTTTATCGGGCTTAAAAAATTCTAATCCTAAGACCATTTCTAATCCTAAAATAAAAATTACAATGCTACCCGCAACAGCAAATGATCTTACATCCAAACCTAATAATCTTAAAAATTCTTTTCCAACAAATAAAAATAAAATCATTAATGCACCTGAGGCTAATGTGGCTTGCATAGAGCGTATTACTCCGCCCATTTTATCTTTCAAAGAAATTAAGATTGGTATTGACCCCAGCATATCTATTACGGCGAACAAAGTAAAACTTACCGTTAATATTTCTTTTGAGGCAAGACCAGAAATGGAGGGCATTAAAATTTTTTGGGCAAAGATAACGGGTTAAGCCGGCAGCAAATCGCAAAAATAAAAGCCATAGTCATCGGCAGAAGTAGTTTGAAAGCAATTATCACTTTGTTGTTTTGGCGCTTTATATTTTCTATATACAATCTCTCCTTTTGTAAAATTAACCGGATGTATGAATAATGGCCCGTCAAAAACAAATGTGTGAAACTCGCCATTCTCGCCACAGGCATCCACATTTTCTGGCAGGTCTTTTAAAAAATCTTCGTCAATGATTCTTCCGCAAAAACTTTTATCTAAAAATTTTTCATTTATACAAACGACGATTGTTTTAAATCCAAGGCTTAAAAATTCTTTTATAAGAATTACGGTATTTATTTTCCATAAAGGAAAAACACATTTTATGTATGCTTTTGATAATTGCTGCTCACGATACACTTTTAGATCTTCGAGAAAAATATCGCCAAAAAAAGCATGAGTGAAACTTTGTCGCTGCAATTCTTCCACAGTGTTTTTCATTGTATTTTCATATTCCTGCATGGAAGGCTCTTCGGGTAAAATAATTTTTTGCAAGGGCAATCCGATTGCTTCTGCCTGTAACTCCAATAATTCTTCTCTTACGCCATGCATAGAAATACGCCGGTGTGCACCATTGATGTTTGTTAATAACCTTTCAATAGAATATTTCTTATCCCTTCGTGCCTGATACAATGCAAGTGCGCTATCCTTGCCACCACTCCAGTTAAAAAAGGATTTCATCATTAAGCAATCGCTTTAGTTGTGATAATATTTATAAAACCTATTCTCAAGTTCTGCTGGAACAGAAAATAATTTTGGGTGAAAAAGTGTAGCCAGCAATTCTATGCCATCAACTAATGTTGATGCGCTTGGCTGAGTAAATAAATTAAAATCTACAATAAATACTTGTTTATTCTTTACTGCTTCTATTTCATTCCAGCCTGGTTTTTTAGTAAGCAAGTGTAGTTCCTGCAAACTACGTTTTACGTCAAATCCGCAAGGAGCTATCACTAACATCTCCGGGTTGTATCTACAAATTTTTTCCCATGATGTTACGATTGAATCACCGGCGGGGTTACTCAACATATCAATGCCGCCGGCTTGCGCAATTTGAAATGGGATCCAGTGTCCGCAATTATAAACTGGCTCTATCCATTCCAATAAGGATACACGCTTTAATGGCATTTTATTTTTTCGTAGTTCATCTAAAATGCTGCCAGTACGTTTTTGTAAACCACTCAAATAATGATAGGCTCTTTCTTCTTTGCCAAATGCTTTTGCAATTGTTATTGCAGTAGCATAAACGTCATCCAGGCTTTGTGGTGTTAATGGAATTATTTGCGGTTGTTTTGAAAGCTTTGCTACGGCCGCTGCAGTACACGCAGTATCAATCTGGCACACCTCGCAAACATCCTGGGTAAAAATAATGTCGGGTTCTATGCGCTGCAATATATCTTCATCAACATAATACAGGCTCGTGCCTTGTGCTTTTGATGCTGAAAAAATGCGATCAATTTCTGCGCTGGTATATTGATTCCCTTCAAGTACATACCGAACCACTTTTTCTTTTTCTGCCAGTGCTTCCGGTGGGCATTCGAAAGTAACGCCATAGAGCTCGTTCTGCAATTCCATATCATAGATCATCTTTGTGGCTGCCGGTAAAAATGAACATGCTTTCACGCAATATTTTTATTGCCGTTGATTTAATGGAATAGGTTTTAAGATGCTATATCGTTGTTGCATCCACTCGAACACGCCAAACATAACAATACCATATACAAGAGTGCCCGTTAAAAATCGCCACTCATATGGAATAGCAATAACGAGGCAATCAATAAATCCTTTCAGATTTTGGGAAAAAATTTTAGAGCCATGCCATACCCCGATGTCTGTCACTATCCAATGGATAGCCAGGCAAATTAATGTTGAAACAATAAAACTTTTAATCGTCACATTTTTAAGAAGCCATCTTCCTGTTAATGTCATCAAAGCAAAAGCGCTATACACCCAATACCAGCCACTATACAAAATTCCATTGCCATAATTTTTGAACACCGTTTGTTGTAAAATTAAATCAGAGATGAACAGCATTAATAATGGAAAAGCAAAGGCCTTCCATTGCCTGTTGAAATAGGCGCCCCCGAAAAGCGCCATGGCACCTAAGGGAGAAAAATTAGCCGCAGGGGAAATTTCATAATTGAAATTAAATACAACTCTGATTGCCGCAGTTAAGATTATAAAAAGAAGCAACACTGCCGTGCGTGGATTAAATTTTATAATAGACATAAATAAATTTTTTAATCATAATTTAAAACGGATACCGCCATTAAAAGTGAAGCCTTGCACATTATATCCATATACCTCTTCGTAATTTTTTTTGTTGGTCAAATTTTTTGCATCAGCAAAAAGAACCAGGTCATTTTTTAGCAAACTATATTCGGCATAGCCGTTCCACAATAAATATGCGTTCAACACTTTTGGTTCGGGAGAATAAAAATTCGCTGGATTATAAAATATATCATTACGCTTACTGAAGTGCTGAATAGACGTAGAAATAAAAAGATCCTTGGTAACCTGGTAACCGGCAAAGAGATTTATTGTGTGTTTGGGCCGGCGAATCAAATTGTGAAAGCTTGTATCCTTGCCTGCTACTTTTTGCGTAATCTCTCCATCAACAAAGGCATAAGCTGCTTTGAGAGTCCAATGCTTACCGGATGTATATTGAAGTTCCACTTCGGCACCATGATCCTTTTGCCTGTCGCGGTTTACATAACCTTTTGGATATTCATAAATGATCACATGTTTTATATCTCTATTAAAATAAGTAACAAGTGCAGAGAGCTTTTTATTTAATGCCCATACCTGTATGCCCCCTTCCGTGCTGTTACTGATTTCAGGTTTCAGATCCGGGTTAGCGCTAAACGGCCCAAACAATTCATTGATGGCAGGCGCCCGGTAACCTGATGAAATATCAACGAATAATTTTATTTTTTCATTGAATAAATAAGCAGGATTAAAACTATAAGTGAAATTGTCACCATAGCGATTGTGTTTATTGTACCGGGTACCAAGTTCCAATGTAAAACCAGATTGACGATACATAAGGGAAGCATAAGGGCTGAAAATACTATTAGTTGTATCCGGTGTTGGCAAACTAAAAGTTTGGAAGCTAAGCCCGGCAAGCAGTTGAAGATGTTCATTGAAATTATGATTAACGTAACCTTCAGCATGATTGAATTTTCCACCTAAGAGGTATCCATTGTACGAAAGCTTTGTAAAATCATATCCATAGTTCACCGTAACAACTCCCTTCTTATATCCGATCGTGCTTATTAAACCTGTGTTCAATAAAGAAGCGTGATATTTCTCATCTCCATCAGTAAAAGCATCAGTGTCATAGTTGCCTTTAAACTCCGAAAAGCGGTAATAAGGCGAGATCTTAATTTTATCACTAACAAAAAATCCCAGGCGGGTCTGTAAAGATTGGTGGTTAAATCCGTCCTTATCAAAGTTGCTAGTACCTGATAAGTCTTTGGCTTCAGAAATCCCTTTCGTATGAAAATAGTTGTAGTTCAAATTGTATTCAATCACTTTACTCCTGCCGCTTACATTGGCATTGCCCTTAAATGTACTATAACTGCCGTAACTTAATAAACCTGCTCCGGCAATCTTTTGACGTGTTGATTTTTTAGAAACAATATTAATAACACCAGCAATGGCATTAGAGCCATACAACGTAGATTGACTTCCTTTCAAAATTTCAATGCGCTCTATTTGTTCTAATGGAATAAGACGAATATCAAAAGTGCCTCCCGTACCTGAGGGATCATTAAGAGGAATACCATCTAACAGGATCAATGTATAGTTGCTGCTTGCTCCCCTGAAAAAAATTGATTTGTCTTTACCGGGGTTACTGTACGAGCCGCTAACCGAGAGGCCGGTTTGCTCATTAAGCACCTGTGCTAAATCTTTGCCAACACTCTGTTCAATTTGCCGCTGAGTAACCACAGAAACTAACTTACCGGTGTTGCTTTGTTTTGTAGGAAACTTGGTAGCAACGATAACTACATTATCCAATGTTTTAGTACTGTCTTCCTGTTGAAGATCTGCCTGTTGGGCGACGACGAGTTGACTGCTGATTAAAATCGCAGCCACAGCAAAAAATTTTTTCATAACGTTTAAATTTTTTTGTGACTGCTTCCGGAAATAAATAGAGAAGATAGCTATGAGCCTTATCATCTCTGCCTTTCACCCGAAAGCATTGAATGTTGTTACTGAAAACTGGCAGGTCTTCTGGCTTGAGCGTTCACTTCACCTTCCCGTTCTCTTTAAAAGAAACAGTGGTGTGAGAGAAGTTGCCGCACTTTATTCCTCTTATTTGGAGAGATTGTGTGGGCCGCTTTTACAGCTACGGGGATAGCTCCGGAATTTAACCGGATTCCCTTTTAATCCCGTTCTAACAATTGTTAGAACAGGAAACCAATTATGCAGGCAAATGTAGGCGCATTAGATTTTAATTTCAAAAAAATAATTGAGGGCACCAACTTATATTAAACAAAAAAGCCGCCAGTGGCGACTTTCAAAAAATAATAAATTGATTTTTTATCCTAAGGCAACTCTTTTAAAAGAAATTACTTTCAGATCCGGGTCTATACTTTTGAGATACTCTGTCACAGATTTGTTACTGTCTTTTACAAAAGGCTGTGCCAGTAAAGTGCTCTCCTTAAAAAATTTATTGATCTTACCTATGGCAATTTTTTCGGCCATCTCTGCAGGCTTACCTTCTGCCTTTACCTGCTCAATGGCGATATCTTTTTCACGGGCAATTGTTTCTGCAGGTACTGAATCAGCATCAACTGCAATCGGGTTCATGGCAGCAATTTGCATCGCTAAATCTTTGCCTGCTTCCGGTGCTGGTTTATTTAAACCCACCAATACACCCATTCTGTATGCGCCGTGAATATATGCAGATACATATTCTGATTCTACTCTTTCAAATCTTGAAACACTTATTTTCTCTCCAATTTTAGCAACCTGTTCATTCAATTTGTCTTTAACCGTGTTATTGCCGATTTTCACATTATTTAATTCATCAGCGTTGTGTGCGTTACTGGCAATAGCTGCGTCCATAATAGATTGTGCAAAAGCAACGTACTCCGCATTTTTAGAAACGAAATCGGTTTCACAACTTACATTAATGATAAAACCTGTTTTGTTATCAGGAGTTGTTTTGGCTATTACTACCCCTTCCTTTGCCTCACGATCACCTCTCAGCGCTGCAACTTTCTGACCCTTTTTTCTGAGGTAGTCAATCGCAGCTTCAAAATCACCATTGCTTTCTGTTAGTGCTTTTCGGCAGTCCATCATACCTGCGCCGGTTTGTTGCCGTAATTTATTTATATCTGCCGGTGTAATTGTTATTGTGCTCATTGTATATAATTTAAAGATGTACTAAGTGCGATTTTTATTTTTATGGCCGCAGAATTTGTATCCAGTAAATATGCCATTATGTGCAGAGAAGTACTATCAACCAATATCAAAAAGAATTTATCTTATAAAGGAAGGAATGACTATTTATCTTCTACCTCCAACACCTCCTCCCGGTCTGCTACCTGCTCCTGGCCCGGCTATGCGGCGTTTCTGCGGACCCGCCGGGCCTCTGCCTTTACCCCCGGCAGGAGAACCGCCTTGTCCTTCGCCACCTCTTCGGCGACGCTCTCTTTCCTCTTCGCTGCCTACTTCAAATTTAATTTTGTTGCTGTCTGAATCATCAGTTTCTTCAACTTCATCATCTTTCTGCGCTTGTCTTTCTGCCAGGCCTTCTGCAATTGCTGCAACAATATAATTAGTGACAATTGCTATTGACTTGGTGGCATCATCATTTGCCGGAATTGAAAACTCTACTTTATTAGGATCACAATTGGTATCAACCATTCCAAATGTGGTAATATTTAAACGTCTTGCTTCCGCCAGTGCAATATGTTCATGCCCGATATCTACAAGAAATAATGCAGCAGGCACACGGCTGATTTGAGCTATACCACCTAATACCTTTTCCATTTTTTCTTTATCTCGGGCAAGTGTCAAACGCTCCTTCTTAGTAATGCTATCCAAAGTTCCGTCATTCAACATTTTTTCAATGCTCTGCATTTTTTTAACACTCTTGCGTACGGTATTAAAATTGGTAAGCATGCCGCCTAGCCAGCGCTCTGTAACAAAGGGCATATTTACACGCTTTGCACACTCAGTAACAATTTCTTTTGCTTGTTTTTTGGTAGCGACAAACATTATTTTCTTACCACTTTTAGCAATTGATTTCATTGCTGCCGCAGCTTCCTGTAAGCCCTCAACAGTTTTGTTGAGGTCAATAATATGAATGCCTTTTTTTTCAGCAAAAATGTAGGGTAACATTTTAGGATTCCACTTCTTTTTTAAATGTCCAAAGTGTACGCCTGCTTCTAAAAGCTGCTGTTGTAAAGAAGTATTTTGTTCCATTATGGTGATTTAAAAAGTCTCCTTAAATCCCTCTGAGGAGAGACTTTTGAAGAACTTATATTTTAGAGATTCTTTCAATTAATAATATTGCTTTTAAACCCTCTCTTCGATCTCAATGGCTCGGGATCACAGTTTTACCTCTTACTAAACTGGAAGCTTTTTCTTGCTTTTTTCTTACCAGGTTTTTTACGCTCAACCGCTCTCGGGTCACGTTTTAATAAGCCCGCCGCTTTTAATGCGGGTCTGTACTCAGGATTTACTTGTAGTAAAGCTCTTGCGATACCCAGTTTTACGGCCTCTGCCTGTCCTTTAATACCTCCTCCCACAGCATTAATAACTACATTAAATTTATCAGAAGCTTCGAGCGTTTTAAAAGGAGCCTCTACCTGGTTCTGCAAATAAATTAAAGGAAAGTAGTTTTTATAGTCCTTGCCATTTATAGTAATAGAACCTTCCCCTTTAGTAAGAAAGACACGTGTAACCGCTTCTTTACGACGGCCAACTGCATTTTTTTGTTTTTCCATTATATTATTTTTATTCTCTTTTTAAGAGAAGAATGTGGTGGCTTAGAAGGTTAATGTCTTTGGTTTTTGTGCAGTATGCGGATGTTCAGTGCCAGCATACACGAACAATTTTTTATACATTTTGCGTCCCAAACGATTTTTAGGCAACATACCTTTTACTGCTCTTTCAATTATTGCATCTGGCCGGCGTCTTAAAAGCTCTTTTGCCGTTTCTTGTTTTTGACCGCCAGGATAACCGCTATAGTTGAGATAAATTTTGTCATCCAGCTTGTCACCGGTAAATTTTATTTTATCACAATTGGTCACTATTACAAAATCTCCGCAATCAACATGCGGTGTATAATAGGCTTTGTTCTTACCACGGAGAACAGACGCTATTTTAGCGCACATACGACCAACGGTTTGATTAGTACCGTCAACAACGTACCAATTACGCTGCACGGTAGCCTCGTTCGCATGTTTAGTGGTGAAATGTAGTTTACTCATTGTATTTTTTGTTTAGTGAAAGCCATCGCTATCCCGGCGGCTTTAAAAATGGAGTGCAAAGGTGAAGGATTGATTTTAATCTACCAAGAAATTAATATACTATTTTACAAGACAGGCTTATAACATTATGATAACCAATAATGATTTTGATTAAAAATTTTCATTGTCTTCTGATCTGCTCGGATTAAAATACATTATGCCTGATTTCTTGATAAAGAAAATATTTTAGTGCCAATGTGTTTTACAATTATCTTTGGTAAAATTAGCAGTTATGGATACCAAAGAATCTACGAACAAATGGTGGCTTTACTTTTTTATTTCGGCGGCGGTTATTATCGTAATGCTATGTCTGCCAAATTTGAGGCCGTGGTTTTGGCTTTCACTTCCTTTTGTTGTAACAACATTTGCAAAGGCTCTAAAGATCATGTAGTTAATTTTTAATTCTGCTTTCTGACGCCCCTGGTCTCCCAGATATTTTCCTGCTCACACTAAATATTTTTTATTCTTATCTAGCTCTCAGATAGATAGGTTATAGATGCACTTAAATAACTATTGGTTTAATTATTTTTTCACTTCTATAAAATCATTTCAAACGATAAAGCCTGTATTTTTAATTTTACTTTGTAAACAATTATTATGCACAGCAAAGAACAAATGCAGGAACTCCAATCTGCAACAAAATATTTTTTAAAGAATGCTAAGGATGGAAAAGATCTTCTCGCAGAGGTAAATGCATTGCGTGAAGTACTGCGTTTTCATGAATACCGCTATTATATATTAGACGATCCGCTGATAAGTGATTTTGAGTACGATACCTTATATAAGTTACTTGAAAAAATCGAAAGTGAACATCCGGAAATAATAACGCCAGACTCACCTACCCAAAGAGTAGGCGATACTTTAAATACTGAATTTATAACGGTTCAACACCTGGTGCCTATGCTGAGTTTAGAAAACAGCTATAATGCACAGGATCTTATTGACTGGGATAAAAGAGCAAGGGGATTAGTGAACAGCACTAAAATTGAATACAGCGTTGAACCAAAATTTGATGGTGCAAGCATTTCATTGATATATGAAAATGACTTCCTGGTACGGGCCGCTACCAGGGGAAATGGTTTAGAAGGAGACGAGATAACACTAAATATGAAACAGTTAAAATCGGTACCTCTTTCTGCAAAATTCAGTAGCTATGGAATAAGCAAAATTGAAATACGAGGCGAAGTATTGATGACCAAAGGAAATTTTAAAAAGTTTAATGATATGCTGGCAGAGCAAGGTTTGCCGCCACTAGCCAATCCACGAAATGCAGCTTCTGGTTCATTGCGCATAAAAGATCCGGCTATTGTAAGAAAAAGAAATCTTGAAGCCATATTGTATCACATAAGTTACCTATCTGCAGATAACCGCAAGCCCTCAGATAACAGACCTCCCGTAACACAT
>Ga0268264_10004480_pt1 | contig 11915 bp, 10 predicted proteins | sample KBSSwiS32_FD_190357 | JGI IMG/M metagenome (GOLD analysis project Ga0268264, IMG submission 190357) | Switchgrass rhizosphere microbial communities from Kellogg Biological Station, Michigan, USA - KBS Switchgrass S3-2 (SPAdes) (version 2) | ecosystem: Host-associated > Plants > Roots >... | reverse complement strand
GGATCGGAGCCATAGCGAGTCGCCGCCGGAGGCCGACAAACAAACATCTCACTTCTCGCAGTCGGTCGCGGAGGCCGAGGCATCCATCGCTTTTTGGGTAAGGAACGCATACGTGAAAGTAAGTCCGACAGGCTCCTGGGAACTTTCGTGATGGCGCGTCTCGGCGCGTTACGCGCGCCGCTCGAGTTGCTCGTCGCGTTCTGCGATTCGCCGGCCGCAGATTTGCAACAGCTCCGCCGCGACCGCGACTGCAATCACTTCCGGCTCCTTGCCGGTGACGCCGGCGACTCCGATCGGACACGTCATCGCATCGAAGCGCGTCCGCGGCACGCCGCGGGCTTCGAGGCGCCGCTCGAACTGTCGCCGCTTCGACACCGAGCCGATCAGCCCGAAGTAAGCGAAGTCGTCGCGGTTCAGGATCGCTTCGGTCAGCGTCTCGTCGAGCTGATGGCTGTGCGTCATCACCAGGAAATACGAGCCGGGCGCGGCCCCGGCGACTTCCGCTTCCGGCGCATCGGTGGCGACGCACTCGACGTTCGCCGCGACGTCTTGCGGAAACATCGCGTCGCGCGAATCGACCCACGTGACGCTGCACGGCAAGCCGGCGAGAATCCTCACGAGCGCGCTTCCCACGTGCCCGGCGCCGAACAGCACGATCCGGAACTCCGGCTGGAGCAACACGTCGAGAAAGTATTCGCGCTCCTCGGTGCCGTCGGACTCCGTGATCGTCAGGAGCCGCGGCGCTTCGCGCTTCACGAGCGCGTTGCGCGCGAACTCGATGGCCAGCCGGTCGCGCTTGGCCGTTCCCAGCGTTCCGCTGTGTGCGTCTGCGGTAACGACAATCCGCGCCGCATGCTCGGGCTCGCTCGCGTCTTCCACCCGTATGGCGGTGACCATCGCGCAATCGCGCCGCGCCGCGCGCGACTCGTGGACGGCCGCGAGCCACGGCGCATCGGCTGTCACGGGCTCGAACAGCAGCATCGCCATGCCGCCGCAGCACTGGCCGAGGCTCGCTCCCAGCGCAAACCGCCGCAACGCCATGCGGCCGCCGTCATCGAGCAGGTCGCGCGCGATGTCGATCGCGGTGAACTCGAGATGCCCGCCGCCGATCGTCCCATCGATGTTTTCCACGGTGACGACCATCCGCGTGCCCGCCGGCCGCGGCGCCGAGCCCTTGATCGCGACGACGCTGACCAGCACGGCACGCGTATTCGCCGCAGCGTGGCGTTCGAGCGCGCTCACCCAATCGTTCATTTGTTCTTGCCGAGCATCGCCGCACGCACGGCGTCGAGCGCCTTCATGATCGATTCGCCGGTGGCCGGCGCGTCGAGCGGCGGATTGATCCGGTAGTTTCCGATGCTCGCGACGGCGTCGCGGATAGCGAACAGCACCGAGAACGCCAGCAGGAGCGGCGGCTCGCCCACCGCCTTCGAGCGATGCACCGTGTCCTCGACGTTGCTGTTGGCGAAGAGCTTCGTCCGAAGGTCCGTCGGGCAATCGTTGACCGCGGGAATCTTGTACGTCGACGGCGCGTGCGTCATCAGCTTGCCCTCGGCGTTCCACCAGAGCTCTTCGGTGGTGAGCCAGCCCATCCCCTGGATGTAGGCGCCCTCGATTTGCCCGATGTCGATCGCCGGATTGATCGAGTTGCCGGCATCGTGCAGCAGGTCGGCGCGCAGCAGCTTGAACTCGCCGGTCAGCGTGTCGACGATCGCTTCCGAGACCGCGGCGCCGTACCCGAAGTAGAGGAATGGCCGCCCCGTCATCGTCTCGCGATTCCAGTGCAGCTTCGGCGTTGCGTAGAAACCGTCGGACCACAGTTGCACGCGCGCTTCGTACGCCTGCTGCACGCACGCGGCGAACGGCATCTGCGTTCCCTCGACGCTGACCGTGTTGTTGGCGAACGCGACGTCTGCGGGCTCGCCGCCATATTTGCCGGCGACGAAACTGGCGAGCCGCGACTTGATCTGCCGTGCGGCATCGAGCGCCGCCATGCCGTTCAGGTCGCTGCCGGTGGACGCGGCCGTTGCCGACGTGTTCGCGACCTTGCTCGTGTCGGCCGCCGTCGAGCGCACGAACCTGAGGCCGATGCCCAGCTCGCGCGCGACGACCTGCGCGACCTTCGTGTTCAGGCCCTGCCCCATCTCGGTACCGCCGTGGCTCACCAGCACCGAGCCGTCGGTGTACACGTGCACGAGCGCGCCGGCCTGGTTGTAGTGGACGACGTTGAACGAGATGCCGAACTTGACCGGCGTGAGCGCGATTCCCTTGCGCAGCACCGGGCTCTTCGCGTTGAATGCGCGCGTCTCGGCGCGGCGACGCCGATACTCGGAGGATGCTTCGAGCTCATCGACGAGCTCGTTGATGACATTGTCCTCGACCAGCATGCCGTACGGCGTGACGTTACGTTCGGTGGTACCGTAGAAGTTGCGCTTGCGCACGTCGAGCGGATCGACGTCGAGCTCCCGGGCGATGTTGTCGATCAGGTATTCCACGGCGATCGCGCCCTGCGGGCCGCCGAAGCCGCGAAACGCGGTGTTCGATTGCGTGTTGGTCTTGCCGGCGTAACCGTGGATTCCGACGTCGGGCAGGTAGTACGTGTTGTCGAAATGGCAGACGGCGCGCGTGACGACCGGTCCCGACAGGTCGGCGGAGAACCCGGCGCGGGCCACCATGTCGACGTTGGCCGCGACGATCGCGCCCTGGTCGTCGAAGCCGACGTCGTATCCGTAGTGGAAGCAGTGGCGTTTCCCGGTGGTGAGCATGTCGTCGTCGCGGTCGAGCCGCACCTTCACCGGTCGTTTCAACTGATGCGCGGCGATTCCCGCGACGCATGCGAACAGCGCGGATTGCGATTCCTTGCCGCCGAAGCCGCCGCCCATCCGCCGCATCTCGACGACCACCTGGTTCGAGCGCAGCAGGAGCGCGTGCGCGATCACGTGCTGCATCTCGGTCGGATGCTGCGTCGAGCAGTAGACGTGCAGGCAGTCGTCTTCCTTCGGCACCGCGTAGGAGATCTGCCCTTCGAGATAGAACTGCTCCTGCCCGCCGACGTAGAGCTCGCCCTTCATGCGCCGCGGAGCGCTCGCAAGCTTCCTGTCCGGCTCGCCGCGCACCAGGTGCATCGGGGGCAGCACGTAGGATTCGCGCCTGCGCGCCTCCTGCGGCGTCAGCACCGGTTGCAGCGGCTCGTAATCGACCTTCGCGAGTCGCGCCGCGCGCCGCGCTTCCTCCTGCGTGCGAGCGACGACCGCGAACATCGGCTGCCCGACGAACTGCACCAGACCATCGGCAAAGATCGGATCGTCGTGGATGATCGGGCCGCAGTCGTTCGGACCCGGAATGTCGGCGGCGGTCAGCACGGCAACGACGCCGGGTGCCGTGCGCACGGAAGTGAAGTCGATCGCGCGGATCTTCGCGTGCGCCTTCTCGGAGAGTCCGAGCGCGGCGTGCAGCGTGCCTTCGACCTCCGGAATGTCGTCGACGTACGTCGCCTCGCCGGCGACGTGCAGGTGCGCCGACTCGTGCGGATGCGCGTCACCCGCGCCGCCGTCGGCGACGCGTTGCGCCATGAAAGCTTCGGTCTGGCGGTTCATTCGCTTTTTACGTCGTGGCGAACACGCTGACCTGCGACGCGGGCAGCGGATCGACCGGCCGCGTCTCGAGGTAGAAACGGTAGAGCAGGTTCCGTGCCGTCGCGAGACGATAGGCGGCCGACGCGCGCATGTCGGAAAGCGGCGCGTAGTCCTCGGCGAGCGCGGCCATCGCCGCACGGGCCGTTACTTCGGTCCAATGCTTGCCATTGAGCGCGGCTTCGGTGGCGGACGCACGCTTCGGCGTAGCGGCCATGCCGCCGAACGCCACGCGGCACGACCTGATGTTCTGCCCGTCGCGCTCGATCGCGAACGCTGCGCACACTGCCGAGATGTCGGAGTCGAAGCGCTTCGACACCTTGTACGTCCGGAACGCGAGCGCCGGGCGCGGCAGCGGCACTTCGATCGCGGCGACGACCTCGTCCTCGGTCATCGCTTTCTTCTGATAGCCGATGTACAGGTCCTCCATCGGCAGCGTGCGTGCACCGCGCTGGCTCGCGAGCGTGACGCGTGCACCAAGTGCGATCAACCCCGGCATCGAATCGCCGATCGGCGAGCCGTTGGCGACGTTGCCGCCCATCGTGCCGGCGTTGCGGATCGGCACCGACGCGAAGCGGTCCCACATCTCCAGCACTTCGGGGTAATGCCGCGCGAGCGAAGCGTAAGCGCTCGTCAACGTGGCACCGGCGCCGATGTGCAGCGTGCCGCCGTGCTCGCGGATGTGCTTCAGCGCGTCGATGTTGCCGATGTAGAGAATGTCGGGCAGCTCGCGCAACTGCTTCGTCACCCAGAGGCCGACGTCGGTGTTGCCCGCGAGGATCGTCGCTTGCGGATGCTCGGCGCGCAGCGTCGTCAGCTCGGAGAGCGTACGCGGCGCGAAGAATCGCCGGCCCGCGTGCTCGTAGACGAACGTGTCGCGGCGCGCGATCGAGCGGAGCTGGTCGCGCAGTGCCGCGCGGTCGAAGTCGACCTTCGGCAGGTCGAACATCTTCACGCCCGCCTCGAGGATCGGCTTGTAGCCGGTGCAGCGACAGAGGTTGCCGGTCAGCGCGTGGCGCAGTTGCGGATCGGTAGGGCGCGTTTCGCGCAAGGTGTGATCGAGGTACACCGCCCACAACGACATCACGAAGCCCGGCGTGCAGAACCCGCACTGCGACCCGTGGCACTCGACCATCGCTTCCTGCACCGGGTGCAGTTCGCCACTGGCCGCACGCAGATCCTCGACCGTGAAGAGCGCCTTGCCGTCGAGCGCCGGCATGAACTGGATGCAGACATTGACCGTCTTCAATTCGACGTCGTCGCCGTTCAACTCGCCCACGACGACGGTGCACGCACCGCAATCGCCCTCGGCGCAGCCTTCCTTCGTGCCCGGACGCCGATGCTCGCGCAGCCACTCGAGAACGCTCTTCGTCGTGTCGACGTCGTCGACCGTGACGATCCTCCCTCCGAGCACGAAGCGGATGCCGTCGGAGGCTGGAATTTGCTGTTGCATAAGCGCGATACCGTCAGCTTCCCCGGTAGGTCGCGTAGCTCCAGGGCGTCACCAGCAGCGGCACGTGATAGTGCTGGCTGGCGTCGGCCACGCCGACCCGAAGCACGACGTCGCCGAGGAAGGGCGGATCGGGCATCTCGACGCCGGTACGCGCAAAATACGGTGCGACGGCAAAAGTAACTTCGTAGACGCCGGCGACGAACGCATCGCCTTCGAGCAGTGCGCGATCGCAGCGGCCGTCCGCGTTGGTATGCGCGGTGGCGACCACCTGCCGGACCTCGCCGACCACGCGGGCTACCGACACGGCGATGCCGCTGCCCGGCCGCCCCTGGGTCGTGTCCAGCACGTGCGTCGTCAAGCGTCCCATGTTCCTCTATCGCCCGGGACCATCTTTGGATCGAGCGTAGCCATTGTAAATCGCCGCCTCACCGCGGGCGAGCAAATGCTGGCCGCTTGCCACGGCGGCGACCTATCGGAACTCCAATAGTGGCTATTACGGGGCGGCGCGGTCGAGCGCGCGGATGGCGTCGGCGACGTCCTGCGAGAGCCGGGCGAGCGCGCGGCTGTGGGCAGCCGCGAGCGCGTCGAAGCTCTTGTCGCCCGTCGGCTCGCGGACCGTGGTCCGTCCAGTGTGGGACCGGCCGTCCTTCGCGCGGCGCACGATCCACACGGCGTTGAGCGACGCGGCGTCGCCCGGGGCGGACTCGAACGTCTGCACCTCGATCGCGACACGATAGGCGGCGTCGACATTCAGCGATTGCTGAAACAGCGAGACGCGCGGGGTTCCCAGCATCACGACCAGGTCTTCGGCGACCACGCGCGAAATGTTGTTGGCGAGCGGCGACGCCCAGCGGTTGAACTCGTCGATCGCCACCTGGTTCGGACCCGTGCTCACGACGATCTGCGGCAAGTCGACGATCGCCGGGATCGATACCGGGCCGACGTTCACCGAAAGCGTCGCCGGCGCGGGGGCGGGCGCCGTGGCGGGCGCCGGCACCGAGCTCAGCGTGTAGAAGTGCGACGGTGGAGACGCGCACGCTGCAAGGAAAGCGACGACGCACAGCGGGGCAAGGCGAGCGGCGCGACGCATCATGGGTTCCCTTCCTTTTTGCCCCGGATGAGCGTTTCGGGGTGGCGCTCGAGATAGTCGAGCAGGACGCGCACCGAGCGCGCGGCGCGCGTAATCTCCGTCAGCGTGTCGCGCAGGTCCTGGGGCGCCGGCGAATCCTTGCCGAAGAACGTGGAATCGGCGTTGCCGATGGTTCGATCGGCGCTGTTGAGCGCCCGGTCCGCCGTGGCGATCGCGCGGCGCAGGTCCTCGAGCGTCTTCGTGCCTTCGGGCACCCACTGCGCGTCGACGCGGTTGATCATCTTCTCCGCATCCTTCAACGTCTGGTTGAGCGTGCCGATCGTCGTCTTGACCTCGGAGCCGATCGCATCGAGCGGCATGTTGTCGACCTTGGTCAGGATGCTGGTGAGCTTCGCCTCGATGGTCGCCAGCCCGCCCGGAACCACGGGCAACTCGAGCGGATCGCGCTTCCAATCGAGCTTCGGCTTCGGCGCGTTCGGGTAGTAGTCGAAGTCGACGTAGAGCTCTCCGGTGATCAGGCTTCCGGTCTTCAGCTGTGCGCGCAAGCCCTGCTCTTCCACGATGCGGCGCAACGCGCGCAGGCGGGCTTCCTCGGTCGGCACGGTGAGCGCCGCGCCGCCAGCAGCCTTTTGGCGCTCGGAAAGCATCGCGACGAGGCGGTCGGGGAAGAACGTGATCAGCACGCGCGGACGGAACTTGTTCAGCGTGGGATCGAGGTGAAGACCGACATCGGCGACCTCGCCCACGCGCAGGCCGAGCAACGTGACCGGAGCACCAACCGATAACCCGCGCACCGATTGATCGAAGAACAGCACGTAGCGCCGCTCGATCGGGTCCGGCTGGCGCATTGCTACCGCCCGGTTGTTGTACAGCGTGAACACGTGATCGTCCGGCGCCCGCTCGGCATGCATCGCGAAGGGCGGCGTAGCGAAGGCAAGCCCGCCGGCGAGCAGCGCGGCGAGCGACTCGGTGTGCACGTCCACGCCGTCGGCGCCGATCGAGACGTCGATGCCGCTCGCGTTCCAGAAGCGCGACTCGGTCATGACGTATTTGTCGTACGGGGCGTTGACGAACACCGTGATCTCGACCGACTTGCCGTCGTCGGCCAGTGTGTACGCCGCCACCTGGCCCACGTTGATGCGCCGGTACAACACCGGCGAGCCGATGCCGAGTGACCCGAGCGTGTTCGCTTTCAGGACAAAGGTACGGCCGCGCTGGTTGGTGATCACCGGCGGGTCGTCGAGGCCGACGAAGCTGCGCTGCTCCTCGAGCGACTTGCCCGCGTCGAAGCCGATGTAGTTTCCGGATAGCAGCGTGTTCAGTCCCGAAACGCCGGAGATCGAGATCCGCGGCTCGACGACCCAGAACTGCGCATCCTCGACCATCAGGCCGGCCGCGTGCTTCGCGATCCGTGCCTTGACGACGACCTTGCTGTAATCGGGTGAAAGCTCGACGGCGGTCACCTGGCCGATGCGCACGTCCTTGTACTTGATGAACGTCTTGCCGGCTTCCACGCCCTCGGCCGCCTTGAACGTGATCGTGATCAGCGGGCCCTGGCTCAAGGCGCGCTGAACGCCGATGCCGATCGCCACCACCGCGGCGAGCAGCGGAATGATCCAGACGATCGAGATCCGCAATCGCTTCTTCTTGACGACGCTCGCCTGCGGGAGGTGCTGCGGATCGGGCAGATCAGCCATGGCGAGCCTGAGTAGGATTCGAGGGGTCCCAGATCAGCCGGGGATCGAAGGATTCGGCCGCGAGCATCGTCAGCACGACGACCGCGGCGAAAAACAATACGCCGAGGCCCGGCTCGACCGACATCAGCGGCTGGAGCTGGATCAGCGCCACGGTGAACGTGGCGACGAAGACGTCGAGCATCGACCAGCGGCCGATGAATTCGACGATCCGGTACAGCCGCGTACGCTGGCGCCCGCTCTTGATCTGGCCACGTTGCACCGTGACCAGCAGATACCCGAGCGCGAACAGCTTGCCGAGCGGGATCAGCACGCTCGCGATCAGCACGATCAGCGCAAGCGGCCACGAGCCGGACGTGTAGAGGAAGAGGACACCGCTCAGGATCGTGTCGGGTTCCTCCTCGCCCAGCTGGATCGAGACGAAGATCGGCAGCGCGTTCGCCGGGATGTAGCAGATCGCCGCGGCGATGACCAGCGCCCAGGTGTTCTCGATCGCCCGGGGGCGGCGCCATTCGAGCTCTTCGCCGCAGCGGCGACAGAATCCCGGGTGCTCGGGAGTGGCGGGCCGCGCAAGCAGATGGCAGGCCTCGCACGACACGAGCCCGGCTTGCGATGCCGTTTGCACGGTGTCGGTCATGGCGTTGGCGCCGGCCGCGGCGCGTCAGCTTGCGGCGGTGGCATCTCGCCATCGGCCCACTCGACACGCTGCCACAGCTCGTGCGGATCGAAGTTCACGAGGATCGCCGGGATCAGCAGCACCAGCCCACCCACCGCGAACATGCCGATGCCGGCGTTGACCTCGGCGAGCTCGGCGATCTTGACCAGCGCGACGAGGATGCCGAGCGTCATCACCTCGAGCATCGACCACGTCTGGAAGTGGCTCGCCCAGCGCAGCATCTCGCCGACCCACCGCGGCGCCGGCGTGCGCCGCGATGCGACGAGCAGCGTGATCATGAACAGGATGTAGCCGCCCGGCGCGATGATCACGCAAAACGCGACCAGCGCGCCGGTGATCTCTTCGCCGAGCTGCCACATCTCCCACGCGGCGCCGACGATCGTCGTGCTCGACGTGCGCCCCACGACCGACAGGTCCATCAAAGGGACGGTATTTGCAACGATGTAGAGAATTGCCGCCGCCACGGCGAGCGCGAGCGGCAGATCCTGCGGACCCGACGGCCGCTTCGCGAGCACGTGGCCACAACGCGTGCAGTGCGCCTTTGCGCCGGGCGGCAGCGGCGAGAGGGTCTGCAGCAGATCGCAGTCGGGGCAGGCGACGGTTTCCACGATCTCGGTCGCGGCCCTATCGCGTCGCCGCCGGATCGATCGTCGGCGACGCGCACCCAGCGAAAGCGAGCGCCAACAGCCCGGGCAGCAACCGGTACGTCACGAGCGGCATCCCCTGTGATCGACGCGCTCGCGAGCGGCGCGTCGGACGGACTCGAACGCCCGGATTCTACCCGTTGGAGGTCGCTACGTCCTGCCGGTCGTCGCGCGCCGCGCAGCTGACAGGGCTCGCGGCGGGCGGTTGACGAGCACGGTGCCGCCGACGATCAGCGCGCAGCCGGCGACCATCGCCGGCGTGATCGTTTCGCTCAGGAACAGCGCACCCCACACCATCGCGAACAGTGGAATCAGGAATGTGACCGACAGCGTGCGCGTCGGGCCGATGTCGCTCATGAGCCGGTAGTACAGCAGGTACGCCGCGCCGCTGCAGACCAGCGCGAGCACGAGCGTCATCGCGACGACCGTCGGCGTGATCGGTCCGACGGGCACCTGGACGGGAATGAGCGGCAGCAGCACGACGCCGGCGAAAAACTGCGCCCAGCCGGCGATCGCCATCGGCGTGATGCCCGTCGCGCGGCGCTTGATGTACATGCCGGCGAACGCGTAGCTCAGCGCCGCCAGCAGGCAAGCCCCGGCTGCGACGGCGAACATCGTATCGGGCTCGACCGGGCCGGCTCGGGTGACGAGCGCGACGCCGCACACCCCCGCGGCGAGGCCGTACATCCGGCCCGCGGTCAGCCGCTCGCCGAGCCAAAGGGCCGACAGCAGCAGCGCGAAGAGCGGCGTGGTCGCGTTCAGGATCGCCGAGTACGACGCCGGCAGATGCAGCGCGGCAAACGAGAACAGCAGGAACGGCAACGCGGAATTGAGCACGCCGATCACCAGGAATTCGCGCCAGTGGCGCCTCAACCCGGCGTCGAACCCGATGATCCGGAAATACGCGATCAACGCAATGCCGGCTAGCAGCACGCGCGACGATGCGGTCAGCGGCGCGCCGAGCACCGGCGCGAGCGCGCGCGTGAAAATGAACGAGGCGCCCCAGATCGCCGCGAGCAGCGTCAGGCGGGCGATGTCGGCGGCGCGCAATGCGGTCACGGGTTCCCCTAAGCGGCTAGCGTCAGCGGCACCTGCGTCGATTCGAGCCCGAGCAGCGCGCGCTTGCGGTCGAGCCCGCCCGCGTAGCCCGTCAATGTGCCGTCGCTGCCGACGATCCGATGACAGGGAACGACGATCGCCCACGGGTTGCGCCCCGTCGCCGCGCCCGCGGCGCGGATCGCGTCCGGGACGCCCGCGTGCTGCGCGAGCACGCGATACGCGATCGTTTCGCCATACGGAACGCCCGCGATCGCCTGCCAGATCGCGCGCTGGAACGACGTGCCGATCGACGCGAGCGGCAAGTCGAAAGTCTTGCGCTTTCCGGCGAAGTATTCGGTCAGCTGCGCCTTCGCGGCGCGCAACGCCGGATGCTGCGGATTGCGGCGCATCGACCTGCCGATCGCCGTTTCGTAGCGCTGGCCGTTGAAGTGAATCGCGGTCAGCGACTCGTCGTTCGCAAAGAGCGTGATGTCGCCCAACGGGCTCGACATCGGTTCGTAACAACGCAACTCGTTCATGCCGCTTTTCTCCACAAATGCAGCACCGCGTAAGCCCGCCAGGGGCGCCACGCTTCACTGCGAGCCAGCACACGCGCCGGGCGTGCTTCACCGAGCACGCGGCGCACGATCAGATCACCCGCGAGAAACGCGTCGGGCCAGCCGAGCGCGCGCATCGCGATGTATTGCGCGGTCCACTCGCCGATCCCCGGCAGCGCGATCAACGCGCGCATCGTCGCTTCGACGTCGCCGCCCGGCGCGAGTTCGATCTCGCCCGACGCCACCGGCTTCGCCACCGCGATCAGCGTTCGCGCGCGCGCCGAGGTCAGCCCGAGCGCCGTCAAGTCGGCGGTCTCGCACGCAGAGATTCGCGCGGCCGTCGGAAAGAGCCGCGACACCGACGACGAATGCGGCGGATCGAGCGCCTCGCCGAACGTTGCGACGAGCCGTCCGAGCATCGTGCGCGCCGCGCGCACCGTGATCTGCTGGCCGATGACCGCGCGCATCGCGAGCTCGAAGCCGTCGACCGTTCCGGGGACGCGCAAGCCGGGACGGTCCGCCGCGAGCTCGCCGAGCGCCGCCGCGACGATCGCCGGATCGCAGCTCAAGTCGAACGCATGTTTCACGCGGCCCAGCACCGCGGGCACCACTTTCGCGAGCGACGGCGACACGTCCACCGCGAGCGCCGGGCGCCGCGCGGCTCGCCGCACGTCGATCCATCCGGTGTGACGCACGCCACGCTGCGTGATCGCGACGCTGCGTCGATAATTCTCGGCGGTCACTTCCTCGACGCCGGCAATCGCGCGGGCGGCGAGAAACGCGCTGATCGCATCCCAATCGTACGGCGGTCGATACGACAGCTCGAACGACAGCCGTCCGGGCGTTGCGCCGACGAGCGCAGCCTTGCGCAAGCGTCCCGGTGCCATCCGATAACGCTCCTTGAACAATGCGTTGAAGCGTCGCACGCTCGCAAAGCCGCTCGCGAGCGCGACGTCGGTGACCGGGAGCGACGTGTCGGTCAGCAATCGCTTCGCAAGCAGGAGACGCTGCGTTTGCGCGAACTCGATCGGCGCAACGCCGAACTCGGTGTCGAAGATCCGCCGCAGGTGCCGCGGCGTGATACCCACGCGCGCCGCAAGGCGATCGATTCCGTCGCCGTCGAGCGCGCCG
>Ga0268264_10004479_pt1 | contig 11916 bp, 8 predicted proteins | sample KBSSwiS32_FD_190357 | JGI IMG/M metagenome (GOLD analysis project Ga0268264, IMG submission 190357) | Switchgrass rhizosphere microbial communities from Kellogg Biological Station, Michigan, USA - KBS Switchgrass S3-2 (SPAdes) (version 2) | ecosystem: Host-associated > Plants > Roots >... | reverse complement strand
AATTATCGGGCTTTTTTAAGCCTTCCTTTGGGAAGGTTTGGATGGGATTCTACGGGCATAGTTCAATGGTAGAATAGAGGTCTCCAAAACCTTTGATCAGGGTTCGAATCCTTGTGCCCGTGCAATTAATAATTAGTTAAACAAAAAAATATGAATAAAATTTCGGCATACATTAAGGACTCCTACAAAGAAATGGGAGAAAAAGTAACCTGGCCAAACTGGGAACAATTACAGCAATCTACTATGATTGTATTAGTTGCTACCCTGGTTATAACCGGTATTGTAGCTTTAATGGATTTCGGCGTAAACGGTGTTTTAAAATTTATATATTCCTTATTTAAGTAAAATGGACGAAACAATTAACATAGAAGAAAATAAAATAGAAGACACTTTTTCCGAAAGTAAATCTTTAAATGAAAACAAACCTGTTGACAAAGAAAACGCTGGCGAAGAAAGTGAAGATGTTACTCAAGGTGAAAATGACATGGAAGACGATTCTAATGATCCGCAAGAAATAGTGAATCACCAAACCATCGCAGATAATGAACCAGCGCCTGAAAAAGAAACGAAGTGGTATGTGCTGCGGGTAGTGAGTGGTAAGGAACGTAAAACCAAAGAGTATCTTGATAAGGATATTATCCGCAATGGATGGGATAAGATCATTAAGCAGGTATTTCTTCCAGTGGAAAAAGTATATAAAGTACTTAATGGGAAAAAAGTAATGAGGGAAAGAAACTTCTATCCAGGTTACATAATGATTGAAGTTGCTGACGGAAAATTGTCTGATGAAATTATTCAGCACCTTAGTAACATCAGTAATGTAATGCATTTTTTAACTGATGGAAAAGGATCAAAGGGAAATATAATTTCTTTGAGAAAAGCTGAGGTTAATAAAATGCTCGGTAAAGTTGATGAAATGGCGGATGCCGGTGGTATCAAAATGAGCGAACCATTTATTGTCGGTGAAACAATTAAAATTATAGATGGACCCTTTAATGACTTTAATGGCGTGATAGAAGAAGTGAATGATGAAAAGAAAAAACTTAAAGTTCAGGTTAAGATATTTGGAAGAGCAACACCCGTTGAATTGAATTATATGCAGGTTGAAAAGTTAGGATAAGGATACATTACTTTGCTCTGATCTTTGATTGCGATCGGATAAATATATTTCAAACAACAACCGTTCAGTTTTGAGCGGTTTTTTATTTTAAGAAAGCATATGATACACGAGTCTTATCCAGAGTTTTATTTATACAAACGGATTGTTCATGCAAAATTATTTATTGATAGTAAATACTCTCACAGTATCGATCTTAATAATATTGCTGATGAAGCCTTCTTTTCAAAATTTCATTTCATACGGTTATTTAAAAAGATCTATGGTAAGACACCTCACCAATACATGACCGTCGTTAGAATTGAAAAAGCTAAACAATTACTGCAAACAAAAATATCCATATCGGAAGTTTGTTATTCAGTCGGCTTCGGCAGCATAAGTTCTTTTACCGGCCTTTTTAAAAAGGCAGTTGGATTAACGCCATCAGCCTGGCAGCTTCAACAACAAAAAATAAAAGAAGCCACTTTAGCATCTCCATTAAATTTTATTCCTAATTGCTTTGCAGAAAAAAAAGGCTGGACTAAAAAAAGCAATTTTGAAGAAGCGCTTTTCTAAGTGATTACTGATTTTTGTATCCCTTAAAAAACTTTAAAAAAGAAATACAATGATTACAAAAATGAATCACGTAAGCATTTTCGTTCTTGATCAGGATAGTGCTTATGAATTTTATGTTAACAAACTTGGTTTTAAAGTTCACACTGATGCTCCAATGGGGCCTGGCATGCGCTGGCTAACGGTTTGTCCTCCTGAACAGCCTGACCTTGAAATAACCTTAATGAAAATTGAAGATGGTATGATGTTCAAAAGCAGCACTGCCGACCAAATGAAAGAGATGGTAAAAAATGGTACGTTTGGCTTTGGCGTTTTTGAATGCAACAATTTGCTTGCAACTTATGAAGAACTAAAAACAAAAGGAGTGGAGTTCACTAAACCTCCCACAAAAGAATTTTATGGATTTGAGGCATTATTCAAAGATGATTCAGGCAACTGGTTTTCTCTTGGACAGAGAAAATAAGTTTTTTTAGTCGCATCAGGAGAACTATTAAGCTGTTTAGAATCGAAAGGAAAAGATTCGATGCATTGAAGGTGATATTATTTATCAGCCACTCTCTTTTCTCCTTTGCGATTAATAATTTCTACACTTGTTATATTACTATTCAATAAAATAAATTTTGATGATTGTGATACAAACGAATTGCCTTCGTATAATTCTTCTCTTCTTTGTTTGCCGTTTTTTAAATGAATAATAAGTGCTTCATCTTCGGGCAACAGCTTTATAATTTTTTGAGTAGTTCTTTTTTTAAATACTTTTAATACATCTTTATTTTGTGATGCGGCAAGCAGATAACTATTGTTGGCTCCGGTAAGTTTTACTAATGCTCTTGCATTGCCAGGAACAAACAATCCGCTTTGGATAATGCTTTGAGAAATAAAATTTCCTTTTCCATCGCCCAATAATATTAATCCATTCAATGCATCATATCTTCCTATTAAAACTTCTGTTCCAAAATCATTTCCAACAATAGCGATGTCTAAATTACCGTCATCGTTTAAATCGTCTGCAACCATTCCATAAAGCGGCGATAATTGCGCCATTGCAGGTAAGGGATGAATAGCAAATTTGCCATTGCCTTTATTTTCAATGTATGCACTTTCAAAATAATTAGCCTGCAGTTTATAAGCTGTGTCTAAATCTGTTTTGTCGAGTAATTGTTGCATTTCCGCTTTGCCGAATTCCTTGTAGGTAAGAAATTTTTTCTTTAGCGCCGGTATCTGCTCAACTACCTCATCCCTGGCTTGTGCCGGGTATTCTTTTTTATTTCCGGTTTCATCCGGAAGATAAAGGGATGGTATACCCACGTAATTCTTGTTATGTGCAAAGTCGCCACCATAAACACTTACCGGGTATTTGTCGCTGGCACGGTAATAAGAGTTTGCGCCAATATTGCCGGCGACATAATCAATGTCGCCATCATTGTCAAAATCGCCGGCAGCAATGCTGTTCCACCAGCCTTTGTAATTTTCAAGTCCTGTAGACGTGGTAATACTATTTAATTTCCCATGCTCATTTTTAAAGAATTGAGGCGCCATCCATTCACCCACAAGTATCAGATCTTTCCAACCATCATTATCAAAGTCCGTCCAAATGGCATCGCACGTTAACCCGATATTCTTTAAGTCCGGCGCTACTGTTTCAGTAACATCAGTAAAATGTATAGCACCTTTTTTTGAATCGTTTTTGTAAATAAAACTACTTACTGCTTCAGGATAACGGCCCGGCAGTATACGACCGCCAATAAACAAATCAAGGTCACCATCATGGTCGATATCAGCCGCTTTTACGCAGCTCTTGCTGGCTATATTAACAGGCAGTGCATTTTCAACGAAAGTAAAATTTCCTTTTCCATCATTTTCAAAAACTCTATCCTGGTAATCTTTTGAGGTAGGTGGCGACTCGTCACTTCCGCTTGTTAAATACAGATCCGGGTCGCCATCGTTATCTGCATCAAATAATAAAATGCCCAGGTTCTCCGGTCTCCTTGCATCATGCGTCGTAAGAAAAGGCAAGGCTTTCTCAATAAATTTTCCATCAGGTTGTTGCAATAGGAAGGTTACTTTTAAATCGTGGGTACCTCCAATGCACAAATCGTCAAGGCCATTGCCATCAATATCACCTGCAGCCATGCCCGGGCCATATTCAGAAAACTTATGTGGCAACAGGCGCTGTATATTAAAATCTATAAAATCCATTTCATTGTGACGATAATGAATATCAAGCTTATTGGTAACATCAGTAAAGAGGCTTGTTGTATCCGATAACAATTGCGGTGGCTGCGTTTCAATAGCATCTTTTTCATAAGCCTGTAGTGTTTTATTTACCACAACATTTCTTATTTTTTGTTTGCGATTAGCCCACTGTATTATAATTGAATCAACTATTTTTGTTTGCCCTAAACCAAACTGCACAAAATTTTCAACGCATGAAAGATAGCCCCTGTATGGAGAGTTTTCCCATGTCTGTTTTTTCCCTTTATCATAAAAAATTGTAGCAACTGCACCAATTCCATTTCTATTTTGCCCAGTACCATTAAATTTTATTTTCAAAAAATTACCTTTAACAGACTTATTATTATTAAGAGTATTTCTATAAACAAAAGCTTCGTCGTTTATGTTGTTTACGATATAATCCAAATCACCATCGTTATCAAGATCAGCATATACAGCGCCGTTGGAAAAAGAAGGTTCATCAAGTCCCCATTGTTTAGCAAGATTTTCAAACTGTAAGTTGCCTTTGTTGTGAAAAGCATAGTTACTTATTTTAATTTGTGGTATCTCGTCAATTAGCTGTTGCTTTGAAGCGAGGTTTGAAGCTCTTGCTCTGAATGCGCCAAAGTCATGATCCGTAACATCTCTCGGATAACCATTCGTAATAAAAATATCCCTGTTGCCATCATTATCAAAGTCTGCGATAGTAGGCGCCCAGCTCCAATCTGTTTCCGCAACACCTGCATAGTAGGCGATATCTGCAAATACCGGCTCACCAATTGTATCTCCGGATAAAACTGTTGGTCCCATGTTAAGTTGTAAAGTATTTTTTACATACTGTATAACAAGCCTCTCCGCCAACATGCTTTGATAGAGATAATAATTATTGCCCGCCATATTTTTTTTCTTCCTGTAATTGTCTTCAGGATTCATGTCAACGGCTACAACATCAGGCATGCCATCGTTATTAATATCAGCAACATCATTACCCATCGCATTTTGCGAAGTATGCTTAAAACATTGCGCAGCCTTATTGGTAAACGTCCCGTTTTTATTATTGATATACAACAGGTCGCTTCCGAAAAAATCATTGGTTACGTAAATGTCTTTCCATCCATCATTGTTAAAGTCTGTGATATTTACGCCAAGTCCAAAGCCCGTTTCAACTATGCCGGCCTGTTTTGAAACATCAGTAAATACGGGATGCTTGAGAGAATCGCTCCAATCGTTGCGGTACAATTTATCTATATCTGCTTTTGAAGTATCTCCGAAATTATCACTAAAGCGTGAGGTTTGCCTGTTGGCCAGCTTGGTCTGCACCAAATACATGTCAAGGTCGCCATCATTATCATAATCAAAAAAAGCAGCATGAACTGAATAGCCGGTATCTGCAAGATTATATTCTTCCGCCATTTCCTTAAACACCGGCACTCCATTTTTATTTATGCCCTGGTTTATATAGAAAAGATTTTTTCTTAGCGAAGGATTTTTTTTAATTGATGCGCAAACATATATATCCAGGAGGCCGTCATTGTTTATATCAACAGCTGAGCCTGCGTTACACCAGCGGTTTTCGCCGCCAACCCTGGCTTCATCCGTGACATCGATAAATTTAAAATCACCTTTATTAAGATAAAGCTTGTTGCTAACAACACTTGCTGTAAAATAAAGATCAGTAAGACCATCATTATTAAAATCGCCGGCTACAATGCCGGTGCCATTGTATAGAAATTCGAGATCAATGGGGTTGAGAGAATCATTTTCTATAATGCGGTTATTAAAAGTAATACCTGTTTTTGAAGAATCCGTTTTTTGAAAAAGTTTTGTTGGATGATTACATGAAAATAAACACGACGTCATGCAAATTATCGCTGCAATTTTTTTCATACGGTAAAGTAACGAGATTCTTTTAACGATGTTTTTTTTGAAAATTAAAGTACAACTTACTAATTATTCATTAAACACAGTTACCAGTACAGTGCAGTATGGACAGCAAGAAAGAACTCATTAAAATTACTTTTGCAATCCCGGGATCAATTCTTTTCTTCGTATTAGAACAACTTCATCAATTGCCTGCATGGGAAATTGTTATTTAATATTTTTTATTTTACAACTTTTTGCATTTACATAATTTCACAAAAATATTTTTATGAAGAATAAATCGGACCGCCGTGTTTTCCTAAAGAACATAAGTGTAAGCGGAACTGCTGCTGCTCTTTTTTCTGCAACTTTTTTATCGGCATCTGAAAAAAAAGTGCCTCAATCCGGCGAAGTAACCGACTCTTCAAAACAAAGCAATCAGAAAGAAAATATTAAAGGCGATCATCAATATAATTCATCTTACTCGGGCGAATATTTAAACCGCATTGCGTTTCCAATAGGTGGTTTGGGCGCAGGCATGTTTTGTATAGAAGGCACCGGTGCCATTTCACACATGTCAGTGCGTAACAAACCGGAAATTTTTAATGAGCCCGGCATGTTTGCAGCGATTTCGGTTAAGGGAATGAAGAATGGATCTAAGTTATTGGAAGGCCCCGTGCCTGACTGGAAAAAATTCGGTCAAAAAGATGCCGGCAATGGACTAGGCGGCTCTACAACAGGGCTTCCACATTTTCGCAACGCAAGCTTTAAGGCAAAATTCCCTTTTGGTTATATTGATATAAGCGATGCCGATCTGCCATTAAAAATACAGTTAACAGCATGGAGTTCTTTTATCCCCACAGACGATGATAATTCAAGTTTGCCCGCAGGCGCAATAGAATACAAATTCATTAATACCGGCACCACAACACTTGATGCGGTTTTTTCTTTTAACTCAAAAAACTTTTTAAAAACAGAGGGCGGAAAAAATGCTATCAACCCGATTCAAACCGGATTTATTTTATCAGACTCAGGCACAACAGAAAAACCCTACAAAACAGATTTCGCTGTTTTTACAAATGATGATGCCACTGTGATTGACCATTGCTGGTTCCGCGGAGGTTGGTGGGACCCGGTTACTATGGCGTGGAACACAATAAAAAACGGCGAAGTTCAAGCCGTAGCGCCGGTAGAAAAAGATGCGCCTGGAGCCTCATTGTATGTACCGTTTAAACTTGCGGCGGGTAAAGAAAAAGTTATCCGCTTAATGATGAGTTGGTATACGCCTGACTCTGAATTTACTTTTGGAAAAATGGGTGAACGAAAAGAAAACTGCGACCCCAACAGTGGCTGTTGCAGTTCACCTGCGGACATTGGGCTTGATAAATATGATAAAGATTTTGATGGAAAATTTTACAAGCCGTGGTATAGCAGCAAGTTTAAAAATGTTGAAGAAGCAGCCACTTACTGGAAAGAAAACTATGATGAATTAAAGAAGAAATCAACCTTATTTAAAGATGCATTTTATGCAAGCACTTTACCTCCGGAAGTAATTGAAGCGGTTGCTGCAAATCTTACCATATTAAAATCGCCAACGGTAATGCGGCAATATGATGGACGCTTATGGAGCTTTGAGGGGTGTGGCGACAGCTGGGGTTGTTGCCACGGTTCATGTACTCATGTATGGAATTATGCGCAGGCAATTTCGCATTTATTTCCTGCACTGGAAAGAAGTTTACGACATACCGAGTTTTGTGAAAACCAGAGCAAGGAAGGACATCAAAACTTTAGAGCAGTCTTACCCATTCAACCCGCCAGTCATGATTTTCACGCTGCGGCAGATGGCCAGCTTGGTGGCATAATGAAGGTCTATCGTGAGTGGCGCATCAGTGGCGATAATGAGTGGCTAAAGAAAATGTATCCTATGGTAAAAGTAAGTATGGATTATTGCATCAACACATGGGATCCGCGGCACAAAGGAGTTATTGAAGAGCCACATCACAACACATACGATATAGAATTTTGGGGAGCTGACGGTATGCACTGCAGTTTTTATTTAGGCGCCTTGCATGCGATTACTATTATGGGTAAATTTTTAAGTAAGAATGTTTCGCAATATGAACAACTTGCAGAGAGCGGAAAAAAAGTGATGGAAACGGAGTTATACGACGGTGAATATTTTATACAAAAAATTCAATTCACCGGTTTGAATGCACAAAACCCAACTACGGTAAAATCATTTGGTGGAGAGTATTCCAAAGAGGCAAAAGAATTATTAGAAAAAGAAGGGCCAAAATATCAATATGGAAAAGGTTGTTTATCAGATGGTGTCTTAGGTACATGGATCGGTCGCATGTGTGGCCTCGAAGATAATATTGATGCTACAAAAATAAAAAGTCATTTAAAGGCCGTTCATAAATACAACTTAAAAGAAAACTTAAGTGAACATGCTAACCCTCAGCGTCCGTCGTATGCGTTGGGCGACGAAGGCGGCTTGTTATTATGCTCCTGGCCTAAAGGCGGAAAGTTATCCCTGCCTTTTGTTTACAGCGATGAAGTGTGGACAGGAATTGAGCACCAGGTGGCTTCTCATTTAATGTTGATGGGACATGTAAAAGAAGGAATGGATATTCTTCATGCATCCCGTAACCGCTATGATGGACGCATAAGAAATCCTTTTAATGAATATGAATGCGGTCATTGGTATGCACGTGCTTTATCAAGCTATGGCTATTTGCAAGCCTTAACAGGAGTGAGGTATGATGCAGTTGAAAAGGCATTGTATATAGATTCAAAGGTTGGGGACTTCACCAGTTTTCTTTCTACGGAAACAGGCTTTGGTACAGTAAGCCTTAAAGGCAATCAGCCTTCAATGAAAGTTGTTTATGGAAATATAAAGGTTGAAAAAATAGTTGTCTCCGGAAAAGCTGTTACATTAAATTCTTAATCTATTTTAAAGTATTGTTATGAATATTAATACAAATAAAATGAACGCTCTTTTAGAAATAAGTGAACAGGATTCAATAATTAAAAATGAAATTGAAATAAAAGACAACACCGTGGTTTCCATCCGGTACATAATGAAGAACAACAAGGATGAAGTGTTGGAAAATAATACTAATGTGGCCGCCATTGAATATCTGCATGGAAGCGGAAGCATAGTGTCCACACTGGAATCATCGCTTACAGGATTAAGGGCTGGTCAAAGGAAGTCTGTTGTTATTTCAGATGAAAGGTTAAGAGGTACTTTTTATTTTGATATAACAGTCGATGCTGTTCGTGCAGCGACAAGAGAAGAAATAGAAGCAGGTAACCCATTACAGAATGAACAAAATAAACAATGTGGCCCGGGATGTTGTTGTTGAAAATCATATTGATTAATCGATTACGGTCCAACTAAAATTGATTCAATTAGCGAAACCATCTGTAGGTAACGGTTCCAACCCCTCCCCTTTGGAGGGATTGGGAGGTCAAACCAGGCGAGAGTTTGAGTCATTTAGTCGGACAATAAAAATTAAGTAAGAAAAACTCGCAAAATCATTATGAGAAACCTTACCCTCCATACCATTAAAAATTACATCCCAACTAGTTTTATTTTTTTTCTTATCTCATGTAATGCAAAAAAACCATATGCAACATGGGAAACTTATAAGGGCTCTAATGAAAATATTCATTACTCTTCTCTCACACAATTAGATACTTCCAATGCAAGCAAACTACAGCTTGCATGGGAGTACCATACAGGCGATGCTGATACCGCTAATTACTCACAAATACAATGCAATCCAATAATTATTAATGGCGTTTTATATGGCACGTCAGCACAAATGAAATTGTTTGCCCTGGATGCCGCTACGGGAAAACAAAAATGGGTGTTCAATCCTTTTGATACACTTAGCAGTAATAGAAAAATGTTTTTTATTTTAAACAACTGCCGCGGTGTTAGCTATTGGAGCGATGGCAAAAATGATGAGCGCATTTTTTATACGGCAGGTTCGGATTTATACGCTATCGATGCCCGGTCAGGAAGGCCAATAACTTCATTTGGTGATACCGGTAAAATAGATTTGCATAAAGGACTTGACAGAGATGTACCTGATTTATTTGTTACGGCTACGTCTCCACCCATTATTTATCAGGATCTTCTTATTATGGGATCAAGAGTAGATGAAGGCGCAGCTGCGGCGCCAGGGCATATAAGAGCTTACGATGTCCGCACTGGCAAACGACAGTGGATCTTTCACACAATACCTCAGCCGGGTGAAGAAGGATATAAAACATGGGATGATCCCGAGGCATATAAATTTATTGGAGGTGCTAATGCCTGGAGTGGTTTTAGTTTAGACAATGAAAGGGGAATTGTATTTGCGTGTACAGGCTCTGCCTCTTATGATTGGTATGGAGGAAGAAGAACCGGCAATAATTTATTTGCTAATTGTGTACTCGCATTAGACGCTAAAACAGGAAAGCGTCTCTGGCATTTTCAAATAGTTCACCACGATGTTTGGGACAGGGATTTGTCTTCACCGCCTGCACTCGTTACAATAAAAAGAGGAGGGAAAAAAATTGATGCTGTAGCCCTAACTACCAAGACCGGATTTATTTATTTATTCGAGAGAGAAACCGGCAAACCAGTTTACGATATTGTAGAAAAACCGGTTCCACATATCTCTGATCTTAAGGGAGAGAAGTTATCTGAAACACAGCCCTATCCTACGTTTCCACCTCCCTTCATGCGGCAGTTGTTTACTAAAAAAGAGATCAACCCTTTATTACCTGATTCTTCTTACCAGGAAGTGAAAAGAAGATTGGCTTCTTATAAAAATGACCACATGTATAACCCGCCTTCTTTACAAGGGACAGTTGAATTTCCAGGTCTTGATGGAGGAGCAGAATGGGGCGGTCCATCATTCGATCCGGAAACCGGTGTTCTTTATGTTAATGTAAATGAAATGGCATGGGTGATCCAGGCAGTGGATATAAAACATGATGTAAACGAAAAAGAAAATTATGCGCAGGCAGGAAAAAGATTGTACCAAAGTAATTGCATGTCGTGTCATGGAGTAAACCGCGAAGGGTCAGGTAATTTCCCTTCGTTGGTTGCTGTTTCAAAAAAATATTCTCCCACAGCCTTCGATACATTAATACAAAGTGGGAGAAGAATGATGCCTGCTTTTAAACAATTGGGAATAGAGGAAAGAAAAGCTATTGCATCATTTATCCTCTATCTGAAACATGAACAGAATAAAAAGTTTGTTTTGACAGATACTATCGCAAACAATCCTCTTAAGCTTCCTTATACCATAACAGGGTACAATAAATTTTTAACCAACCAGGGTTTACCCGCAATATCTCCGCCATGGGGTACCTTAAGTGCGATTGATTTAAATACAGGACAATACTTATGGAAAAAGACATTAGGCAGCGATCCTGATTTCCCCGATGCCAAAGAACCTACTGGAACAGAAAATTATGGAGCCTCTGTGGTAACAGCCGGAGGATTATTATTTATTGGTGCAACAAAAGATGGAAGGTTCAGGGCATTTAATAAAAGAAATGGTGAACCGTTATGGGAAGTAAAATTGCCTGCTCCTGCATATGCAACGCCTGCTGTTTTTGAATTGAATGGAAAAGAATATGTAGTGATTGCCTGCGGTGGCGGAAAAATGAAAACGAGGTCAGGCGATAGTTATGTAGCGTTTGCACTGCCCGATAAAAATTAATTGGACTAAAAATATTTTTTAAATCTCTCTCTCTCATTTTTCTATTCATTAATGCTACCATAAAAAACACGGAGAAACGAATGTTCTTACAGTACGATAGAATTCCCAGCATTCACGGAGTTGTTAACAAGAATCACTATTTCAAATAAATTTTTGGCACAATGATTATTCCTGATTTTTAACGCGATGTTATTTAAGAATAGCTTTAGGACCGCAAAATATTTACAATCATCGTAACTTGTTTCTAAATTATTATAGTAAGATTTAATGAAATAAATATCAATGTCTGCATTATCTCAAATTCTTCAACATAAAATTGTCGCCATCCTGCGGGGCATGCAATCAAAAGATATATTAAGCATTGTAACGGCGTTAAGTGATGGCGGTGTAAATATTGTAGAAGTAACACTTAACTCAGCAGATGCATTATCTGCAATTGAAAATTTATCA
>Ga0268264_10004476_pt1 | contig 11920 bp, 17 predicted proteins | sample KBSSwiS32_FD_190357 | JGI IMG/M metagenome (GOLD analysis project Ga0268264, IMG submission 190357) | Switchgrass rhizosphere microbial communities from Kellogg Biological Station, Michigan, USA - KBS Switchgrass S3-2 (SPAdes) (version 2) | ecosystem: Host-associated > Plants > Roots >... | reverse complement strand
TGACGCTCCACGTATTTCAATAGAGCGTCAGCCTGCTGTCTCTGACGCTCTTGGGAGGCCGTCAGCCGGGTGCTAACGAGCCAGCCCAATGCAGTGACGAGGCCTCCGATTACAGCAACCAGAACAGAGGCATCTATGGACACTCGCGATCTCCTTCTCTACCTGACCTCCGTAGGGGCGGAGCTTGCCTCCGCCCGCGATTAACTCAGGCGTCGGGCGCGAATCTTCCGACGGACGGATTCCACCGTCGCCTCGTCGAGCAGCGGCCCTTCTTCGATTGGCACTGCGATCCACAAGGATCCCTTTTGGACGATTCGGACGTCGCGCGGTGCAGTTCGGCTCGGTTCGACAGAGCCGGTCTCGCTGACCTTGCCGCGACGGGCCTTCATGCCGCCCCCCGCCGCATCGACTCGGATAGGACCACATCGACGTGAATTCCGCCCCGAGCGAGCATGTCGATCAGGGTGTCGATACCGAGGAGGTCGATCTTGCCGCGGACCAGGTCCCTGATGCGCGGTTGGGTGACGCCGAACAGTTTGGCAGCATCGGCCTGGGTCAGGCCTCGGCTCTCGATCAGCTTTCGGATCGCGATCATGAGAGAGGAGCGAATTCGAAGGCGCTCGGCCTCCTCTTCGTCGAATCCGAGATCCGCGAACACGTTCCCACTGGAGGGTGTGACTTTCAAAGCAGCCATGGTTGACGCCTCCAATCTGGGGAAAAGGGCTCAACGCCACCCAGGATCGGACCACGGGTTAGCAGCCTCGGCGTGAAGCGTAGCTTCGGTCTCCCTGGGTTCATGTGTGTTCAACCCTCCATGGTCCTAAAACAAGCCGCGCTTTAGGTAGTGGGCGGCTCGGAAGTTATCAACTCGTCAGGGATATTCCATACCAAACTATGGAAAACATCGGAGCCCGAGTGAGAATGGGCAGAGCGCCATCTCTCAAGGCAGGTCAGGTATTGATTCAGCACCATTAGCGAATCACTGCTGGATGGAAGTGCCGCTTCATCAAAAACCTCGAATCCCTCAATGGGTTTAAACGGCGAAATCAAAAGTTGATTTGCATTACGCAGCATCTCGTTTATGAAGGTTACCTTGAATTTGCTTACGGGAGCATCAGGTGACTTCTTCGAAAGTGCCTCGAGATCCACTGCCAGTGTCTTCATTTGCGAGCGGACCTTATCGAATATCTCGACGTCCTCTTGTGTGACAGACCTTCGGTCTTGGTGCTTGGTCTCTTCTCTCGACGCACTCGACATTTGAGTTCTCCTTAGCTCGGGCAAGCTCGGGTAAATTCCACATAGGCTCGCTTCAAAACCTCAACCGGCAGGCGCTGCTTGCTCTCAAATACTGTGACCATAGTCTGTAAATCGTCGTCGGTCAGGGCGAGGATACACTTACGGTGCGCGGACCAGAGATCGACGATGTTCCTCTGAATACTCTTAGGCAGAGGGTTGCGGGTGACGAAAATCGCCAGCCGGCCAAAGTGATCGACAAGATACCGGTTGAGCTGGTTGACGTGTTCACTTTGAATCTCTCTCACATTTTTCATCTCAAAGACGATTTGCGAGCAGCTATATTTTTCATGGATTTCTTCCAGGAAGTCAACTCCGCGATTATTATAGAAAATCAAATCGCGAATGTGTGCCCCGGAGTCGGTGCGGCTTTGCCCTTGGGCAAAGTCTAGTTGGGGGTATAGCAACGAAGCTAGCAGCTGTTCGATATAGCCTTCGTACTTCTTGTCCGCAGCACCTCCAGTGCCTGGTGGAAGTTTTTTTATGGCGGCCCATTTTCCCTTGGCTGATGTGACCGGAATCTGACGAAAAAGAGGATCACTACGGCAATCCACAGCTGTTCGCTGTCGACTGTCGAGATACCCTTTGACAACACCAAAGTTATGCCTGTTAAACGCCAACACATCAACTCGGCCCGCTCTTTCTGGAACAACTCCCGGCGGCAGTTTCACATAAGCGTTGTCGTAGAAGCCGTCGTAGTTGATCCACGGCATGAATCGAAGCCAACGTTTTGGAATCAATAAGATTGGCGCCTTTGTCTCGGGGTTCACCGGTAACTCAACAACCTCAGATGTCATTTGCAGGCGTTCAGGCTCGTACAGATTCTCAATCGCTACACTCTCCGTGGGTATTCCGATGTTTTTGCAGTTTTGTATGGTGAAGTCGATTAAGAATGATTTGAGCAGGCTACAGGTGAAATCACTGATTCGGTCTTTTGCTATGCCGTCAACGAGGAGCTGTATCGCCTCAATATGCTGTAGCCCGTGGGATTGAACGTCGGGGATGCCTTCGAACAGCGAGATTATCTCATCGGCTTTGGCCTCGGATATTCTCTTGCCTACCCGATTCCGCGCTTGACCCAATCCAGCTTCGTTACATTCAGAAAGCTCGACTAATATTCGGCGAGCGCCGCTCCTTTTACCGGACATTGCCATTCGGCCGATGCCGTTAAAGGCAGAGATCAATGCGATGTGTAGAGAGGTTTCCTGCATCGAAGGCGACTTCCACAACAGGAACGGATCCACGTATAGAGGGATGTCGTCATCGAGAAACGGAATGGCAAAGTCAACGGACTCCTGTGACACGAGTATTCCGTGGTAATCAGTGAGTCTTGGGCGAACCAGTGTCATGAGTCAGCCACAAAAAACAAGGCGGAGGCGCAACTTCAGGCCTCGAGTTCGGCGAGGAGCTTCCAGCCGTCGACAACTTCGCCCCGATCCGCCTGGGCGATCGATTCCAAGAGGAGCGCCCTTTCGTCGGCGGAAAGGTCGAAGTCCTTCTCGTCACCCTCGGGGACCAGCAGTGTGATCGTCCCTCCTTCGGGGAGGCTAACCTCGGGAACGTCTAGCCTTCCGTTGACCAACTGAGCCGTGAGCATTTTCATCGCTTGGATTGTACGCCTTGAGGAACGGCAGGGATATTCCCAGCGTGTGCGGCCTGCCTTGACACGCCAACTCCGAAGGAGAACCATCCTCTAATGGTCACGACGATCACACAGAAGAACAGGGTCACGATCCCTGCTGAGGTGAGACGAAAGCTCGGAATCAAGCCGGGCTGGCGGCTCGACTGGCAGCCGGGCGAAGGACGGGACGAGATCATGGTCCGACCTGAATTGGGTGGCGCCACGATCTTTCTGCCATGAGCCCGTTCGACGTCTTCAACCTGTCGCAGATTCTCCACGATGCGGGCGAGGTCGTAGTTCGACTCTGCTGCATGGGCTTCACGCGTGGCCCGAACCTCAGCCACGATGGGATCATCCGCCATCCGTGGCGCGTCTGCGCTTTGTTCTCGGTGCTGATCAGTCATGACAGATCACGCGGCCTTTAACGGCTTAATGCGCTGGACCTCGTCCTTGATGGCTTGAGCTGCATCCCATAGATCCACAGCACGCTGGGCGTTGAGCCAAAATTCCGCCGAGTTGCCGAACAAACGTGCGAGCCGAAGGGCCATCCCCGGACTCACGGCCCGCCGCCCTCGGAGCACCTCGTTGACGGTCTGGCACGAGACGCCTATGGCATCGGCAAGACCGGAAGCGTTGAGCGCGTAGTCCGGGAGGAAGTCTTCCTGCAGCATCTCGCCCGGATGGGTGGGGCGGATCATCCTTCGACCGGTGCTCGGAATGCTCATCTCACACCTCGGCCTAAGATCTGTCAGATCGGTGGACCTTCACCACGGCTCGCGTGCCACAAGGCCAGAACCTCCACGGCCTCGTTCTTTTCCCGATTGTAGAGGTTATACCGAACGCGAAAGAGATAAATGCGACGCACGCCAGCGATCGAAGCATCGACGGCGCGGGTTCCGATGCCGGACTGTGGTCGTAATCAGCTCGAAGGCCTGAGTCAGCTCCTGGCGAAGCAGACCTTTTGCGGCTGGGCGATTCTCGTTCCACCAACGGGCGGCGGCTCGAATCTGTCGCTCAGCAGGTCGAGATAACGCGAAGCGAAAACGAGGGTGGGGATTTCCCCCCACCCTCCAGGAACCTCACCTACGTCAGATCGCTGCGTGTGCCGTGCCAGCTGCCCCAGGCGGAGCGGTGCGCACGGCGCGCGCTACGAGGTCAGGCCTTCGGCGCGGACTTCTCCGCCGACTTGCGGCCGCGCCGCGCCCGGTGCTCGGAACGGATGTTGAAGGTTTCGAGCAGCGGGTTGGCGAAACCGAAGTGAGCCCGGGACACTGCGGCAAGGCGACGGAGCGAAGCGTGCGCCTCCTTGTCGAACCCGTTGCGGACGACTACGGCGTCCTGCAGCTGACCTCGCAGCATCTGCACCTTCTCCTGCGTCGCGCGGAAGGCTTCGACCTTCTGCTGGACCTCGGCGTACCAGGGGTCGGCCCCGGGAATGCCGGGGACCACCTCCCGGATGTTCTCGATCAGGATCTGCCACTTGTTGAGCTTGTCTGCGTTGCTGCTGTCGTTCATGACGATCTCCTTTTGTGTGGCCGGTTCGCGGAATGCGACCCGGAATGGCTTGCGTTGTGCTCGCTTTCCCGCCGGGCGGGGCAAAAAACCGATGAGCTGACCCAGCACACCAACTTCGTTTTGGCAACCCGTTCGTGTGCTAAGCCAGCCCACCGGCTACGACGACCTTCACGCTACTTTCGGCGGTGCCCGCGAGCACAGGCTCCGTCGAAAATCGCGCGTTAGAGGGTCAGATCAGACGGCCGACGCTCCGCCCCATGGCGACGTCCGCCTCGATGAACGATCCGTCGAACGCCCAGATCGACACCGTGACCGTACCGCCGCGGTAGGACACGGTCGGTCCGCGCATGCCGATCGCGACTGGCACGCTCTCCGCGGTCCGAAGCGCCCGCCGCAGGAACGCGAACGACTCGTTGCGCGAGAGGAACCGGAAGGTTCGCCACGCCTGCCGGCCGTCGTGCGACAGGCGCCAGCCGGGAAGTTGCTGCATTTGCAGTTGAATCCGCTCCGCCTTGAGCGGAGCCGGGGCGGGGGACGGGGACGAAACGGCGAAGGACGAGACGTTGGCGCTCATACGCACCTCCTGTCAAAAGGCCCGGACGGAGAATTCCGACCGGACCGGCAAAACCGAAGAATGAGGCCGCAATCGTCGACGCGACCCTTGAAGGGAGCGGGACGACCCCGTCGATCGCATTCAAGGGCCAAATGATGCCAGAAGCCAATACAGATTGTCAATAGGCGAAGTGAAACAAATCAAGATTGCCCCGATCGGTCGAATGTCGGCGGCGCTCTCAGACCTCCTGGAATTCGATTTCGAGCGGCTGGAAAACGATCTTCAGTCCGAGGAATTCGAATTCGAGCACTTCAAATTCGAACTCCAGCTCGAAGAATTCGATTTCGAAGACCTCTAAATCGAACCGGAGCGGCTCGATAACGAACTGGAAGACCTGGAAAACCAATTCAAGCGGCCCAAGAACGAACCGGAGCGCCTGAAGAACGAATTCGAGTCGAAGGAAAACGAACTTCGGCCGGAGGGCGCGGGCTGCCGCTACCGTCCGTCGCGTCGGGCGCCTTTCGAATCAGGCGTAGACTCCCCGGCACCGTCGGTCTGCCATGAACGCCCAGAAGTCCACTCGCTCTCTACCGTCCTCGGCGCTGACCGAAGTGGGGCCGAAGTCCGCGCCTCCCCACTCGACAGCCACTCGGTCCATAAACTCGGCCGAGGCTTCGGGGCCGGCGACCCTGGCCGAAACGGCGGACCGGGCCGGCCGGCTCGGACATCGCTTCGAAAACCTTCCCCCTCCTACCGACGTCGAAGCTCCGAAGCCGGGTCCCATCCAGCGGGCAACGAGCCCCGGGGCGCCCATTCAACGCGGCAAGAACCGGTATGGCGGAGCCGCAAGCTTGAGATCCGCCAAAGCGGATCGCCGGGCTCAGAACCAACAGCAGAGGCACCAGGCGAAGAGGGAGAGCCGCCGCGTCGAGGTTCCGGCGGTGCAGCCGGTCACGGGCGGCATACCGACCGGCCCGATCGGCACGCTCCTGACTTTGTTGATGCTGTCCGCGCACCTGCAGGGTGCGAGTGCCCAAGCCCAGCGCGGAGGACCGGGGCGCCAAGGCGCGCGGCCCCTCGGCGCGAGACCGGGAGGCGCGGCACCGCAGGCACAGATCGCCGCGTCTGCCGTGTCCCCATCGCAACCCTCCAGCCCACCTCCCTCGAATTCGACGCTTCACTCGATCCCGGTGAGCGCCGCCGGCGGCTCGATTCCGCCTATGTTTGGCGGAATTTCCGGGCTCAACGCAACCTCCACCGCGTCCCCTCTGAACGCGACCGCCCCCCATCTCCACGGGCCGGGCGGGCTGGCGCCGACCCACGAGGCGGCTCCGTCCAACGCGACGACCACGGCCCCCTCGTCTCGCGCGCCGGACCCGGTGCGCCGTCCTGCCCCTCAGGTGGTTCCCGAAACCACCATCGACAAGAGCGGCAAGCTCGTCTTCGGCACGGAGAAGCATCGCCAGGCCCACGCTTCGGGTCCAAGCCAGGCCAACGCGGTCGAATCGATCGCGCTCAATAACCTTCTCCGCACGACCGGCACCGGACGCGGAGTTCTGTCCGACATCGACGAGCTTGGCATCAAGCCGACCGTGATTCGCAGGGACCTCGGCGTCGGTCCGGGCGCCGCGTCCGGCGAGGCCGATTTGAGCAACAGCAGCTCGATCTCGGTCAACTCCCGCCACGACCTCCGGCAGAACGCGATCACCACCGCCCACGAATTTCGCCATCGGGAGCAGTTCGGCCATGGCATTCTCGAAGCCAACTCGAATCCATACCGCATGGCGGCGGCGGAGATAGAAGCCAAGACCACCGGGGTCCAGACCTACCGCGACCTGCGAGACGCCGGCCACTTCGCCGACGATCCGCCTGGACTCGACGGAGCTCGCCTGGACTCCGAGGATCAGGCGCGGAACCCGCAGCAATTCAAGCGCGATGTGTTCAACAGGTACCTGGCACGCTACCGCGGAACGCGGGTCGCGGAGCACCCCGACTTCGAATCCGACGCGCATCTCGATCGCCACATCGCTGCCCAGGAAGGTTATTTCGCCACCCGCCGCGCGCTCTCCCGGATCGAGAGGGAGATCAAGAAACGCGGCTTCGAACCCCACGAGGGCCGGGTTCCCGCCGAGCTCAAAACTCAGCGCCAGGCCGCGCGCGAAGCGAACAAGGCGGCGAAAAAGGCCGTCGACAGGACCTTACCGAAGCCGAAGAAGTGAGGTGGCCCTCCCCCCCTACTCGTGCCGCAGCGCGATCTCCAGCTCGATCGGCGCACCGGCCGGGTTGACGGCGTAGGTGGCGTCGGGGGCCATTTCGAGGACCAGGTCTTTGCTCGCGATCTGATCTCCGGGAGGAAGCGCGCCGGGGCCATGGTCGAGCAGGCGCTGGGCGAGGAGCAGGTCGAGTTCCTCGGTGGCCCGGGCGAAGAGGACGAAGAGACGCTCGGTTCCCGGGGTTTGATCGAAACGGAACCAGGAATCGTCCCTCGGCAAGGCCCGGGAGTGGTCGCGATCGATCCGGTTCTCGAGCTTCCGGTCCCGATCGGGGAAAAGCAACGCGACCTTGCCGCTGGAGGTGATCTGGTAGAGCGCGATGTAGCCGGTCATATTGCTCTGGAAACGTAGCTGGATGCGCTCCGAGGAATGAAAGACGCGGTCGCGCGTCACCTCGTGGTGATCTCCCGCGGAGTCCATCAGATCGATCCAATACCGAAGGCCGAGGTTTACCGGTGCGGCTGCGATCTGGGCCGGGGTCTCGGTCACCGTCACATGCGGCCGAGGAGGCTTGGCTTTCGGCTGCGGATTGGCGTTGTTGGACAGCGGACGGGACCGCGGCGGCGGTTTCGGTTTTGTCCCTCCCCCGCCGGGGTCCGAGGAGACGAGGCCACCGGTGGCCGGGTTCAAGAAGATCATCTTGGCTCCCGGTGGCTCTTTCGTGTCTTCCGTGGCCTGTGCCCCAAGGGCTGCGGCAAAGAGCAAGCCGGCGGCCAGGCAGAACCCGCGCGCTCCGATCGCCGACATTCTTGGCACCTCTCTCACTTCTTCTTCGCCGGCTTCTTCTGCGTCAGGCCCTGCAGAGTCTGGATGACCTTCTCGCTCACATTGGCTTGCGAAAGCTGGATCAGCCCCTTGGGCGAAAGATCGAACCTCGTCTTCTCGGTCGTCTTGATCGCGTTGATCACGATGTCGTCGCTCAAGCCCGCCTGTACCATCGAGATCACGCCGGTGTTGTCGAGCAGATCCGGATCGGCCGGCTCGCCGCCTGGGCCGAGAGCCTTGCTGCCGGCTGCCGCGGCCGCAATCTGCGCCTGCGGGGCGTCCCGAAAATCTTTCAGCTTCTGGTACTTGACCAAGGAGGTCTGAACCCGTTCCAGAGGCGCCGATGTATTGCGTTTGCCCTGGAGGGTTGCGGCCCAGCCGTCGAACGCGCGGGCGAAATACTTCTCTTCCGGATTGGACGACAGCGCCTGGTTGTAATGGCTGGATGCCTCCTGGAGATACCGCAGGGCGGCATCGACATCTTCCGCGTCGTAGGCCAACGCCTCGTTCGCCACTCCGAGCGCGTACTGGCGGTACGATTCATCCTTCGGAGTCGGCTTGGCCGGAAGCAGCTCGATGGCTTCGAGGTAGTTGCCCCAGAGGCGTCCCTTGGCCAGGTTGTTGAGATTTTTGAGGCTTCCCTCGGGCAGCAGGACGCCGACCTCTTCTTTCGTCGGGGCGAGCTGCCGGACGATCTTGTCGACGATTCTCTCCACGAGCTGGCCTTCGATCGTCGCGGGATCGGGCGCGCCGTTGCCCTCCTCGAAATCTTTCTTGTATTCCTCGCTCCAGGTATTGGCCGCCAAGTTGCGCCGGCTTGGCTGATCGGTCACCTTGTAGGCAACTACCAGCCGATGGCTCAAGATCCGAAACTTGACATCGACCTCTCGTGATTCGTACTTCTGCTTGCCCTTGTCGTCCTTGCCCGCCGCGAAGCTCTTGATCATCTTCCTGGATTCCCAACGGTCCGAGCCGCTGTTCTCGACCACCGTCGCGTCGATCAGGGTCTGCGGATGTTGGGCGTCGACGCTGAAACGTTTTTCGCTGTTGAGCAGGCTGCTTTCGAGCAGGCTCCGCAGCGGCTGCACCACGGAGTTGCCTTCCGCGGCGCTGCTCGTGGCGTTCACCTGGATTTTCGTGCCCGGAATGTAGATCTCGGGCGGGTTCGTGCGCTGCAAGGTGGCCGTCGTCTTGATCATGCTGAACCCCTCTTTGGCCGCGCAGGGAACCCCCGGAGCCGCGCCCGCGAGGGCGGCGAGGAGCAGAGAAGCGAAAGAAAAACGGGGATGTAGAGACATGACTCTCTCCCTAAAAGTTCAAGGTGCCGGGCTCGGGATGACCGCCAGATTGATGTCGTCCTGGCTCTTCTTGGGATGAATTTCCGGATGTTGCGGTTGCCCCTCGCCGCTCGCCACGGCGTCCGCGACCTGCTGTGAGAGGCGGGCGTAGAGGTTTTTCACCGTCGGCTCGGGCAGGTCGCGCAAGGCTTTCACCAGGTAGTAGGTGAAATAGCCGTTTTGCAGCCGGGCGCTTTCGTACGACTTCTCGGTGGCGCGGCTGGAGGTGATGACGAAGCTGCCCTCGCCCGAAAGGAACATCTTGGCCGTCGCTTCGTCGACCCCCGGCCCTTCGGCGACCAAAGCCTTCGCTCCTTTCGGAACCATCTGGCCGCTGAAACAGGTATCGAGAAAAGTAACCTTACGCCGGGCGCGGATCAGCGAAACCTTGTGCGAAAAATCCGCGTACTCCAGGGCGTCATCCCACATGTTCGCGAGGCCGGCATCGTAGGTCACGATGTAGCCGACGCCCCCCAGCCCGCTCCCTTCCTGCTGGGGCGAACCGTGGCTGCTCACGAAGATCAGGACCAGATCGTCCTCCTGCGCGCGGAGGATCAACTGTTGGAGCATTGCGTTGATATTTTTCCGGGTCGCCTCCGCGTTCGTGAGCAGAAGGACGTTCTCCGTCTTGAAGCGTCCGACCTGGGGGTCGGTGAGCGCCGCGGCGAGATCCTTCGCATCCTTGGCCGGGAAACGCAGCTTGGGGATCGCCGCGTCCTTGAAGTCGCCGATGCCGACGATCAGCGCGAATTTTTCGCGCACCCGCGACAAGGGAGCCGGCGCCGCGGCCGAGGGAACCGCGGCTCCGCAGTCGAGGTCGTCGACGTTGTTCAGGATCGCTCGCTCTTTGTAAAGGCGCGCGCGGTTCGTGTCGCCGAGGGCGGTGGCGCTACAGAACGACAGCTTCCAGGCCTCGCCGAGCGAGGCGCAGAGGTTCCGCGCGGTCTGGAGCTTGAGCAGCGCGGTGCGATGATCGACCGGGCTCGCGGCGTACATTTGCCGGACTTCCTCGACGATTGCCTTCGCCTGGGTGCAGGCCGGCCCTTCGGCGGAGGCAACCGCCGGGCCGAGCGCCGCGAGAACGAACGCGATCGAGAGAGGGAGGGTCCGTTTCACGGGGAGGTCGCCTGAAGCTTCGACGCCAGCTTCTGAAAGCAGCCGTCGCCGCGCAGGGCGGCGAGCGCCGGGTTCGCCGCGACCGAGCGGAGGAGGGCGGGAATCGGCTGCGAATTTGGCTCGTGGGAAAGCGCGTGGAGAGCCTGGCCGAACTGATCGAGGGCCGGGCGGTCGTCCCCCATCTGGTCGTACAGGCAGGCCAGGTTGTAGCGCGTGAGCCAACTGTCAGGATCGAGCCGGAGCGCCTCCTCAAACGCCTTGCGGGCGTCGCGGTTTTGGTGGAGCAGGAGATAGGCCGAGCCGAGGTTCGACCAGCCCGCGCCGCTCTCCGGATCAATCTGGACGGCGCTCCGGAATTCTTCCAGCGCCTCGTTTGCCCGGCCCGCGGCGATGAAATCGCTTCCCCGGGCGAGGCTCTGGCTGGCGACGCAGATCCGCTTCTCCAGGTTGCCGATTTCGACCGCGGGGATGTCCGCCGCCCGGGTCGCCGCGAAATGATCGATCGCCTCCCGCTCCGAAGCCTGGACCACGCCGTCGGCGCAGACCGGCCGCAAGATCGCCGACAGCTCGCTCTGCAACCCGGCATCGAGTGAGCGCGGCCCCTGATGGCGCATCGTCCACCAAGTGCCGTAAGCGGCGATCAGAACGCCGAGGAGTGTGAGAACCAGATTGGCCGGTTCGGTAAAAAACGCTCGCCACCTCATGGAACTGCGTCCCTCTCTGGGGCGAGACCACGACACCATCCGCCCGTATTTTAGAGACGCGAGTTTTCGGCGCGTACAGTGTCACCGCGCTTCGGGCTACCGCGGCCGGAGGTTTTTGAAGATCAATTCCTGGGCGGCTTCCCAGTCGGCCGGGGAAGCGAAGAAGCGAGGCAGCAGAAAGAGCGCCTGGTGCATCCCGCTGTACACCAGGAGGACTTCGCTCCGGCTCCGATAGCCATAGAGGGCATCCCAAGGGTAGTTGCCCTGGCCGAACGTTCCCTGCCACGAAAATCCCGTGCCCGAGAGGTGACCGGAAAAAGGCGCTCGAATCCCCGCGTTGGTCTGCCATCCCTTTCGCGCGGCACGGCGCGGCGCCACGAAAAGGAAAATCGCGAGCGCCAGTAGAAAAAGGGTTCCCGGAAGGTTCTGAAGGGGATGCGCGGCAAAATCCTTGAGGTCCGCGGTCAGCAGGACCATGACGATCGCGCTCAGATAAAGCCAGGGCCAGAACCGGAAGATTCGTGGATACCCGGCGATCTGGATCTGCCGAAACTCCGCCTCGGTCAGCTGGCCGGAAAAGGGGATTTCGTTTGCGTTGTCTGCGGTGGACATCGGGCTCCTCGCTTCTCCGGACGATAGCGCATGTGGAAGAGACGGCTGGAAGGGAACGGGCCCCGCTGCGTCGAGCGACCGATAGAATCAGGAGGAGGAGGACGCCCATGAGCCAAGCGCGGGTCGCGGTG
>Ga0268264_10004472_pt1 | contig 11928 bp, 10 predicted proteins | sample KBSSwiS32_FD_190357 | JGI IMG/M metagenome (GOLD analysis project Ga0268264, IMG submission 190357) | Switchgrass rhizosphere microbial communities from Kellogg Biological Station, Michigan, USA - KBS Switchgrass S3-2 (SPAdes) (version 2) | ecosystem: Host-associated > Plants > Roots >... | reverse complement strand
TAAGTTTAAATAACTTTTTTGGAGGGAAAATGCCTTTTATTTTTGAGGTAAAGGTGGTCCCCTCATCAGGCCAGAACAAGTGGATTCTAGATAAAAACGGCACGCTCAAGTGCTATCTCAAAAGCGCCCCCGAGAAGGGTAAGGCAAACAAAGAGCTTATTCAGCTTATATCCAAAGTATTAAAAATTCCGCAATCGGACGTTGCTATTGTTTCAGGTGCTACTGATCGGCGTAAGAAAATCAGCATCACTCTTGATTTAACCTTCGATCAGTTGTTAGAAAAAGTAGGCATTGTGCGCGATGAGGTCAAACAGCAGATAAGTATGTTTTAATATTCCTCATATTCTAATTATGGAATTATGGGGCCCCTTCTAAATGGCGATAGCCATAGAAGGGGATAAGGAGATTCAAGATGCCGTATTTCAAGTGGCGAGGAGTAACCATCGTTGGCGACTGGCGCACTGGGAAACAATTTGCTCCATCGCATCAGCACTTGGATGCTCATCTTCTTAAAAAGCAAATAGCTCTCATTGAAAGTTGGCCTGTGACAAGCCGCTGGTTCTTGCGCTCAGTTTCTCGTGCCGACACAATCCAATTCTTTCGCCAACTCTCCGTGCTCATTCAAGCAGGGATATTGCTTCCCGAAGCGCTGGCAATCGCAGGCGCGCAACTGAGCAATCCCCGATTGCAAGAAGTAGTCTATGCCGTTGCCGATGCCGTGCAGGGAGGAAGTTCATTTGGCAATGCGTTGCAGCGTTATCCCAAAGTGTTTAGCAAAATTATGGTGCAGCTCGTGCAGGCCGGTGAAGAATCAGGAAAATTAGCGCCTGCCTTGCAAGCATTGTCCGATCATTTAGAAGCCACGCATGATTTATATTCCCGCATTCGTGCGGCGCTCATGATGCCGGTGGTCACCTTCCTTTTTTTCTGCGCGATAGTCTCTGGCATGTTTGTGTTTATTCTGCCGCGATTCGAACATATTTTTGCATCCATGAAAGTGCCCATTCCGCCACTTACCCAAACGCTTCTTTCGATCAGCGCGTTTATGCGTAGCGGTAGCATGCTCATGCTGTTGGGAGTATGTGTGCTCATTATTTTCTCTCTCTGGCTTTTCAAACGTACAACGCAGGGCAAAAATATGTTGGATGCCTTTTGGCTCAAAGTGCCATTTGTGGGCGGATTGCTGTGCTCTCGTTTCACCGCATACTTTTTCCATTCGGTCGGAATGCTTTTGGAAGGTGGTATGCCGCTGGTGCCGGCGCTTTCTGTGGTGCGCCAATCAATAGGGAATGTCGTGTTTGCCCAACAAGTTGCGCAGGTGCAAAAACGAGTTGATGCAGGCGAATCGCTCAGCGATGCGTTGGCAGAATCTGATGAGGGATTATTTTCTCCTGAGGCGATCGCGATGGTTTTGGTCGGTCAGGAATCAAGTTCTTTGCCAATGGTGCTCAAGCGCGTTGCCGCTGCGCAACGGGAACAAATTCGCAGTAGGTTAACTTCTGCAACTGTGTTGGTGCAGCCGCTTTTAATGGTGCTGCTCGGGTTGCTCGTAGCGCTGCTCATTTTTGCGATCTACACTCCAATATTCAATCTTTCATACGCGATTTAAAAGCGCGTACATTTTTGCGCTTTTAGCGTTTGTTCTGTATGATAAAAATCATTTATTATCGGTAGATACTGCGCGAAAGGTTCATCTAATGCTTTCGATTTTCTCATCAAGAAAAACATCCAGGCTATTTGGGGCGCGATTATTATTGTGTGTTTGGTTGGCAAGCAGTATCAGTTTCGATCTTTCTGCTCTTTCGCCCTATGCAAAGCAAGCAGTGCTTGCACGCAGAACAAAGCGGCGGCGCGAACCGATTGTGGATGTTATCTTTGAGGCAGTTAGCAAAGAGCATGAATCCTTTCTTGGGCAGACCGAATTAAAAGAATTAGAAATTCCGATTGTTCATTCTCAGCTTGATTATGCGATGACCAGTTTTGGTCGTTGGCAGCTCAAGCAGTTTTTATTTCCAACGGCGGATGTGACCACGATCATGCATCGGCAGGAAGTGGTCAAGGCCTTGCTGAATGATCCAGAATTTTTTGCATGTGCACAAAAAGCGTTACCCTATGTGGCAGAGAGTGAAGATGCGCTCATTGCCTACTGGAATGAAAATGATTCTCTTTCGCGCAGAGCTGCAGATCTTTACTACACCTTTCCTTGGATTGAAAATGTTAATGGCTATCTGAACGATAGCAAGACTGCGCTCGATTGGGGTATGCTGCTCAAAACTATTCGGCGGTGCGATTCTTTATTTCTCGAATTGTGTAAAGTGAGTTTTGCAAAAGAGTTGCTCAAATTGAGCATTGGGGTAACGAATAATGTCAGCTTGGAAGGGATGTTGCTCAACAATGCAAAGTCTCTTTTCCGGGCACACATTCCATGGTATGTGCGCTATGATGAACAAAAGTATGCGGGCACTCAAGCGGAATATTCTGATCTGATGGAAAATGGTTCGGCTGCCGATCGCTGGGCTGCCTTTTTACGCGGCGCCACATTCGACAATGGCAAAGTGGAAATTCTCCAAGAAGATGGCTGGCTCAAAGCAGGGTGGGACAACACGATTGGTGCCGCATGGGGTGCAACACTTGGTCAGCTTTTCCCCGATTTTTCACTTGCCTATAAATGGAGCGGCGAAAAGGCGCAGGATATTTCCGATGCGTCGACTGCCAAAAAAGGATTGGTTGCGCTCGCAGTGGTTGGCTACACCGCCTATCTTGATTATGCGCTTTATACCGGTTCGCGCGATTCCTTCCAATCGATCAAATCATTGTTTGGTACGATGGATTCACTCCGTGCTCGCTTGATCGATGTGGTGCGTGCATTGCATGCGATCCGGGCACTCGAACGGCATGTGGCAAATCATCCAACTATTTCCGATTATCCATTTGCGCACAACATGAAACAAGTTCGTGCAGAGAATGTTTCGAAAAAACTTAAACTGCTCCTTGAGATGCTCGATGCAAAAACATTCAAGGGCGATGAGGCATGGGTCTATTCTCGCGGTCGTGTGCTGCTCGCGCACAAAATGCTGCTCGAGATCAAAGATGAATTGATTCCGGTGTTGGAAGCGGTCGCAGAATTTGATGCCTACTGTTCAATCGCAACATTGATGCAAGAGCACGAGCAGAAAAATGCACGTTTTTGTTTCGTGGAATTTGTGGATTCAAATGAACCGATCCTCGATATTCAGGCATGTTGGGTTCCGATGCTGATGCCTGAAAAAGCGGTGGTGAATGATATTCGCTTTGGTATTGATGGTCAGCCAAACAAATGGGTGATCACGGGGCCAAATGGCGGAGGTAAATCAACCTTCCTCAAAGCGATTGGCCATTCAGTTATTCTCGCCCATGGTTTTGGTATCATGCCGGCACAGCGGGCACGCATAACGCCATTTGCAGGATTGCACACCTGTTTGCGGCCGGAAGAAAGTTTGCTCGATGACATGTCCCAATTTATGGCAGAGAAGAAACGCATGGATGAGATGCTCCAATTTATTCAAGAGAGCAGTCCAGCGGCGAAAGTGGTTGCCCTTATCGACGAGCCGTTCCGCGGTACGGTGGATGCCGAATCGGCCGAGCGAATTTATAGCTTTGGCCAAAAGGCGGCACAGAGACCAGGATCGATTGTGTGTATTGCAACGCATGTTGAAAAGCCAGTTGGCCTCGCGCAGCAGATGCCAGATATTTTTGGCAATTGCCATGTGGGTATTGCTGAGCATGCGGATGGGACTTTTGAGCGGCTCTTCACGGTCAAGGCAGGGTGCGAACATTGGTGGTTCGATGATGCGGATAAGCGCTCCCGGTTTATTGATTGGTTGAGCACCGAATATAGCCAGAAGAAGGCTAGCGAAACTTCAAAAAGCGCTTGAGATTTGATTGACGATCGCTCGGTTTATGTGTATGTTTTTATGTATTGAAATGCATGCCGGGATGGCGAAATTGGTAGACGCACGGGACTCAAAATCCCGCGGTGGCAACACTGTGCCGGTTCGAGTCCGGCTCCCGGCACCAGTCATTTGCTTCGCGGCAAATGCCTGGCAGGCCAGTCCCCGTAATGAAAATTATTGAGCCTCTAGGCCTATTTCTAAAAAAGAGAGTTGTATGGCAGTAGACTGTATTTTTTGCAAAATAATCGATCGAGATATTCCCGCAAAAATTATTGCAGAAAACGATGATGTTTTGGTTATCCAAGATATCGCGCCGAAAGCTCCTATTCACTATCTCATTATTCTCAAAAAACATATCAATGATATTCCGTCATTTAAAGATACTGATGACTGCTTGGCAGGTAGCATCTTTTCAATGGCGCGAGATCTTTCCAAAAAATTACCCGGTTCGCAAGCTTTTCGTTTGCTCATAAACAATGGTTCCGATGTGGGCCAAAGTGTTTATCATCTTCATTGCCACTTTTTGTCTGGCAAAAAAATGTCTGATTTCTAACTTTTTATTTTCCATTGTCGCGCAGCTATTTCTTTTCTATTATGGTCTGAATCCAGAGTGTTGGATGTGGCATATAATGTGAAGGAAAAGTAATGATTTTCCGCATACTATTTTTTCTAGGATTAGCAATGGAACTAAATGGATTTTGCGTAATTGGCCATCGAGGTGCGTGTGGCTATGCGCCAGAAAACACACTCGCCTCATTTGCAAAAGCAATTGAGCTCGGCGTTGATATGATTGAGTTCGATGTGCAGCGATGCAAAACGGGGGAGCTGGTTGTTCTCCATGATGTCACGGTGGATCGTACCACCAATGGTAAGGGTTGGGTGGGTGACTTCACCTTAGCTGATCTGAAAAAGTTAGATGCGGGTGCGGGAGAGCAAATTCCAACGCTGCGCGAAGTTTTGGATTTGGTGATGTGCAAGACGAGAATCAATATTGAAATCAAAGAGGAAGGCATTGTTGATGATGTGGCGGCCATAGTCAAAGAGTATGCCGCTCGTCCTGAATGGTCCGAAGGTGATTTTTTAATTAGTTCCTTTTGGCATCGTGAACTTGCCGCATTCAAAAAAATCTATCCAGATGTGGCAACGAGTGCATTGTTCACCTGCAATCCCGCGCAGGGTGTTGAATTCGTTTTGTCACTCGGAGTTGATATCGTTGGATGTTCGATTGAATTCATTTCAAAAGAATTAGTCCAGAGTGCGCATGCCCATGGTAAAAAAATATTCTTATTCACCGTGAACACACCTGATGAGATACGCTATGCGCTTTCGCTGGGCGTCGATGGAATATTTTCCAATTTTCCTGATCGAGTTCTTGCTGCAATCAATCGCTGATATTAATCAATGATTGGTTCAACGCTTTCATCTTTGTTCAGCTCGTCTTTATAAAACAAGAACAAGCCGATAAACACGATCACGGACGATGCGTAAAAATGCCACGTGATTATTTCGCTGAGGAATGCCCAACCATAGAGGGCAGTGAAAAGCGGTGCAATAAATCCTGCGAAGGACATGAATGTCGCGGTATATTTTTTGAGCAGCGAGGCATACATGTTGTGGCATATCACATTGCTCAATAATACAACCACGAGTAGCCACGTCAAAAAGGTGCCAACTTGCGTTACTGGTTCCGTCCCTTGATACCACACTTCAAAAGTGAGTGATGCAAGCAAGAGTGCAAGGCCGCCGGCGGTCATAGTGATTGCATTGACCGACATTGCGGAAGAATTTTTATAGCGCACCAATTTACGCATCACGATCCAGCTATAGCTGTGCGTTGCGATGGAAATAAGTACCGCAAATTCCTGCCAAGAAATGTAGAGAAATTCGCCCATTCGTGCTTCTGGTCCACTGGTTGTTAGCAGAATTGGAATCAGGCCCACAAAGCCGATAATGAGTCCGAGCCATTGGCGCGGAGTGATCCGTTCCTTAAACATGAGATAGGAATAGAAGGAAGAGACAAATGGGGACAAATTGTACAAAAAGCAGGTTTTGGTTGCAGACATGTCTTGCAAAGCCCAAAAGCGCAGCATGTAGGTGATTGCGACACCAAAAAGCGCTATTTGTGCATAGAGCCACCAGTGATGCTTCTTGAATATAACTTTTTCATGGCTCCAAAAATATTGGTAGGCAAGGATGGCGAGACCGCTGACCAAGAAGCGCGCTCCAGCCAAAAAAAGTGGCGAGGAAAAGCGGAGCATATATTTGCTAATAGGCATTGAGGACGCCCAGAGAGCGTACATGAGAATAATTAAAGTCATCGTTCACTCAGTATAAAAATAGAAAGTGCATAGTTTGCTTGTTTCTTTCCGTAGCTAAACAGAATAACAAAAGGCTGCTTTTAGGGCAAATAACCCTTGATAATTGCATGACGCATTCGCTTTATTGACGATTTTAATATGATTATGATAATTAAATAAAAGAATATTTTTAAAAATAAAGGAGGTGGCATGCAATACAAATTGAGAGATTTTGTTCCACTGATTGTCATCTTTGCTCTGATCTTTATTTTCACCTTCTTGCGCCAGCTCTCTACCGGTTTCCATATGATCGGTGCGATGCGCGATTTTATGGGAAGTTTCTTCCTTGTTTTTGGCGCGTTTAAAGTTATCAATCTACGTGGCTTTGTGACTGCCTATCAGACGTATGATTTGTTGGCCAAACGAGTTGTGCTCTATGCCTATCTCTATCCATTTTTAGAATTGCTCCTCGGCGTTTCCTATTTTGCAGGCTGGAATTCGTTTGTCACTAATGTTGCCACTTTTGGATTGATGTCCTTCAGCGCACTCGGTGTGTTTAATGAATTGCGTCAGGGAAAAGAATTTATGTGTGCCTGTCTGGGTGTGGTGTTCAAAATTCCAATGACCTATGTCACACTGCTAGAAGATCTTTTGATGGCTGTTATGGCGTTAATAATGTTATGGATTTAGGAGCGTTAATGAAAAAATATGTATTACTTATACTGCTTTCACCGGTAATGATGTATGCCTGTTCATTCATGATTATGAACGACACAAAGAAAGATGTGATCGTGACTGATTCTGATGGACATGCACTCTATCTAAAGCCGGGGCACGAAAGCGTTTTTAATCCTAAGATCAAAGGGCGGATTTTGGGCTTGGTTCCTCGCCGTTGGTTAGTTACTGAAAAATTATCTATCTATCACGAAGAGTCGCCTGGACATTTCCATCGCAAATATCGGTTGACGGAAAAATATTGTGTTAAAGATGAGCAAAAAAACAAAATCAAAATTAGCGAGATAATCTCTCCGCTTCCTGCACACATGCGCGATCGCTTCACGGTGGAAGAACATCCGGGCAAGATGGGCGGTATGAAATCGTAATTGTAGACGAAATCGTAGAATAGTTTTTGCACAAAAAAGTCCCTGAGTTGTTCGGGGATTTTTTGTTATCACTTTTGATCTCTGCGCTTCGCCTGTATACTAACTTGCCATCTGGATATCGTCAGATCACCTTTCGAAGGGCATAGCGCTATGATTTTTGAAGTACTTCTTTCCATTCTCCTTTCCATATTTTCCACTGCAGTGATGAGCTATGTGTGTATGGCCATGCCGATCGGGCCGTGGGTCGGGCCAATGTTGGTGCTGATTGCGCTGCCATTTTTCAGAATTTTGCCTTCCCGTTCACGTGATCAGAGTATCGCGCTTGTTTCGCTTTCTGGTTCTATAGGGGGCATCTTGGCAACCGGGTGTGCATTTTCCTATCCAACGCTTTATTTTCTTGATCCAGCACTTTTTAATAGTTGGATGGCCAGTCCGATTTATTTTTCAGCGGTTTTGACTGGGCTCAGTTTGTCGGCAGCGCTGTTTGGTTTTTGGATTGCCAATGTGTTTGAGCATCGATTAATTGTTGAAGAAAATCTTGCGTTCCCGATTGGGCAGCTAATGCAGAAGATGATCGCCGCGCAGCACCAAATTCGCAAGGCATATGAATTGCTTGCGGGATTTGTGGGCACGCTGCTCTTTTGCATGCTGCAAAGTGGGACGGCGCTTTTTCGTGGTGTGATTCCCAAAGCGATCACGCTGGTTCCGCAAGGAGCAGTTGGCGTGTTTGCGATTCCGAAAATTCAATTTGATTTGTGGCCGATGCTCTGGGCAATCGGTTTTATAACGGGCCATGTTATTGCGGTACCGCTCTTGGTTGGTGCGTTAGCAAAAATTGTTGTGGTTGATCCAACGAACCAATTTTTCTTTTCACATCTTTCGGGCGTGGAATTTGTGTTGGCATTTTGCAGTGGGATGGTTTTAGTGGGCGCAGTTTTGAGTTTTGCGCAATTGCCAAGTTTGCTCAAGAAGGGTGTTGAGCAATTAATGAATGGGTTGAAGGGTAGAGCGTCATCTCAAAAATTATTTATCGCCAAAGAACAGTTGATTGAGCTTGTGGGTGTGAGCATTATTTTAATAACTTTTTTGACCTATTTTAATTTTTCTCCGTTAGCGCAACTTTATTTGGTGGTCTCCACCTTTATTTGGGGCTATCAAATTGCAGCCGTTGCCGGAAAAATTGGGATGGCGACTCTCGGGCGGTATGCCACCTTCGCGATGATTCCCGCGATGTTTTTATTCAATTTAAATTTCACCCAAATTGTATTGATTTCTACTTTCGTTGAGATTGCCGGTGGCGTTGCGGTGGATGTTCTCTTTGGACGCAAGTTAGCACGTATGACAGACATCAAAGAATCAACGACCAAGCTTTATCAGCTTTTGGGGATTGTGATTAGTTCGCTGAGTGTTGGGATTGTTTTTTGGTTTTTGATCAACCATTTTGGCCTAGGTTCCGAACACCTATCGGCTTACCGGGCCCAAAGCAGGCAGCTGCTCATTGATGTGAAACAGTTTGACTATTATGTCCTGATTCTTGGTGGCCTCTTTGGCTATGCCCTGAAATATTGCAAGGTTAATCCTGCGCTGGTCCTAGGAGGGCTGCTCATGCCGCTCAATATCTCTCTTGGGCTGATCGCGGGTGGCTTTTGTGGTTCGTTCGTGAAAGACAGGGGTGAATGGGAGCCGTTCTGGTCGGGGGTTTTTGCCTCAAATTCAATCTGGATGCTCCTGCAGGCACTGGGTCGATAAAAACGCAAATCGCAATTCAAATTGAATTAATTTGGAATAAAATATTCCAATCTGAAACTATATCCTGCTAAGATGAGGAGGAAATAGGAGCCTGCTCACTAAGCTATTTTGAGCCGTTTTCTATACGAACTTTTCTTAGGAGGATATGGCAATGAAAAAATTACTCCTCATTATCACCGTGTTTGTGCTTGTTTTTCTTAATTTGCGCATGTTTGGTCGCCCATTTCTGGGTAGCGAACGTAGCCTTGACGTGTCATTTCTTAATAGTGTAAAAATGTGATCCAGCACAGAAGCGGATTGTGCATATCGTGCTACGATCAAGTCTTTGAACATTCAATATGCATTGTCAAAACAATTAGTTAATTTTCTTTAAGATTAATAAAAAGTTGAACTCTCCTGCGATTTATTGCGGGAGAGTTTTTTTGTTCCCATTATTATTTCAAATCGCGTGCATTAATGCAGTCTAAAATAGCTTTCATACGGACGCATTTAAAAAATGTCTACACAAACTAGTATTAAGTTGGTATAAAAATTTATGCTCCCTCGATGACTATTAATCCTTATGCAGGAATTAAAAAAAATCATCGAATTATTGTAAAAAAAAGAAGAATCAATTCAGGAGAAAAGTAGATGAAGAATAGAATATTTCTTTTGCTAGTGATGCTTAGTTTCATAGTTTTCACTCAGTCAGATCGTGCCTTCGCACAAGAGACTCAACACACAGTGATGCTGAGCCAAGAAGAAATCGATGCCATCTCAAGGCGCGATGAATTATATGTTTATTTTGGACCAGAAGTCTGTTCGGCCGTTTCTGATTTGCCCTACATTCACAAACGCATTGTTGCGCATGATCTTCCGTGCCGATATTTAACAGAAATTTGCGATCGTATTGCGCAGGGAAAAACAACTGCGCAGTTCGATCTTGTTGATGCAGCATTATATGAAGCGGCTGAATATCTCGCGGGCAATCAGATAGGGATCACGCAAGAAAATACCTTACAGTTATTCCGTAATCTCGAAGATTATTCTTCAAAATTAGAAGCGGGTGCAGTTGATCTTGTTTTTAATCCATCGGGCGATGAAGATGTTGATACTACAACCGTGCGAAGTTGCAAATGCGCGTCATTTCATTCATTAGTGGTGTGCAGATTATCAGCGAATTTTTTGAATGTTAAATGTTGCGCAAATATCAAGGGCAACCTAACGGTTGAAGGTAATGAAATAATAACGGGTGATTTAACTGTTAATAATAATGAATTTATAGAGGGTAACTTGACAGTTAGCGGTAATCAATTAGTTGTCGGCGACTTAACCGTTACAGGATCACTCTTTGCATCAATTGCCCCGAGTGTTTTTAGCACGCTTGAAATTATAGGCGCGCCACAAGAAGGGTGCATCATTTTTGTTGATGATACTATGGTTGAAAAAGCACGTATTTGTACGAGCACAATCCCGGGTGATAAGGGTCTTTATGTCAGCGTTGATGGTGGTGTGACACAAAACCTGCGCGTTAACAATGAAGGCGGAACGGTGCTTGCAGCGCCAACTTCGGGAGCGGCGCTGAGTGTGACTGGCAATGCAGGCGCGTCAGCAATTGTGGCTACCGGTAATGGTACCAGTGTAGCTCCAGCATTAACATTGATTGGCAATCCAGCATCAACGCCCATAGATTCTTTCCTCACTATTGATGCAGGTGGCGTTGTTCGAGAATCGATATCAACTGCTAGTTTTATTGTGAATGGGTGCCAACCGGGACCAATCGCTATTGGTACGAGCGATGCAACATCATTAGCGTTGGCAACTAATGGTTGTACTCCCCGGATTACTATTGATCAAAATGGTGCTGTCACCGTTTTAACGCCCACAGCAGGTGAAGCATTAACTGTTAACGGTAATGTTGTCCTTCCCGTAGCAGATGCTGGCGGAACTCAAGGTATTCTCAAACTCGGTGGCACTGGTGCGACTCGGGTGAATGTGTATGAATTTGGTACTCGCAATTTATTTGCCGGTAGTGGTGCAGTCAATTCGGGCGTGACCGGCGCAGATAATATTAGCATTGGCACAACTGCCAACAGCGCATTAACCACACAAAATAATACTATTGCTATCGGCAATGCAGCCCAAGCAACTGGCACAGATAGTATCGCCATTGGTGATAGTGCAAATACGTCTACTGCGCGAACTATTGTTCTAGGAAGTGCCGATTCTGCAGGCGGTGGCGCTGCGCCAACAGCAACAGGTCTTAATGCTATTGCTATTGGTAGTGCAAACGGTGCCAATGCAGGTGCTGCAGCAACCAGTATCTCTGCCATAGCTATAGGCGGCGCGGATGGTGCTACATTTCCTGGTGCGCAGGCAACAGGTAATCGCAGCATTGCAATTGGTGTTGATGCAGTTTCAAGTTCCTCCTCAAGCATCACTTTAGGCAGTGCATCGGGTACCGCGGGCGGATCTGGTCCTATTGCAAGCAACACTAATGCTATTGCTATTGGTAGTGCAAACGGTGCAAACGCAGGTGCTGTCGCAACTGGTATTTCCGCAATTGCAATTGGTGCCGCTGGACTTCTATTCCCTGGTGCGCAAGCAACAGGTGATCGTAGTGTTGCCGTTGGTCATGATGCAGTTTCAAGTTCCACCTTGAGCATCACTCTAGGCAGTGCATCGGGGACCGCGGGCGGATTCGGCCCTATCGCAAGCAATACCAATGCGATTGCCATCGGTAGTGGAAATGGTGCGTTTGCAGGCGCAAAAGCAAGTGGTATTGCTGCCATTGCTGTTGGTAGTGCCGACACGGCTCTATTTGCCGGAGCTCAAGCAACAGGTGATCGAAGTATTGCGTTGGGTATT
>Ga0268264_10004471_pt1 | contig 11929 bp, 7 predicted proteins | sample KBSSwiS32_FD_190357 | JGI IMG/M metagenome (GOLD analysis project Ga0268264, IMG submission 190357) | Switchgrass rhizosphere microbial communities from Kellogg Biological Station, Michigan, USA - KBS Switchgrass S3-2 (SPAdes) (version 2) | ecosystem: Host-associated > Plants > Roots >... | reverse complement strand
CGGCGTACGGGTCCTCTGGCCGGACGGGCTCGTCGAGATGTTCCCGCCTCCTCCCCTGCGGAGCTATGCGACGCTCGTCCGAGGAACCGGGAAGACCGTGCCGGAGGCGCCGAAGTGAAAAGAATCGCTAGGTGGGTAGTGATGTTGGCGGCGGTCTCGCTCGTCCTGCCGGTGAGCGCCGCCGAGGATGTTTCGGTGCGTACACCGGACCTTTCAGGGCTGGAGCCGGCGGTTGCCGAGCAGATCGGCCAGATGCAACGTGCGTTGACGGATGAGCTTGCCAAGCCGAAGCCCGAGCCTCGCGAAGTCGCCGTCGCCTATGGCGAGCTCGGGCAGGTCTACCTCGCGTACGGCTGGAATGATGCGGCGGCCGACTGCTTCCGTCTCGCGGCGAAAAGCGACGATCGGGACGTCTCCTGGCCGTACCTCCTGGGCGCCGCGGAGCAGGCCGCCGGACGGCTCGAATCGGCCATAGCGGCCTTCACTCGGGCCTTGGATCTGTCGCCGGCCGCCGCGGTCGCGGGCATCCATCTGGGCGAGATTCGATTGCTCCAGGGACACACGGAGGAGGCCGAAGCGGTCTTGAAGCGAGCGCTTTCCCTTCCACCCCTCGCCCCTTCGGCGCATTCTCTCCTCGGCCAAGCGGCGCTAGCGCGCCATGATTTCAAGGCGGCCATCGAACACCTGGAGGCCGCCCTGGCCGACGTGCCTGATGCGAACCGGCTCCATCATCCTTTGGCGCTCGCCTACCGCGGGCTGGGGGACCGGGCGAAGGCCGAGGAACATCTGGCGCAGGCCGGCCAGGTGGGCTTGAAGCCACCCGATCCCCTGCTCGACGCCGTAGCGGCTCTCAAGACCGGCGAGCGCCTCGCCTTGATGAGCGGCAAAACGGCAGCCCGGGCCGGGCGCTTCGCGGACGCGGCGCAGGAGTTCCGGCGCGCGCTCGCCGCCCGGCCGGAAAGCGTCGAAGCCCGGGTAAACCTCGGCGCGATGCTTGCAAACTTGGGGGATCGTGCAGGCGCCATCGAACAGTTCCGAGAGGCGCTCAAGCGAGATCCCGAAAACGTCACGTCCCATTTCAACCTCGCCACTCTGCTCGCCACAGGCCCCGAGCGGCAAGAAGCCCTGGCGCACATCGAGGCCGCTCTCGCCAGGCGACCCGAGGACGCAGAGGCGAGGCGCCTTCGGGCGCAGTTGCTGCGCGACGCCGGGCGGCCGGAGGAGGCCCTGCCGGAGTACGCCCGCGCCGTCGAGCTGGCGCCCGGAGACGAGACGGCTCGCCTCGGAGAGGCGGAGACTCTCGTCCGCCTCGCCCGCTATGCCGAGGCGCGAAAAAAGCTCGACGAAGGATTGACCCAGATCTCCGGAAGCGGCTTACTGAGCCACGCCCTGGCCCGCCTGCTGGCCGCGTGCCCCGACACGTCCGTGCGCGACGGCAAGAGGGCCCTGGAGCTGGCCGCCGCGGTGTGGAACGCCCGGCCGGCGTCCGCCCACGCCGAGACTCTGGCCCTGGCGCTCGCCGAGACGGGCCAATGCGACGAGGCCGCGAAATGGCAGCAGAAAGCGATCGAAGCGGCCCGGGCGGAAGGCCTGGAGGGTCGGATCGAAGGGCTCACGCTGAAGCTCGAGTTCTACGCTAAAGGGGCGCCCTGTCGGCCCTGATTTACTTGCCGACGATCCCCTTCGTCTCGTCGACGACCAGTTCGCGGTTCGCGGTGACGTCCACGAATCTCTGCTTGACGCCGCTCGGCCAAATCAACTCAACAGCCTTCACCTTCTCGTCCTTCCCGAGGCCGAAGGTTAGAGCGAGGTCGCTTTGCGAGCAGTAGGACGAGCCGCTGTGGACCGTCTGCCACTGGGTGCCCGAGGCGGTGGTAACTTTGACCACTGTGCCGATGCCGTCTCGGTTGGAACGGGTGCCGACGGTGCGAACCCTTAGCCAGCGGCGGTTCACACCGTCGTTTTTGAACAGATAGGCGGGGCCGGCGTTGGTTGCGATTGCGATGTCCAAATCACCGTCGCGGTCGTAATCGCCGTAGGCCGCGCCGCGGGCGACGATCGGTCGGTTGAATTCCTTCCCCATCGACGGGCCGACTAGGTCGAAGCGCCCGCTCCCCAAATTGCGGAAGAGGAGCGGCGGCTGGCGATAGGTGACTTTCGGTTGGACGCGCCCGATCTCCTCTTCGATGTGACCGTTGGCGGCGAAGATGTCGGGCAGGCCGTCGAGGTCGTAGTCGAAGAAGAAGACTCCGAACGTCAGCGTGAGCAGGCTCGCCCGGCCGACCGCCGAGGCGGGCGCCTGGTCGATGAACAGGCCGTTCCCTTCGTTGTGATAGAGCGCCAGCATCTCGTTCGAGAAGTTGCCGACGAGCAGATGAGGCCGGCCGGAACGGTCGTAGTCGGCGGCGTCCACCCCCATTGCGCCGCGCGCGGTGCCGTCTTCGGCGAACGCGACGCCGGCTTCGAGCCCCTGGTCGACGAAGGTGCCGTTGCGCCGGTTGCGGTAGAGCTTGTTCGGCTGGGTGTCGTTGGCGACGAACAGATCGCTCCAGCCGTCGCCGTCGAAATCGAGAACCGCGACGCCGAGCGCTTTGCTGTTCGGGTCGGCGATGTCGGCCTTGGCGCTCGCGTCCTCGAATTTGCCGCCCCCGAGGTTGCGGTAGAGCTTCGAGGCAACGCCCTTGTACGACTCGGGCGTGCAATACGACTTGGAGGTGCCGTCGAGCGAGCAGCGGAGGTCTTTCTCCGCCGTCCATTGGACGTAGTTGGCGACGAACAGATCGAGCTTGCCGTCCTTGTCGTAGTCGAGCCAAGCCGTGCTGGTGCCGAAATTCGCGTTCTTGATGCCGCTCGCCGCGGTCGCGTCTTTGAACTTGCCGCCACCCTCGTTATGGAACAGGCGATCGCCTTCGAGCGCCGTGACGTAGAGGTCGTCGCGGCCGTCGTTGTCGTAGTCGGCGGCCGAGACGCCTAAGGAGTACAGCTCGACGTCGAGCCCGCTCCCCCGCGTTGCATCGCGGAAGGTGCCGTCGCGCCGGTTGAGATAGAGAGCAGGAAGGGAGGGCTTGCCGCCTTTGCCTTTCGTCCACTTTCGGCCGTTCGCGAAGTAGAGGTCGAGCCAGCCGTCTCCGTCCGCGTCGAAGAACGCGACGCCCGAGCCGAGCGTTTCAGGCAACCACTTTTTGCCCGCCCGGCCGCTCTCGTGGACAAAGCGGATGCCGGCGGTGGCGGTGACGTCGGCGAAGCGGATGCTCGGCGCCGGCGGCGAAGGCGCGGCCTTCGGCTTGGCGGCTTGCGCCGCGAGGATCGAGGCGACGAGGGCCACGGACGTGAACAATAGACGCTTCATCGGGTCACCCTCCCGTCGCTGCTACAGCCGGTGTTGCGGGTATTGGAGGCGGCAGCGGCGCGCTCTCATGCTCGTGGATCGTTTGGCGCTCGTTGTTGTCCTCCGGCGAGAGCCGCCGCCGCGGACCGGTGATCGCCTGGGAAGATTCCTCGGCTTTGAAGCGGCGGAAGAGCTGCGCCTCCTTCGCCGCGCGGTCGGTTAGCCCAAGGGCGCGCGCCGCGAGCATCGCCGTGTAGTGCATCTGCACGTCTTCGGGATCGATCGACCGGACCTGCTCAAGCACCTCCAGGGCCTCCTTGTGCCGGCGTTCGAGGAAAAGAACGCGGGCCAGTTGGTTCTGGACTACCCGGTCTCTCGGGTATTGCGCGACGACGGCGCGCAGCGACGCCTCGGCTTTCGCATAGTCGCCCGCCGCCTTCTCGATCATCGCCTGGAAGAACAGCGCCCGCCCGAGGTTCGGTTTCACCTTCAGAGCCCGCTCGACGAACGGCCGCGCCGCCTCGGTCTCCCCCTCCCGAATCAGCGCTCGGGCGACGTTCACCCACCCGTCGGCATACTCGGGCTCGATCTCGGTGACGATGCGGAACGCCCGCTCGGCGCCTTTGAGATCGCCTTGAAGCAGCAGGCCGATTCCCCAATCGTTCCACCGCTCGCGGTCTTCGAGAAGCGGCTTCGCCGCAAATTGCGGAGCCGAGCCCGCGGCGCCAAGCGGCAGCGTCACTTCGTCCCGCGCCAGCTCGGTGATCGGCAGATCGGGGATCGCGCCTTTGATCTTCCCGGAGACGTTCGCCGGGATGTTCTTCGGATCGAACGAGTAGTCGAGCGAGTTGAAATGAGCCGAGAGCAGATTCGTCGACTGCCCCGGCTTCGGCTGTCCGGCGTAGGAAAACTCGGTGTAGTAGCGCGAGAACTTCCGGTGGTTGAGCTTCGCGGTCAACGTGATCGGTCCCTTGGCATCCGCGGGGACGTGGACGCGATAGTGAACCGTGTCCGCGGCCCCGGGCGGGATCAGGCGGGTGTAGAGCGCGCTCCTCGCCTGCCAGGCGTTCCTCTTGTCGATCGGGTTGCCTTCGGCGTCGAGCGCGAACGAGCGATAGAAATGGGCGCCCTTTTCGACCGCACCGCGTCCGCCGTCTTCCACCCGGCCGCTCCAGAACAGCACGCGCCCGCTCGCATCCTTCGCTTCGAGCTCCAGCCAGACGTCGAACGCGTCGACCGTGCCGCCGGGAAAGAAGTGGCCGATCCCGCGGGTCCGAACGACGACGTCCACCCGCACGGTCGAACCTGGCACGATCCGCGCCCCGGCGGATTCGAGCGGCGCCGAAAACTCGGAAACCTCGCGCAGCGTCGTCTCTCCCCCACCCTCCGCCTCTTCGCCGACCGCGAACGTCGACATCGCCTGCGGCGCCTCGCCGCTCCGGCGCACCATCCCTTCGCCCGAGAGCTGCGTCGCCGCAGGAGCGATAGCGAACAGGTCGACGGTGATGAACCCGGACTGTAGAAACTTGGTCACCGTCTCGAGCTGCTCGGCGTCCTGGTTGACGTAGGGCAACGCCGTGTTCGCCGCGGGGAAGCGGTGCGAATGCACCTTGCCGCCGCGGTTGCCCGGATCGTGAGAATCCACCAGCGGCATGTGGCACCCACCGCAGGTTTTCGCCTCCGGCGGGTAGTAGAACGAGCGAGCGCCTTGGCCTGAGACCGCGCTCGCCTGCCAGTTGTCGTAGTCGTTGAAGCCACGCATCCAGCGATAGGCATTGACCGGCACGTCCAAGTGGACCTTGTGGCACGAGGCGCAGAACTCAGCCTGATCCTGGCGCATGAACGGCTTCATGAAGGTTCGTCGGTGCGGCTCGGGATCGAGGTAGGTCAGGAACTTGTCGACGCGCCGGATGAACGGGTCCTCGCTGCTTGCCAGCTCGTGGAGCGGCGGATACTCGATCGTGAAGTCGCCGTTGCCCATCGAGCTGCCGACGTGGACGATCGCATGGCACGACATGCAGCCGAGCCCGGCGTGCGCTTCGGGCGTGTCGATTTGTTCTTTGATCGGCCGTTCGAAGCGGCCATTGAAGAACACCGCGTGGTCGTGGCATCCGGCGCACCATTTGCTCGGCCGGGTGCCGATCACGTCCTGCATGTATTCGATCGACTTGCGGTAGAACTGGTTGTTGAACGAGCCGAAGCGATGGGCCGAGCTTTGCCACTGGCGGTAGATGTCTTTGTGGCAGCGGCCGCAGGTCGCGGAGTCCATGAAGAAATTGGACGGGATGATGCCGCCGACGTTGGTTTGCGCCGAGGACGGGAAGAACGGCGATTTCGGTCCCCCGCCTTCCTCGTCCATGGACGCCGGCACGACCGACGGATTGACGATGCGGAGGGAAGGATCGGGGTGAAGACGGCGGAAGAGAGCGGCGCCGGCCGGCACGAGGAACGCCAGAAGCGCCGTGACGCCCAGCGCGCGGCGGAAGCGGAGGTGTGCGAGCGAAGGCGTCGCGGACTTGGCCGAGAGAGCGAACAGGAGGGCCACCACCCCAAACGTGGCCGTTGCGACGTGCAGCCACAGCGCCCAGCGATGCTCCCGCAGGTTGTAGAACTTGACCAGATAGAGCGCGAAAAAAAGCGCCACGAAGAAGAAAACCGCGGGAACAGCGAACGAGCGGCGAAGCGCGGGCCGCCGCAGAAGGAGGATAGCCCCCAAGCCGACGAACAATAGCCCCAGCCCCAGATGCAGCGCGGCATTGCCCATGTAGAAGAGGGACGCCTCCGCGAAGGCCGCGACGTAGGCCGTATTGAGCAGCAGCAGCAGGAGAACAACCGCAGTCGCGCACGGAAGGAGATTCGACCGTCGGGTCTCGGGGCTCAAGGCAATACCTCCTCGCGTAGCGGGGCGATCAGCCGCAGGGCGGGCCTGACGTTGTAGGTGCGGCGGTAGCGCTCGTGTTCCGGATCTGCCGGATAGGCTTCGCCATTCGGATACGGGTAGCTGCTCATCGCATGGAACGGCAGAGGTTCGACGGTTTGCCCAAACGCGGTGTTCGCGTCGGCATCCTTCGCCCAGCCGTCCACTTCCAGCAGAAAATCGCGCGCCCATCCCGAAGGCAGCGGCGGCAGCGCTCGGGCGTCGAACCGCAAGCGGACCTCGTCGCCCGAGCCCATGATCACCATCTCGTCGTCGACCGCGCCGAGCAGCGGCTTGACGTCCCCAAAGCGGGTATAAAGCCCGGCGGTCGGATTCCACATCGAGAACGGCATCCAGGTTTGATAGTCGAAGCTCTCGGGTTGCTTGCGCTCCGGATGGATCACCGGGCGCGAGAAGCCGCGGAAGCGAAGCTCGGCGGAAGCGGGCACGAGGGGAGTCGAGACCTGCTCGGGCTCCGCGGTCTCCGCCGCCAGGAAGATCTCGTCCCAATAGACGCAGAGGTTGGTCTCGATCCGGATTTCGCGTGAAGTGGAGCGAAAGGCACCCGTCAAGTCGACCACGATCGTCTTCGGCTTGCCGGCCGGAATGCCCATGCTCGCGATCGCGGTGACCCACTGCCCCGCCTCGTCTTTCACCAGAAGACGCGGCATTTCGAGGCCTCCGCCGGGTCGCTGCGCTGCTCCCAGGAAGGTGCTGCCGTCCGCCCAGTCGACCCAACCGGAGAGGACGAGCAGCGCCCTGCCATCGTTTGCTGCGGCGCCGAAATCGAGGTCGAGCCGGTGGCGCTGGGCGATGCCCGCCGCGTCGCGCGGAAAGCCGTCCGGATAGGTTCGGTCGCGCGCAAGTACGGACGCGAGCACGTCGCGACCGTCGTCGTCGCGCGCGGCGATCGGCGGGATGCGATGCTCGACGCCGTAGAGTTTGAGGTCGGGAAACGGCGGATCCTGGAACTTGTCGTTGACGAAAATCTCTAGGTCCTCCGGGTGATCGATCGCGACCAGGCGCACGCGATCCAGAAACGCCACCTCGCGCAGCTCTTCACTCATCCGCACCTCGTAACGGCCGTCGACTTCGACCAGTGCGCCGCGCGGAATCTGCACGTGCTCGTCGTGATCGACGGGGAAATACCCGCCGTCGCCGGAGCTGGCCCCGAGCGGTGCCACGCCCAGGACGTCCGAGACGAACTCGAAGCGCTTGCCGTTCCAGGTGAAGATCATCGGGCAGGAGCCCGAAAGGCGCGGCGCCTCGGTGACCTGGATCTTCCCCGGGGTCTGCCCGGTCTCGTTTTGGATCAGGCCGTTCGGCCAGGTGATGCGTACGGTGTCGATCGCGGTGCGCGCGCCGAGGCCGAAGATCAGCGGAACGCCCCGATAGGTCCGCTTCTGGTAGCTCGGGCTGGCTTTGACCTCCACCTCGGAGCCGACGGCAAGCTTCGGGTTCTTCACCCCCGAAAGGCTCACCGAGAGGAAGCGATGAGCGGAAGGCGTCGCGTTGAGGTGCCGACGGAGTACACCGTCCGCTCCTACCGCAGCGAGATCGGTCTTTCCGTCGCCGTCGAAGTCCGCGGCGGCAAGCGATTTGGACGAAGAGGGCGCCGAAAGAAGACGCCGACGGCCGGCGTTGTCGGCATCGATGAATGCGACCGGCGGCGATCCGTCTCCCGCGCGGATCTGCCAGTCCCGGCTCGCCATCTCCGCCGGGTTGATCAGCTGGGCGGCGTCGGCCAGAAGGTCGATCCAGCCGTCGCCGTTCAAGTCCTCGGCGGAGAGGCTCGCGGTGTCGGCCGGCAGCGCGGGCAAGGGTGTCGCCTCGTATTTTCCGCCCAGCCGGTCCCGATAGATCACTCCGGCATGATCGGCGTAGGCGACGGCGAGATCCATCCCCTGCGTGTCCGATACGACGTGAAGCGTCGCGGCGGCAAGCGCCTGCCCCGCGACGAACGGAAAGTCCGCGGTCCGATCCGTCCATCCCTCGGAAGCACCCGCCCCGGGATTGCGCACGTAGGCCGCGCTTTTGCCCAAGAGGATCAAATCGAGGTCGTAGTCGTGGTCGACGTCGAGCCAGACCGCCGTCCGAAAATCGCCGGCAGGCAGCTTCGCCGGAAACTTCTCGAACTGGCCGCCGGCGTTCCGATAGAGCGCCGCACCGGCCGCGAAGACGACCGCGAGATCCGGCTTGCCGTCGTCGTCGAAATCGCCCGGCACGGCGTCCCGCACGCTGTTCTCTTCGCTGACAACGGCTTCGAGCCCGCCGGCCGCCGCGCGCGTTGTGCCCCCGGAGTAGAGCGCGAGCCCGGAAGCGGAAACGACGAGAATGTCCGGCTTGCCGTCGCCGTCGGCGTCCAGCACCCTGAGCTGTGCGCTCGCCGCGTCGATCCCGCGCGCAATCTCCGAGGCTTTCCAGACCGGCTCGACCGCGGCGGGCGTCGACACCACCTCGTCGATCTCGTCGAGGATCTCCGAGTACCGGCTCCAGGTGAGGTCCTCGGGAACCGCCGCACCTTCCTGGGCTTTGCGGATCTCCTGAAACGTCGCGATCTCGCGCTCGGCGTCTTTCGCCCGACCGGCGACCCGGTAAGCGCCGTAGAGCTGGTAATGCGGCCCGGCGAGCTCCGGAGCGATCCGGGCCGCCGCTTCGAATTGTTCGAGCGCCCGATCGGGTTTCTCCGTGAGCTTGTACAGGGCGCCTAAATTGAAGCGAGTCACCGGCTCGTCGGGAACCAACGCCGCCATCTTTTCGAGCTGCGCCAAGGCGAGATCGAACTTCCCCTCCCGCTTGTAGACGATGCCGAGCGTGAACCAGGAATGAGGGATCGCCGGCGCCTGGATCTCGACCTTCAGAAGCTCCGCGATCCCTTCGGGAGTCTTCCCCGCCTTGAGCAGCGCAAGGCCGTAGTTGAGCCGCTCGCGCGGCGAATCGGGAGCGAGATCGAGCGCCAACTTGAACTGCTCCACCGCTTGTTCCTGGGTAGTCGGGTTCTCGTAAAAAGCTTTGCCCAGGTTGCGATGCTGCCAGAGGCGCTCGGGCGTAGGTGTTCTGTCCTGGGCGCCCGGCGGCTCTCCCGCGGCGGCAATGGATACCAGCACCAGCAAACCGGCGATCACGGCGCGCCTCATCGCAGGAACCTCAACCCTCATCATGCCCAAGCCCCATGTTTCGGGAATCCTCTTTGCGCTTGAGGGTGAAGATCTCACGTCTCGCGCCGCGCGCGCTACGATTGCGCCGCATCACCAACGTTTTAAGGAGATCTCCGTGAGCGACACCGACCGCCTGCGCTACGCCGCCGCCGCCTGCCAGGTCGATTTTCCCAACCCGCCCGACCGGCGCGGCATCTCGCGCCACGTCGACCGGATGTTGACGATGATCGACCACGCGGTGGGCGGCTACTCGCCGTTCTTGCCTGTGCGCCTGCTCGCGTTTCCCGAATTCGCGCACGCGGCGCCGGTCTATCCAACCGCCAAGGAACTGCTCGAGAGGCTCGCGATCCCGATTCCCAACGAGCACACCGAGCGCTACGTCGCGAAAGCCAAGGAGCTGGACGTCTACATCCAGACGGGGACCTTCCTGGAGCGCGACGACGCGTACGGTCCGGTGGTCTTCAACACCACCTGCCTGATCGGTCCGGACGGCATCCTCGCCAAGTACCGAAAGGTCAATCCGTGGATCCCCTGGGAGGTCCACGCGAGCCCGCACGACTTGCCCGGCTACGCGGAGGAGATCTATCCGGTGGTCGAGACGCCGATCGGCCGCCTGGGAGCGGCGATCTGCTACGACTGGCTCTTTCCCGAGACGCTCCGCCAACTGACCGCGAACGGCGCCGAGGTGCTGATCCGCGTCTCCGCCTACATGGATCCCTGGGGGGCGACCGCGCCGATGGATTGGTGGACCGTGGTCAACCGCTGCCGCGCGATCGAAAACGTCGCCTACGTCGTCGCGAGCAACCAGGCGGCGAGCCTGTCGCACTATCCCCCGTTCTCCTGGCCGGGAGGCAGCATGGTGGTCGATTTCGAAGGCCGACTCCTAGCCCAGGCCGACCCCGGTCCGGGCGAGAAAATCGTTGTCGCGCCGATCGACATCGCGGCGCTACGCCACGAGCGGACCACCCGGCGCGGCCATCAGATGCTCGCCCACCTGCGCACGGAGACGTTCTCGATGTACGGCAAGCCCTACTACCCGGCAGGGCGTGGGTCAGAGAACCTGTCGATCGAAAAGATCGACGAGGCGATCGTCGGGGCGAAGGAGCGGTTGGGGTATTGAGGCAATAGCGCCCGAGCAAGGGAGCTCATTTCGTTTCGAGAAGCTCCGGCCGATGTTTCTCGATCCATGTAATAAGATCGTCTCGGAGCTTGACGGCCAAGGCGCGCATCGCCGCGGCATCGGCGTCGGAGACGAGCCCGATGCGTTCGTAGCCTGAGATGTTGCGCTTCTTGCGGAAGGCATCGAATGTATTGACTGTGCGAACGTCGATTCGAAGGGTTTCGCGGAGCGACTGGATGACGCGGAAGTGGTCGCGAACTTCGCTACCGCTTGTCGGATGGGGAATGAGCCAGCCGTTCCTCTCCCAGTCGGTCAAGTTCATCGGCCCCTCCGAGAACGAACAGGTACGGCTCTCGCAAGACGCGGGTCAAGAAGTGGTGCCCTTCTAGAAGCTTGGCGCGAAACTCAGGCGCAGGATATACCGTCGGATTGATTTCGCGTCCAAGCCGCTCCTGCGCCGGGCCGAGCGCCTCGACGATAGTTGCGAAAGGCGTGTCTCCGACGACCAGCAGATCAACGTCGCTGTCGTTGCGCAGCTCCCCGCGCGCGGCCGAACCGAAGATCAAAGCGACCAGGATCCGGTCCGCCAAGCGCTCCAGTGCCCGGCGCACGACTTCGACGGGACCGGTCGTTTTCGTGAGGAGGGCTTGAAGCTCCGGAAAGATCGGTGACCGCCGATTCGCCTGAAAGTAGACCTGTCGACCTTCGACCGTTCTTTCGAGGAGTCCAGCAGCCGTCAAGGTCGCCAGCTCTCGCTGCACGGCGCCGTGCGCCGCCCCGGTCTGCCGTACGAGCTGGCGGAGGTAGAACGACTCCTCAGGATGGCTGAAAAGCCAGCCAAGCACACGAAGACGCGTCTGGCCGAAGAGAACCGCTCCCGGTTCCGTCTCCACCCGCTGGGCGCTCACTGTCGTACTCATTTCGGGTTCAATCGTACCCGAAACAGGTACGGACTTCCAGATGGACCTCGCTCAAGTCAGCTCGACATGCTCTGCGGAACACCGTACGGCAGCCCATTTTTGGTGGTCGTCGGTCCGTTGCCCGGTCGCTGATCCCGGCCTGCCCAGGAACCCCGGTTCTCGGGTCAAGGACAACGGCGGCCAGGCGATCTAGAATCTCTCCCTCATGAGCACCGCGCGAAACCGCCGCCGCCGAGTCGTCCTCGCCACCGCGCTCGCGAGCCTTGCCGCGTTGGGCGGCGCGGCGGAGGAGACCGCGCCGCCGCAATCCGACACCGTCACCGACAGGATCCGCGCGATCATCCGGCGAGTCGGCGGCGACTCGCGTTGGGGCGCCGATCCGGCCGCGGAGGAAATCGCGGAAAGGGGCCAGCCGGTCGAGGCCACATGGTTGACCGGCTCGGGCCACGCGTGGGTCGCGCTCAGTTCGGACGGGAAACCGATCGG
>Ga0268264_10004469_pt1 | contig 11932 bp, 7 predicted proteins | sample KBSSwiS32_FD_190357 | JGI IMG/M metagenome (GOLD analysis project Ga0268264, IMG submission 190357) | Switchgrass rhizosphere microbial communities from Kellogg Biological Station, Michigan, USA - KBS Switchgrass S3-2 (SPAdes) (version 2) | ecosystem: Host-associated > Plants > Roots >... | reverse complement strand
GCCATCGCCAATAATAAATCCATATCCTTTATCGGCCAGGTAATTGCGGTGGGGTTTTGACAGGCCGTTTCCCACATAGGCCAGTCCCCATTTATCGGATGGTCTTTTCCAGGCGCTGCCATTAAACGATAAACCTGCTGAGAAGCTCCTGTCAATTTCTGTAAATGCCCATGTTTCGTTATTGCCATCGTTCCAGCTATAGCGTAAAAAGCTGCCGCCATTTTTAAAATTATGTTCCGCATTGATATAAAAGCCGGTTTTATCGCGGCTGTATTTCCTGGTGGCCGTTACATCGGGCGGCATCTGTTGGACCAGTCCTTCGGCAATGGCCTCATTGTAATTACCCATCCTGGATTTATTGTAAAAGCCGCCCAGTCTTACCACAATATTTTGCTGCGGGTCAACGATAAAATGCTTTTCGGCTTCCAGCACGGTACCAAAAGCACCGCTGATTTTAGTGTCGAGTTGTTGGCCGTTGGCAAACTCGGGCACCTGTACAATAGCAGTGCGCAAAGCCCATGACGGTTTTTTTAGTTCAAGTACCAGGCCATTGGTATAGCCCCTTGTATTGGCAGGATAATCCCAGGCGCCGGCACTCATTAAGCTCCAGTTCATAAAATCGGTGCGGGGGTCATGGCTATAGGAATTGTCATCAAAAAAATCTGCCAGGCTGAATTTGCCTGCCCGTATGGAAACATACGAGACGGGCGCATTTTCCCGCAACTGGTTTTGATCATCTTCAATAACTGATGTATAGCTGCTCAGTGCAATTTTTTGTTCAATAAATGCCCTGGCTATGTACAATTTTGGCATAGCGCTGCCTATGCGGAATGTTTCTCCGTTCGGAAACCCCGCAATGCCGGTGGCTTTGCTAAGGCCTTCGCCGCCTGCTATTTCAGGATTAAAATAAAGGGCCGCGTTGTGCCATAGCCTTCTGCCAATATAATAGGAATTGGTAACAGAGACCTTGGTACCTTCTGAGGTCTGAAGACTGTTGTCGCCGGTGTATTTGGCGGTAAAATTAAAATGGTACTGGGGTATGACGGTAGCCTGGATATGCAGGCTCCAGTTTTTTTGTACGGCGGTGTCTTTGATAAGTTGTGCCTGTAATTGTGCCGATGCCAGTAAAAGTAACAGAAAAACATTCTTTTTCATCAGGTATAAAATTGCAGCCGCAAAAGTAAGTAATCGGCTGTTGCTACCGGTACCGGACAGCAGCAATCTTTGCAATATTGATGCGGAAATGCTGTGGTAACAAAAAGAGGAGGAGATGGGCAGACAAAAAATAAAAAGTGAGGAGGTTGATTTTGCCGGTTGTCTTTTAGCCCCGATTATCTTTTTCAATTTTTATGGAATTTGGGTTGAATAAAATCTTAGTAGAAACAGCTTTTCCGGAAAAAGCGATGTTGTTTAGCTAAACATTACGCCGGCGGCAAATAATTGTGCACCTTGATTGGCTGACGCATTATTTACCCAGGGCATACGTAATCATTTCATAAACATTTTACTGAAGGCCATGCCAAAACGGGTTACCTACAACCCGGCGGGCATTTATTTTCTAACCAATACAAAATTTTATAATTATGGATGCCGCTAATATACTTTCAGCCGATGTGCTGGATATTATTTTCGATGCGCGTAACAAAGAATACGGCGCCTATGACCTGAGAAAAAATTATCGGCGAAGGCTGATGAAAGCAGTAGTAACAATGTTTTTGGCGGTGGTTTTACTATTGGTTGCTTACCTGTTAATGGCCACAATAAAGCCGAAACCGAAGGGAACTGTTGACGTAAAAGATGTTGAATTGACAAATGTAAACGACAAGAAAAAGACAGAGCCCATACAGGTGATTCAGCCGCCGAAACAAATTGAGCAGCCCAAAGTGAGAACGATTAAGGATATGGTGCCCTTAATAGTAAAGGACGACGTGCCAACCGATGTTCCTGAGCAGAAAGATGTGGACGATGCTAAGATAGGAAATGCCAACGTGGATGGCAAGGCAGACGACGGTATTCAGGGTCCGCCTGTTGATGAAAAGACAGGCGTTGTGGAGGCGCCGAAAAAACAAGATGATACGGAAACGATTTTTACAAAAGTGGAGATTGAATCCCAATATCCCGGCGGCGTCAGTGCCTGGGCCGCATTTCTGAACAGAAAATTGAATTACCCGCAGGATGCTTTTGACAGCGGCATACAAGGCACTGTTATTATCCAGTTTATTGTAGACTTACAGGGCAATGTAAGTGATGTAATAGCTATCAGCGGACCGGAAGAATTGCGGGCAGCAGCCATTAATGTAATTAAACAGAGTAATAAGTGGACGCCGGCTATACAGAATGGAAAAACGGTTAAGTCATACAAAAGACAACCTATAACATTCCGGTTGCCCGAATAAGGGCTATTGAATGGAGAAAGTAAAAATCAGAAGACAGTGTTTTTATCTTAAATAAAAAATTAATAATTATGGAAGCTGTTAATATACTTTCAGCCGATGTGCTGGATATTATTTTTGATGCACGAAACAAAGAGTACGGCGCATATGACCTGAGAAAAAATTACCAGCGGAGGCTGATGAAAGCCCTGGCATCAATGTTACTGGTAGTGGTTTTATTGCTGATAACCTATTTACTGGTAGCGGCAGCAAAACCAAAGGACACGAAATTAGTCGTGATTGACGATGTTAAACTTGAAACAATCAAGACTAATCAACCAATAACACCGCCGCCACCCCCGCCACCACCGCCCCCTCCGCCATCTTCTGTAAAAATGCTTGACTACACAGCGCCGTTGATTGTAAAGAATGATGTGGATATTACTGAAATGCCTGAGCAGGATGATTTGGCCACTGCAAAAATTGGAACAGTTAATACGCAAGGAACAGATGATATGGGCGTTGTTGGTCCGCCGGTTGAGCCTTCAAAATCAGTTGTAGAAATGCCTAAGAAGCAAGATGGCGACGATGGCGGTTTTGTTCCTATAGAAGTTGAATCAAAATATCCGGGGGGCATGTCGGCCTGGAGCGCTTTTCTTAACCGCAATCTTAACTATCCCCAGGATGCAATTGATAACCAGGTGCAGGGTACGGTAGTGGTTCAGTTCATAGTAGATGCAGAAGGCAATATAAGTAATATAACGGCTGTCAGCGGGCCGGAAGAATTACGGTCATCTGCAATAGCGGTCATAAAAAAGAGCGGTAAGTGGGAGCCTGCTTTGCAAAATGGCCGGCACGTAAAGTCTTATAAAAAACAACCCATTACTTTCAAATTTGTTGAGTGAACCAAGCCTACGTTGGTATCAATAACCATTAAACATTCCTGGAACATGCGGTCGGTGAGGACACCGACCGCGGCGATCAAAAAACAACCCATTACTTTCAAATTTGTTGAGTGAAGTGGCCCGCATTGGCATCAATAACCATTAAACATTCCTGAAACAAAAAATGCAGTTGCGTAGTAGCAGCAACTGCATTTTTTGTTTTTCCCAGGCGGCTGTCCGCCATCGTAATTAATACTTATTTGAACCTTTCGCGGCACCCGCCGTATCGCCCTATTGTCCGATAGCACCTACTTTTCTCAATATTTTCCTGTTACTGCGGTGGTGCATAAATTTAAATACGAGCGAGTAGATGGATGGCAGTATCAGCAGGGTTAATATCGTTGCGGTTATCAATCCGCCAATAACCACCACCGCCAATGGCTTTTGTGTTTCACTGCCGATGCCGGTAGAAACTGCAGCGGGCATTAACCCAATCATGGCCATTAATGCCGTCATTACCACGGGCCGTACACGGCTGATAACACCTTCCCGGATGGCTTCGTCGAGATGCATACCCGCGTCAAGATTTTTACGGAATACAGAGATAAGGATAACCCCATTTTGAATACAAACCCCAAACAATGCAATAAAACCGATGCCGGCAGAGATACTGAAATTAATGCCGGTTATATGCAGTGCCAGTATACCGCCAATAAGGGCAAATGGTACATTGATGATGGTTAGAAAAGCATCCTTTACATTGCCATAGGTAATAAAAAGTATCAGGAAGATAGCCAGCAAACAAATAGGTACCACACGCCCAAGAGTTTTGGTGGCCCGTTGCTGGTTTTCAAATTCACCATTCCAGGTCATTTTATAACCCGTGGGTAAATGCACCATGGCATCTACTTTTTGCTGCGCTTCGGCAATGGTGCTTCCCAGGTCACGCTCGCGAACAGAAAATTTTACCGCAATATGGCGCATGTTATTGTCTCTGAAAATAAATGCAGGCCCGGTAAGCGTTTTAATATCGGCAATTTCTTTAAGTGGCACTTTGGCACCATCGCTGGTGGGCACCATCAGGTTTTGAATAGCTTCGGATGAAGCGCGGAATTCTTTCTGGTAACGCACACGCACATCAAATTTTCTTTCGCCCTCATACAATTGAGTGGGCGATTTACCACCAATGGCCATCTCAATTACTGCATTGGCATCGGCTGTTGTTACGCCATAAAAAGCCATCTTCTGCTGATCCAACTCAATGCGGAACTCGGGCTGCCCCAGGTTTCTCAGCACGCCCAAATCTTCTATACCACGTACTGTTTTTAATATATTTAATACGCTGTCTGCTTTATCATCCAGCGTCTGAAAATCGGGCCCAAATATTTTTACCGCCAGCGCGGCATTCACCCCTGCCACAGCTTCTTCCACGTTATCGCGTATGGGCTGCGAATAATTAAAAGTGATGCCCGGAAATTTTCTTAGTTGGGCATCCATCTCATCTATCAGTTGTTCGCCGGTAATATTGCGCTGCCATTGTTTTTTGGGCTTCAGGTCTACCTGTATCTGCACATTAAAAAAACCTTTGGGGTCGGTGCCGTCATTGGTTCTGCCCACTTGCGAAAGCGTTTGTTTTACCTCTGGAAATTTTGCCAGTATGTCAATCATCTTATTGGAAATGGTATTGGCTTCAGAAAGAGACACGCTCATTGGCAATTCCGCCTCTACCCACAATGCCCCTTCATTCAGATCGGGCAAAAATTCCGTCCCTAAAAATTTGGCGGAAAAAAAACTAATCACCATAAAAACAATGGCAACGAGGATGCTTTTTTTCTGATTCCGGTAAACGATATTGAATAACCGGCTGACTCCTTTTTCAAAAAAGATAACTACCGGGTTGTGTTTTTCGCGCACATTTTTTCTCAGCAAAATGCTCGACAACGCGGGCACCAGTGTAAGCGTAAATAAAAGGGCGCCCAGTAGTGCAAAACCCAGTGTATAGGCCAGTGGCGAAAACATCTTTCCTTCCACTTTCTGAAAAGCGAAAATGGGCACCAGGCAGGTAATGATGATGAGTTTGGAAAAGAAGATAGATTTGCCCATTTCCGTTCCGGTATTTTTAAACAAACCCAGCTTGGCCAGTTTGTTAAACTTTTCCATGCCTACTTCTTTTGCCTTGTGGTCAAGCGCCACAAATAATCCCTCTACCATTACCACCGCACCGTCTATGATAATACCAAAATCAATAGCGCCCATGGAAAGCAGGTTGGCGCTCATGCCCTTTATGCGCATGCATATAAACGCAAACAGCAGCGACAGTGGTATAATAATACTTACGGTTACGGTTGTACGCCAGTCGGCCATAAACAACAGAACAATCACCGTTACCAGCACAATTCCTTCAATCAGGTTATGAATAACGGTTTCCTGTGCAAAGTCCATCAGGTTGGTACGGTCGTAAAAGGTGCTGATCTTAACATCTTTGGGAAGTATGTTGTTGTTCAGCTCATCCACTTTGGCCCTTACCCTGTCCAGTACCTCGCTGGGGTTTTCTCCCTTGCGCATTACAATAATGCCTTCCATAACATCTTCCTGCTGGTCCCTGGCCACCTGCCCCAGCCGCGGCTTTCCGGCTTCTACCACGGTGCCCACATTTTTTACCAGCAGCGGTACGCCGTTTATTTTATTAATGATGATGTTATTAATGTCATCTATGTCATTCAATACACCTATGCCCCTTACCACATAACTTTGCCCGTTGCGTTCAATTACATCGCCTCCTACGTTTACGTTGCTTTTGCCAATGGCATTGTATACATCCAATGATGTCAGGTTATATTTGATAAGCAGTTCGGGGTTTACGCTTACTTCAAATACTTTCTCCTCGCCGCCAAAGCTGTTTACATCTGCAATGCCGGGCACACTTTTAAATTGCCTGTCCAGTACCCAGTTTTGAATGGTAGTTAAATCACGTATGGATCTTGTTTTGCTGCTGAGTGTATAGCGGAATATTTCTCCGGTAGGGCCGTAGGGCGGTTGTACGTCGGGTTTTACGCCATCGGGCAAATCGGCGCCGCTTAATCTGGTGAATACCTGCTGGCGGGCAAATGCGTCATCCACGTCGTCATCAAAAATAATTCGCATATAGCAAAGACCGAATGCCGATGTAGTGCGCAGGTTTGATTTTTTTTGCACTGAGTTCAGTACCGTTTCCAGCGGAATGGTAACAAATTTTTCTACTTCTTCCGCGCTGCGGCCCGGCCACTGGGCAATAATGATAATTTGTGTGTTGGTAACATCGGGAAATGTTTCGATGGGTGTTTCTCTATAGCTCCAGATACCCAGCGCCACCAGTACCGCCGTTAAGAAAAATACAAAATAGCGGTGACGCAGGGAGAAATGTATAATGCCTTTTATAAACTTATTCATAAAGATGGGTTAAGGAAAGACTGCAAAATTGTACGCAGCAGTAAGCCGCCGGAAATTATTTTTACAATCATTCTTCTTTAAGCGCATTAAAGAGTAATACCTGGTTTTCGCCGATTAGTTGTTCGCCTTGTTTTACGCCCGATGTAATATAATCCTTGCCACCGGTTGATTTCAGCACAACAATTTCTCTCAGTTCCAGGTTGCATTTGTCGTGATAGATAATGACGTAGTGCTTTCCATTATCGCTCAAAACATCATCCGAATCAACCACAACCGATTTTTTGCCTTCTTTATTTTCGATTATGATGTTGGCAAACATTTCCGGTTTCATTTTCAGACCGGGGTTGGCCAGCCGCACGCGTATCTTCATAACCTTGGTTACTGGATCCAGTATCTGGTTTACTTTATCTACCACACCCCTGAACACAGAATCAGGATAGGCCAGTGTGGTTACTTTGGCCACGTATCCTTCTTTTACTTTTGCAATATCGCTTTCATATACATTGGCCCATACCCATACATCGCTGATATCACCAATGGTGAACAGGTTATCGCCATTGTCGGTTCTTATGAAACCACCCTGGTTTATTTTTTTCTCTACCACATACCCGTTCATGGGTGATGTAATTACGTACACACCATTGGCGGACGTATGACCCCCACCGTTAATGGCAATCATTTCTTTTACCTTGTTGGCCGCGGTAACTGCTTTATTATAATTTTCCCTTGCTTCCAGGTATTCTCTTTCGCTGGCAATGCCATTTTTGTACAACGATTCTGCATTGTCCATTTGCTTTTTGGTAATGGCCACATCGTTGCCGGTAGTGGAAAGATCACTGTAATTACCTGCTACATCCGCACTTTTAATAACGGCAAGCGTTTGGCCTTTTGTTACTTTATCGCCAATAGAAACTTTTACTTCCACTACCTGGCCGCTGCTGAAAGGGAAGACCTTAACAACTTTATTATCATTGAAGCTTATTTCGCCGGATAATTTTAACTCGTCATCAATATTTGCAATGCCCGCGGTGTCTATATGAATAATTTTGGCAAGAGAGTCAGAGATACAAAGCTTTTGTTTTTTAACAGGGTCTTTATTGGCATCGCTGTTACTACAGGACCAGAACCAGGCAACGGCTGCCATTAAATAAGACAAATACTTCAGGCGCTTCATGATTTCAATTTTTATACTTCAGTTTTTTATTTAAGGCTTATGATGGTGGTACCGGTGCTGTAATTGAGTTCTTCTGCAGCATTGCTGAGGGTGGCCTGTTGCTGTAGTTGTTTGGTGGCAGCATCTTTATAGGCGTCAAAAAAATCAATAAATTCAAGTAACCCTACCTGGCGGTCCTGGTAGCTCTGTACCATATTTTTCATAAGCTGGTTATACCTGTTCATAAAATCGGGGGCAATGGATTGCTGCAGGCGCTGAACGGTCAGTAATTTGTGGTAAGCAGCTATTACATCCTGTTGCACGGCATTCTGCAGCTGCTGCACCTGTACATCAGCCTGGCGGATATTGAGTTGTGCCGCCTTAATATTGCCCTTGTTTTTGTTAAGTATGGGAAGGGGCAGCGAAATGCCCAGCCCCCAAAAGTTATTGATATAGCTGCTGCGCTGATCGTATTCAACACCCACGGTTACATCCGGCGCCGCCAGGGCTTTCTGGTAACTAAGGTTGTGCTGCTGCGACAACAGATTGGTTTGTGCCAGCTGCACATCGGGCCGGTTATTTTTTGCTGAGTCCAGTAACGCAGCAAGCGGTAAAGAAAGGGTTACGGACAGACTGTCTTCTCTTTTTGGTATAAAAACGGTATCGCCACCAACCTGCAGTAAAACAGCAAATTCTTTTTCGGTATCGGCTATTTGTCTTTGTATATCTGCGGCTTCCGTTTGCAGGCTGTACAGCAATGCCTTAACGCGGATATTGTCTTTTTGAGAAATATTTCCAGCCTGTAGCTGTGCGTCCATGCCGGCTGCCAATTTTTGAAGAGAGGCTATTTCGCTGATATAGATAGACCATGTTCTAAACTGCAGGTTCAGCGTGCTGAAATCGTTGCGTAAAACGAACCGCAGGTTGCGCATCATGTCATTAAATTGCTGCTGCGCACTCAGCACCTCATCATTGGCAAGTTGTACCAGCTTATTTCTTTTACCGGCTGTTTTTATTACCTGTTGCAATTGCACATATACCTGTCCAAAATTGCTGTTGTGCCGGAAAAATTTGCCATCATAAATATTCTGGTCGGTATTTAAGACAGGGTTATCCCAATATTTTGCCTGTTGCACAAGGGCTTTACTAATGTCTATATTGTATTGCTGCGCCAGTATGGAAAGGTTTTTTTGCAGAAAAATCTGCTCAGCTTCAGCAAGGGTTAACCGGACAGAATCAGGGGTTTGCGCATGAGCAATAGAGAACACAGGTACGAAAGAAAAGACCAGTCTTAAAAGACGGTGACGCATGATTTCCAGGTTTTTGATGCAGGTGCAAAACTGTCCCCGTCTTTGGTTAAGTAGTGGTTAACATGTGTTAATTAATGGTTAAACGGATTTTAACCAATGGATATTGCGGGCTCAATATCTTCTGGTATCAAAGTAGCGGGAAAGCACAAAAAAAGCGGGCAGGCCCGCTTTTCATATATAATAAAAATATTTTATGCTGCCGACAGGGAAGGTACATTAAAGCGAAAGCCTACGCCATGGATCGTTTCCAGTACGATATCCGGGTCGGCTTTGAAATGCTTCCGTAGTTTGGTAATAAAAACATCCATGCTGCGGCCAAGAAAATAGTCGTCTTTACCCCATACGTTTAATAATACTTCCTCGCGCTTGAGCACTTTATTGGGGTGCTGGCAAAGAAATTTCAGCAGGTCGGCTTCCTTCTGCGTCATGGAAGAAGTGCCCTGGCTGGAAATGATTTTGAGATCGGTGTAGGAGAATTTCAATTTGCTAATCTGGTATTCCTGCACCTGTTCTGAATACATTTTTTTGGTACGGCGCAGGAATACTTCCATGCGCAATAAAAGTTCAGCCATATTAAACGGCTTGGTGATATAGTCATCTGCGCCAGACTGGAAGCCCCGGATTTTGTCTTCTTCCATTGATCGGGCGGTTAAAAAAAGGATCGGGATAAGATCAGAATGCTGGCGGATTTTTTTCGCCACCACAAAACCATCTTTATTGGGCATCATTACATCAAGCAGGCAAATATCAAATTCGTTTTTATTAAAACGATCTATTGCTGTCTGCCCGTCGGGGCAATGCACCACTTCATAACCATCTTCTTCAAGGGCGTCTTTCATGATGAAGCCAAGTGAAGCATCATCTTCGGCCAGTAAAACTTTTGCTTTGGCAGCCATAACATTCTTTTTAGGTGCTACAAATTTGAAACATTCTTTATACCAATTGGTGTTAACCACTTGTTATTCGGCCCTTCCTACCTTGGTAAAATAATCTTAAATTCTGTGCCAATACCGGGAATACTGTTCACAATTATTTTCCCCTTGTGGGCGTCTATCACCTTTTTTACGAAATTAAGACCCAGTCCAAAACCCTTTACATTGTGCACATTGCCGGTGGGCACCCGGAAAAATTTTTTAAACAATTGCCGGATGTATTTTTTTTCAATGCCAATTCCATTGTCTTTTACTGAAATACTATAAAGGCCGTTTTCTGATGCCGTGGTTATAATGACATGCGGATCTTTGGAATATTTAATGGAGTTTTCAACCAGGTTCACAATTACCATGGCAATATTGCTCTCATCGGCGCTAATGGTTTTGTTGTCTTCTTCGGCTATAAACTCAATACGGGTATTGGTTTGTTTTACCAGCGGGTCCATGTCTTTCAACACGTCTTTAATAATATTGTTGGGACTGAACACTTCTTTTTCTATGAGCAATTCGTGCTGGTCGGTGCGGGCTGTCTTCAACAATCTTTCCACCTGTGTCTGCAGGTGTTCCGTTTGCTGGGCGATAATAGCGCTGTATTTTTTTAACCTTTCGGGCTGCTCTGTAATGGGCGGACTGGTGAGCACTCCGGCCGCCAGTTTCATTACGGCAAGCGGCGTTTTAAATTCATGGGTGAAGTTGTTGACAAAGTCTTTTTGTACTTCGTTTAAAAATTTCTGCTTGTAGAAATAAAACATGCTGGCCGCAAACCCAATCAGTACCAGCAGCAGCAATACGCTGGTAACAATCCAAAAGGTAAGCTGGTGGATGATGTATTGCTGACGGTGGGGGAAGTACAGGTGGATATAAGGATAGTTTTTGGGAATGAGCGGCAGGTCAATTTGCGTGTACTGCGGGTGATTGGTTGGCTGCACTTCAGTGGATGCTGCAGTAGGCAGGTAGGCCTGGAACAACAGCCGGTTTACACTGTCGCTGTAAACGGCCACTTTGCAGTCTGTAAACACATTAAAATCTTCAAATTCACTATAAAGAAAATTGATAAGCGAATCTCTTTGAGGAATGGTATCCACGCGTATAAGAAAGGTGTTCAGGTTGGGTCTTTCGATAAGCTTTTGCAATTGGGTGCCGGGGTTATCGTCTATTTTCATGTCTTCACAAACCCCACGGATGCTTTTTACAACATTGGTATTGAACTCTTTTGTTTCGTAATAATACACACGGCTAATCCAATACAACTGCACCACCAGTATGATGCCCACCAATAGCGTGAGCAGCAGCAGCATCCATTTTAGCGTAGCAGAGCGCATATTATTAAATTGTTATAAAACAGTCCCTACAAATATGCGAACATTTGGTTTTAGCTCATACAGGTCTGTTGTTAACCCGCAGTTAAGTGTTAACACAGGTTAACCTGAGGTTAACGGGGGGGCAAAATTTTACTGGTGCAAAATAGTTACTCATCTTAGCAATACCAACAAAACAAAAATTATTTCAAGATAGTAGTAATAGAGGGTTCTTTTTAGGGTTTATGCGCCGCTTTTCTAAGCGGCGTTCCCTTTTTTAGATACCTGCCTGTCAGTTCTTTATAAAGCCCCGCCGGGATGCGACCTAGCTGCTTACAACCGTTTCTACCTCCCGCACATTGCCCGTTCTTTTTAAAACCCCCCAGTGCTGCAGTTCCCCTTTGAAAGCCTTCCGGTACGATTTAAAGAGTATATAATACATGAGCCAGCGATAGATAAACCGCTGTGGAATAAGCCAGATCAGTTTGCCTAAGTTTTCTTTTTCATAGCTGAATGCCAGTATGGAAACTGCCGCGTCTACCAGCATAAAAAGA
>Ga0268264_10004463_pt1 | contig 11938 bp, 12 predicted proteins | sample KBSSwiS32_FD_190357 | JGI IMG/M metagenome (GOLD analysis project Ga0268264, IMG submission 190357) | Switchgrass rhizosphere microbial communities from Kellogg Biological Station, Michigan, USA - KBS Switchgrass S3-2 (SPAdes) (version 2) | ecosystem: Host-associated > Plants > Roots >... | reverse complement strand
TGTCGGCCACCTTATCAACTACCTTTCCAGCCAGCCGCCCAGTCATTATCCAAATCGTCGAACTAAGAGGCGACGAACCACCCTCAGCTCCAGTGGTTTTCGACGGCGCAGGGAAAGAACTTTGCCGGCAATATTTTACCAAACTTTTTAACATCATCACTCGATCCTGGAATTGGGGGTATTATAAAGATCGCCAATTTCGCTCCAGCGAAACGGATGCCTATACTTACACCGAAACCTTTTTAAAATTGGAGGGACACCGCCTGATCCCTGTCTCAAATTTTGAAGAGTGCGACTTCTATGAATGTCATTTTTTTACCGCCAACGGAGACAAGGAGGACATGGACGTTGTCCCTCACTACTCCTACAGTGTCGTAAATTCCGGGGAATTTCTTTCACCGGCTTAGGATGCCTAGCCATTGGTGAGATAGGAATATAGAAAATCAAAAGCCACTGTTCTCAGTGGCTCAATCGATGGCTTCCATCGTAGGCTTATTAATTTGAATACTACTTTTTGTCTGCCAACATCCTCTCCAGGAGTGCATTTTTTTCCCGCTCACTTTTTAACAGATCCTCATAGAGCCTTTCATTTTTTTCAACCATCTCTAATAACTTATCCAATGGATTGAAGGTGCAATGATAACCGACGATCGCCCCATTATTGGTGCTGTTGTCGTTAAATGTACTGATATAATTATTGGCAGCTTCCTCATTGTAATTTTTAATGGCATCCACCGGCACCTTTAACGTTTTGGATATTACCTCCAACGTCTCCGGATCAATGACCTCCTTCCCTTCCAGCACAGAAACACTTTGTTGACTAATCCCTAGAACTTCAGCGATTTTTTCCTGCTTTATATGCATTATTTCACGAATGCGTTTAACCGCCCTTCCGTGGTGTACTTTTTCTGGCATATCGGTAGTTGTCATTGTCGCAAATATATGAAAATTAACGAATTGGTACCATACAAGCAAATCCCGATAAAATACAAGGGTTTTCTGGTAACGGACAACCCAAATTAGTTCGGTACGGGGAAATGGAGCTGTAGCTTACGTCCAGTTTGTGTCCAATACACATACCCATTCGAATCTAACAAACCTTCAATCCATTAGGCATGCAAAACGTATTACTTCTCTTCTGCCGGAGAACCCGGCGTTTCACCCAAAAAGCAGTGGCAGCTCGGTTAGGTATCACCACCGAGGCGTACCGGGAGTTAGAATCCGGCAGGACCCTATTAAACGAGGCCCAGGCCCGCCAGCTGGGTAAGCTCTACAACGCCCCCTACAAATACTTTTATGAGGCCGCGCAACAACTGGACTTTCTCTTAACGACCCAGGTAAATCTCAAAATATTAAAATCGGACAATGACCGGTTGTGGGAGAGGCTCCTGGAACAAGAAAATACCAGCCCACAGCCCGCCAGCAACGGTCTCTCCAGCAAGTCCTGCCTGCGCCATTGATCGCTGGACACAATATTCCCCGCTCTCAAAACCTTTCTATCAATTGGGCGGCTACCTCCGAATGGTCTGCCCCCTGCTTTCGCCCCCCGGCGCCCATTAAACCTGTATAATATGGAGATCATTATCACCCTGCAACTACCCATCCACTTTCGCCACGCTTGCCAAACAATGAGTATTCCCACAGACCAGGTCCTACAGCGCTTTATTGATCATATCTACGTGTACGCTCATCTTTCTACCGTCCGCCCTGAACCGGAGTACCTGGCCACCTATGTATTTAATTGTTACCTGAAAAGTTTGGGCAGACCGCGGGAACTCAACCATCACGTCAAGCGAGAACTCGGTATCCATTATACCAAAAAAGTGATACAACTCATTTTCTCGAAGCTGGATCCCAATGAGAAAGAAGAAGCCTACCAGGATTTGATCGATCAATGGTACAGAACCCTTCGTAAAATTGACAAACCATGAAACAAGTCTTTGTGATCACCCTCCCGCCTGATTTTTATATTCTCTGCAGCATCTTTAGCTGCTCCCCCCAGGACGTATTACAATATTATATCAATCACATCTCCTTATCCCTATTTTCGGATCTACCACTCGACAATCCGTTCGGGGCGGCTACCTATTTTTTTACACAACACTCTGATTTGTCGGAGTACGATGAATGACAAGCGGCCTACCTCCTAAAATCGAGAATCCCTGGAAAGCCGGCAGATCGATATTCGGAGAGCAGATGCCTCCCCACTCCGGGGTCCGGGGCAGCGCCCCTCATACCGGCAAGGCTAGGGACTAGACTGTCAATCTTATTTGTTCTAACAGATTTGCACATTTTATAAATATAAATCAGGAAAATACTAGTAATCCGCCTTTCAGTTTCGTTTTATTATAAAGTCCTTGCAATATGTGGAGATTTAATCTAATCTGTTGTTTGCTGGTGATTTGTTGTAGTTGCCGTAAAGGGACTACTTCACCACAATATGAACTCGTAGTGACCCCATCCAATACAATGAATTTGAGCACCCTGGCTTTCAGGAGTGACTGGTTACCCACAAAGACGGTTATCCAACCCGTCGAAGGGATAACCAAACTAATTCTTTCAGGTACATTTGGATCCAACATTCAAGTCAAGATTGCTATTATACTTCCTTCCCCGGTGGTCACAGGTAACTTCGGCGGAAATTTCACCCTCCTATATGACGGTATTTCTACTGCAGATTCCTGCCAGGTGTCCATTTCCAGTGCAATTAACAATGAAATATCAGGATCGTATTTAACCCTAAATAGCCTGGACTATGTATATTTTATTGGAGGAGCATGGGGGCAGCTTAGTAAAATAGCAATCAGATAAAATCCTTAAAGGTTTAAAATGAGCTAATAGACCGGTGACAGGTTGTTAGTAATTAACCAGTGGCGATCTGGATAAGGACCAGCGACAAAAGGCCTGTAGTTCACTTCAGGTCAGGTTATAAAATTCTCTTATTTTTCATATGCTGGCTTCGTTCGAAAGAAGTCAGCATGGCAATTCTTGGTTTAACGGGGCGATATTCTTATCTGCCCCATTGTTTCGTCTTTGAGGGCGACAGGTTTTTAATTGATGCGGAGGCTAAACCACAGTGTTCGAAAAATCCACTTACAAAAGACTTAAAACAGCAAGCCTAACCAAAGAAGGAGTTTCCCTTTCAATCCATGCTTGTTTTTACTAATTCAAAAAAAAACCATGGAGCACGTTGTTAAAAAACAATATCAAACGTTTTATATAGTGTGCTAATTTTGATAAGAATTATAGCCAAATAACTATTAAAATATAGTTTAACTATTTCACATGTACGCAGTGTGCACCTGCTATGTGGGGAAGACAAGGTAATGTTTGGTTAGTCACCAAGTATTACCTAAAGAGCGGTCAGTTTCACTGGCTGACAATAGCTTTATATTATGTAGAGTTGAATTTTCTCATGCAGGCCCGCTCCTATTTCTAGGAGGGGGCTGTTTTTTTAAAAAGCTGTGATAAGTTTACCCATATTAGTTACTTGATTTCAGTTCTATAGAAGTATGGAGTTCCCTGTTCGTCAATACCCTGAATAGTCAGCGTCCCAACGTATTTCTTAATCTTGAAGACATTTTCTCTAACACTTGGAATCCACAGGTAGGTGATCCTGTCAGGTTGAGTGAACTCCAAATACTTCGAGTACCCTACCACGGGAATCCTGTTCATCTTACCTGGCACTCCTCTTAAATCTTTATCTTTTCTTTTGTAGATACATAAATACTTAATGGGATTTCCTCGATTGTCAGTCATATCCTCTATAATTTTTACATAGGCCACTTCGGTATGAACGTTGAGGCTATGGACCATTTCCTGTGCTATTTGTGTATCTATTTCCATTTCATCAATGAATACCTTATAGCCAGTAAGGTCAAAATCTTGTCCTGGCTTCAAATTCGCTGGATTATTTGGAACATTAAATTTTAAAAAACTTCCTATATCGTACGTCCATTTATTAACAACGTTTGAGTCCATCATATTGAAATTAAAGGGACTATTCATAATAGAATAAATTCCCGAAGTATATCTTTTGTCCAATCCTTTATTTCTATCTTGCCATTTTGCATGTACGGTAACCGGGGTTAGATATTTTGTAGCATTAAAATCCGGGATTATTAATTTTGGAATGTAGGAAATTGTATCGTATTCAAAATTTACAGGGGGATTGAATACTGGAAATTTTTTTGATTTAAGATTCATCACTATATCCTTTAACTCATTTTCTGGAAGATTTAATTGGTAGCTGATGTACGCAGTGTCTGTGAAGTAGAGATTTTTAATCTTAAAATTCCCAAAGGGGTCGATTGGTGTTAATAATATTTTGGTATTGGAATCCTTTGAGAATACGGTTACTAAATCTTCCTCCCTGATAGGTTTATGCTTTCTATTATTGGCCAATATACTGCCTGAATATTCAATGAAGTTGGCCTCGGGAAACCTGAAATCTGTTTTGGAATTCAGGAGAGTGGGTCCTGAAATTGGAATTTTTGAATCTGTAATGGAGACGGATGAAAAATGCCTCGATGTATCTCCAATTCGTATTTCAAGACTATCTTCGACCTCTTTGTATGAAATTATTGAACTATTTTTCTGATGATTTGAGAACTTCTTAATGACCAGGACTTTCGAATCCGGGATTACAGATAATGGCAAGACTGTTACCTTGGAATTAAAAGTATGGAAAGTTAGCCAATAATATCCTGACCTTTTTGGAATCACGATCGATCCTTCGGATCGGTTGGATGTTAGCGGAAAATCAGATCGACTGACAAGGATGGAATCGTCAACATACAGCTCGCAATACAAGTTTGTCTCTCGATCTTTGATCGCATACCCTGCGAATCTCACAGTATCTCCAGGGTAGCAAAGCGTTTTGTCAACGTGTAAGGAGACATACGATGATCTCGACAGTTGTGAATACCCAAATATTGGTGCCACTATTGCTGTTAGAAGAAGGATTAATTTCATGATTCATGGTTATTCCAGGATTTGCTCCCGGTGAATGACTTCCCCTTTTTGATTGATTCCTTCCACTACGATCCTGAAACTCCTGGTGTCCTGATTGTTATTAAATCTGATCCTGAACTTATTTCCGACGACAATAGGATCCCAGAACAAGGTAATTCTATCATGAGCGAACCTGGTCAACTCTTCATATCCTTTGACTTCAATAGAGTTGACATCACTTGGCATTGTTCTCCAGTCTTTATCCTTCCGGGTATAGATTCCGATAACATAGGGATCGTGAGAAACAGGAACTCCGAGTCCCCCACCCTTCCCTCCAGTGTCGTATGAGAATCTCGATGCCACATCCTTACCCATTTGAAATCTCTCGAAAGGTGTTTCTTGAAATCCAGTAAGTGTCCCCCCTTTGACATAAGCCAATCTCTTAAAGTCAACATCGTAAATCATCCACCAAGGTTGGAGATTGCCATCGAGGTAGAACATTACGGGTTCTCCATTGTGGTCTTTTGGAGTATCTGACGAACTGAACCCTCCTTGAAAGTCCATTCCAAAATTTTGGCGAAGAAAGTCAGAAATACTACTATATCTTGTTTCTGTTCTTATGTCAAATGAAAGTGGGAGGGGTTCCATTAGTGGACCATTGGTGTACCTCTTATCGAGTTCTTCCCGTGGAGATTTAAAGTGCTTAACAGTCACTGATTTGAGAGTCTTGAACTTCATCAGGTCATACTTGTGCGTTTCGTCTTCTGTATAAATTGTATCAACGGAGAGTTTGGCCGAGTCGTCGCTCCATGTTTGTTGATAATCTGAAGTGTCAAATTGCGGAGGAACGTATCTATTCAGTTCCAACCGAATATTGTCATTGCTTCCATCCTCCATCTTATTCAATCTAAACTGCATCTTTATCTTTCCAAAGAATAGTAAAGAGTCAAGTCTAAAATTTCCATGATCATCCTGGTCAACATTTCTGGTAAACACATAGGCCGTATCCTGGATACCTGTGATAGATAGGGTCCTTGAGAATGGATCTTTGATCAATTTATTGCTGTACCTCTTCCGGACCTTTCCACTGAAACTGATGAATGAGGTATCCACCTGTTTAATGGGAACAAGTAAGTTTTCCGTCCTTGAATCTTTCAAACTATAAATATTCACAGGTGGCGACACCGATCTATCGGCCGGAGTCACAGATACGCTACTAATCCATTGAAAAGTGTCTGGGAGATTGATCTCCCAGGAATTGTAGCCGTCGGAGCTGATATCAAAGGTATCGGCGTTGATTTTAATTAGGTTATCTCTTTTCAAGCCCTTTAGATTTACATAGGACTTGCTGATGAAGTTTGAATCTTCTTTGATAATAATAGTTTCGATCTCTTTTGAAGTGTCAATTTTGAAAATAGAGTACCGGCTGTAATGATTTGGCGTTAGTGTTACCATTCCATATTCACCAGAATCAACTGCAAAAGGATGTATTACAGTGAAGTTCCTCGCATTACAGTCTGTGTCCATTTCCAGAAAAACCGCCAAGCTATCTCTGTATTTGGTGACATTCATTCTCAAATTTTGGAGGTTGGAGTATATTGCATGATTGATCGGTTGATACCTCCTTTTTGATACAGGTTTGGATGGTTTATCTTTGTTGTAAACGGCAATGGGAACTTTGAACAAATTGGAGGTGTCGAAATTTGTCTGTTGTAGGGTGAATGCTCTTAGCACGTAGTTTCCAGTTCCCAGAGAGTCGGGGACTTTGAAGTTTCCAATTCCTATTCCCTCACCTATGGGAAAAAATCCCCTATACTGTAACATTCCTGTCTCTGTCCAAAGGTCTACATAAAGGTTTGTTGAAAGGGTGCTTCGAATTCCTCTATAGTTAACGTAGCCTCTGAAATAGATTGAGTCTCCAGGCCAGCATTGATACTTGTCAAGCTGGAGATACACTTGTTCTCTCTCGCTCTGCGCCTGGCAATTAAAACAGAAGAAGGTCAAAAAAAGACTAAATAGTGTAATATGCCTTTGCATATTGTTGTTTTTAGAAGACATTAAAAGTTGCTTCAATGTCATTTTTGCGTGAAATGATAGCCCACTGTCAACCCCCACATCCTCGGATTGAAGGCATAGCCGTCGTTCCATGCGAAACACTGCGTCAGCTGATAAAAGCCTGCCACTTCCCACTTTCTATGGCCCAGGAACGCGCCCAGCATTACATTGCTGCTCCAATAATAAGACCGTAGACCGGTATAGTTCGCTGTGACCACTTTGGAGCTGCCACCGCCTTCGATCAGGTCATCGTGGCTGCTGATGGGAATGTTGAGCCCACCGTCTAGCCCGGCATAGAGCTCTACGCTTGACCTTTTAAGAAAGGCATATAATAATCCTACCGATGGCTCCACGGTGAACTGACGCAGGCTGTAATTGACCTGGGCGGGGTTCGAGGCCACATAACCGGTATAATTTGCCGACCACATCATAATAGAAGTTCTAAGCGTTAAAAACGGCAGTTTCCAGGCATTGTTGAAATCCCGACCGAGTTTTACCAGTGGTGTCGTATTCACCTTAAATTTTTCTCCTCCCGGGGAAGGCGGGAAAAGGCCCTGTACTACGAAAGTTAATTTGGTGACACCCACCGAAGCAAAGTTGTTGCTGCGACTATGGTTTTCAGGTTGATACCGGTACTCAGCCGGTTGCTTATTCATATCATCGATCACCGTCATCAGGCTTTCGCGGCCATAACTGGACTTCCTGATATCCTTATTTAACTGATAATCATTCGAATCTTGCAGCCACAGTAATTGGAATCGGTGAGGATACTCATAATACACATCTCCAGTTATCCGATCAATATAGGGAACAGGCCCGTTCAAATTCGTCAATTTAATCCTCCCAGTCGGTTGGCGGGTACCGATGGCATAGCGTTCTGTCACTCCATCCCGGTATTCGTATAGAATATAGTGTACGCCTTCGGATACAGCCCGGAAAAAAACAGTCATTAAACGGGGATTCCCAATCTCATAATAGCAAGGCAGGTCCTCTACGTCGGCCGTGCAATGGTTGTCTTCGTTAAGGACACCCCGCACGAAACGCTCCTGGCCCGGCACCCCAAATGCTTTGCAATTGGCAACCGTCAGCAAGATATTTTTTCTTCCCCAAGCATCCTTACTAAACCAAACTTTTTTGGTACAGTCATACCAGTTTTTTAGGCCGACATAACCGACGACCGTATCACCCTGCGGATACACAACATATCCTTTCCTAAATACTACCTGCTGGGCGTTGCCCTGCATCCAAGCGATGCAACCGATCGCCAGGATTAAAAACATTGACCATCTTAACATAGAATTGAAGGTTTAGATACATAATGAAAAAGATTTAAGTAGGATTAGGATATTGCTCTTTTTCAAGGTGCCGGATTATTGTACCCTTGCGAAAGTAGCCCGGTCGGGTACTTTGCCGGACGATAATTTCTCGACGATATCACTTACAGTCTGGTCGAGGTCATATTCCGGTTTCCAGCCCCAATCTCGCACGGCTATTTGATCAGCGATGCCTGCCGGCCAGGTAGCCGACAAAGCGGCAGGATCAGCTGGCCGGTGAATAATGGAGGCCTTCGGGTAATGTCTTCGAACAGCTTTTATCAATTCCTTCGGGGTAAAGCTGAATGCACTGACATTGTATGCCTTCCTCACCGTGATCTTGTTTTTGGGCGCCTCCATCAAGCGGAGGATCCCAGAGGCAGCGTCTGGCAGGTAAATAGCAGGAAGCCGGTATTGCTTTTTTAAAAGCAGCATATAGGGCTCCCCAGTTATCACCTTTTTAATCAGCTCCATGGGATACTGTAACATCCCGAGGGATAGATCATTACCTCCAATCACCGCCGGCAGCCGTAAGCTGCGGACGTCCAGTCCAAATAACTGGTGAAAATAACGGCACCAGCGCTCCCCCGCAGCCGAACTGATGCCGATTGCACTTAAAGGTTCCATAGGACAATTTTGATCACAGATCCTGCCTTGTCCCCCTTCTCCGAATACTGCCATCGTCGAGGCCCAAAATACCTGCTCAATCTTACATTCTAATGCCAGCTGGAGGACGGTCAGTAAAACCTTTGATTGCCGGTCAGCTACTTCATGCGGCAACATCCGCTGGCCAACGGCCTGCTCACCCGGCAGGAGATATACCTGGGTAATCTCCTGCATCGCCAAAAAGGTACGGACTCGCCATTTGTCCAAAAAGTCGATCCACTGGCCCTTCGGCGCATTAGCCATCGAAGACCCAGCAGCGAGATCCTCCACCAAAATCACATTTACACCCCCGTAGCGTTCAGCAAGCAACACTGTCAAAGCACGACCAAGCCGCCCCGCGCCCACCACCATTATCCGTGACGGCCTTTTCAACGACCTAGTACCCCTTTTAAGGCCGCTATGAACCTTTTTACGGCCGCTGCCTCCCCAATAGACACCCTGATGCATCCATTGGCAGCAAAGACCTCTCCCGTTCTGACCATAATACCCCGATCCAACATATCGCCGGCAAACGCCTCCCCTTCATAAGGTGATTGAAACAAAATGAAATTGCCATGACTATACCAATATTTAAGGCCAAGCAATTCAAAAGCATCATACAACCTCAGTCTCCCCTGCTCTACAACCTTTTTCACCTTGACGAGGTGCTTGGTATCCTGCAAGGCCGCCATCCCCGCCTCGGTGGTCAGGGTGTTTAATAAAAATGGACGTTCCAATTTGTAGAGATATCTGGCAATGGCAGGGGTTGAAAAAGCATACCCAAGCCGGATACCGGCAAGACCATAGGCTTTGCTAAAGGAATGCAACCCTATCACTGGTTTGCCGGCAGCGATATAATGCTCCGCCCTCGGCCAGCTGACATTGCTTTCCACGAAATCATGGTAGACCTCATCATACAAGATCACCAAGTGCGGCGGAATACCCGCCACCAGTTTATCCATCTGGGCCTTGGTGATCAGCGTCCCGGTAGGATTGTTAGGACTCGTAATAATGATCAGTCTTGTCCTTTCTGTAATAGCGTCTAAAATGCCGTCTATGTCCACTTCGAAAGTTTCGGGGTCCAGTGGCACGTCAATCACCTTTCCCCCCGGTGCCTTGATAAAATCTTTATAGGCAAGAAAAGTGGGAGTGGATATAATACTTTCATCCCCCGGTGTCAACAACCCCCTACAAACAAAGTCAAGGATCTCCATGCCACCATTTCCGGTTATAAACTGCTCAGGTACCATTCTACCTCCCATGTGTGCAGACAAAGCACAGCGCAGACTATAGTCTGATTGGAAATTGTATTCATTAACCAAATGAGCATGGGTTTTAATCGCCTTTACAGCGAGTCCCGAAGGCATCCAGCATTCATTGGACGATAGTTTGTCTATCCAATCCGAGGTATCGGTATTCTTCACTGCAGATCGTGTACTGCCGCCTTGATATCTTTCCAGGCTGTTGATATACTCGTTGATATATGTCGGAACTGATTCGATGATCATATTCAAAATGCTCAAAATTTTGTTTCAATAAAATGAATGTCTCCCGCCTTACAGATTACCCCTGGTAGCTTGCTCCCTTTCAATGGCTTCAAACAACGCCTTGAAATTGCCTTTTCCAAAACTTTTCGCTCCCTTGCGCTGGATGATCTCAAAAAACAACGTAGGCCGGTCTTCCACTGGTTTGCTGAAAATTTGCAGCAGATAGCCCTCATCATCCCTATCAACGAGGATACCCAACTCTTGCAAAGGCGCGAGGTCCTCGTCGATTTTGCCTATCCGGTCCAGCAAGGAAGTATAATAGTTGTCCGGTATCTCTAAAAATTCAATCCCATTTTTACGCAAGGTCCTGACCGTTTCAATGATATCGTTCGTCGCCAGCGCGATGTGCTGTACTCCTTCCCCATTGTAAAATTCAAGGTATTCTTCCACCTGGGATTTTTTCTTCCCCTCAGCAGGCTCATTGATCGGAAATTTAACAAAGCCATTGCCATTGCTCATGACCTTGCTCATCAAAGCAGAGTATTCAGTAGCGATATCTGTATCATCAAAGGATAAAATGTTGCGGAAGCCCATTACGTCCTGATAAAACTTCACCCAGGGTTCCATCTGGTGCCAGCCGACATTGGCAACACAATGATCGACATACAGTAACCCGGCCGGTTCAATTCGACGTTCGCTTTTCCACTGCCGGAAACCCGGCATGAAAACACCATTATAATTTCTTCGCTCAACAAAAATGTGAACCGTATCACCGTACAAATGAATACCACTAAGGACGACTTCCCCATCCTGATCCCGTAGTGGGGTCGGTTGCATATATTCCAAGGCGCCACGTTTAGTCGTTTGGCGGTAGGCATCGGTAGCATCGTCCACCCGTAAAGCCAATACCTTAACCCCATCACCGTGACGGTCCACATGCTCAGCTATGGCATGCGAGGGACGCAGGGCGGTAGTAAACATAAATGTTAACTTATTTTGCCGGACAACATAACTCACGGTCTCTTTATTACCTGTCTCCGGGCCACGATAGGCCAACGGTTCAAAGCCGAATGCAGAAAGATAGAAATGGGCGGCTTGCTTGGCATTGCCGACATAAAATTCAACATAGTCGGTGCCTTGTAAGGGAAGAAAATCAACTTCGTCAGTAGCTATAGGAAAATGGGCAGCCTTACTCGTTAGGAATGATGTGCTCATACATCTTCATTTTAAGTTTGGAAAAAAAATGCGGAAGTGCTCAAGAAAATCTCTTAAGAAATTATCTGGCGTCAGTAGCGAGGGATTCTACCAAAAAGACGTAGTTGATACGTTTATCTGCAAATAATTTAAATGGATGGTCGGGTCGCATAGTTAGGATGGTTTAATAAAAATAGAAATTTGTTTTAAAAAAACAATACAAATGTAATATATATCGTTAAAAAACTATCCGTTTGACGGATAGTTTTCTTTAAATGCTTTTTCTTGGTG
>Ga0268264_10004460_pt1 | contig 11939 bp, 12 predicted proteins | sample KBSSwiS32_FD_190357 | JGI IMG/M metagenome (GOLD analysis project Ga0268264, IMG submission 190357) | Switchgrass rhizosphere microbial communities from Kellogg Biological Station, Michigan, USA - KBS Switchgrass S3-2 (SPAdes) (version 2) | ecosystem: Host-associated > Plants > Roots >... | reverse complement strand
TTTTACCGCCGAAGATATTAAAGTACTATCCAAATATCAGCGTGAGCTTGATGATGAAATAAAAAATAAAAAATCAAATTTTCTTTCATTGCTTACAAAAATATACAGCGAACGCATGTTATGGGCTGATACTATGATCACCGCCATTTGTAAAACACCATTCAATTTTTCTTTACCGGAAAAAATTTCAGTCGCCGAAAACACTTCATATCCTGGTGATGACAAAGCAATGCGTGTAAAGCTCTATAAATTTATTAAGTATGATGTATTGGATGACATCCTGGATGAAGATATAATATCAACCCTTGCCTTCATCGCGGCAAAAAAAATATCTTGATAGTATTGAACCGGTGAGCAGACTGCGGGCGCAAAAATCTTTTAAGCATCCGATTACTCTAATGCTGCAGACGATCGGAGGTATTCAGCAGGCTATTGGTGATGAATATTGTAAAAGCCATTGCGGTTTGCTACGATCCGCATACTGCCTATTTTCCCGCTGTTGAAAAAGAGAATTTCGAAAGCAGGCTCGGTCAAAAATCAATGGTATTTGGTTTCACTTTTAAAGAAGAAGATGATGGCTCAGTAAAAATAGAAACCCTGGAACTGGGAAGTCCCGCATTTAAAAGCGCCTGCTAAATAAAGGTGATAAAATAGAATCAGTACAATGGAAAGGTCAAAAACCAATTGACGTTGCAAACGGCGGCGTAAAGGAGTTGTCTGATGTATTGAAAGCTTTGCCACAATAATATCAGCCCTTTGGGCTTTTAATGCTGTCATCATTATAGAAACTCTTTCGACATTTCATTTTATCAATTAATTTTAAATCATTAATTCTTTTTAGGTTTTAACTAACACGGCGCACCAAAATGAAAAACATTACAAAAAAATATTCCAATGGCGAAGTAACCATTGTTTGGAAACCTAACGTGTGCATGCATTCAGGTGTTTGTTTTAGAGGTTTACCACAAGTGTTTGATCCACGCAGACGGCCATGGATAATTGCTGATAGTGCAAGCACCAATGAAATTATTGAACAGGTTAAAAAATGCCCGAGTGGTGCGCTTAGTTTTTATATGAATAAGATGCAATGACTACAAATACAATTTCAGAAAGTAAATGATCCATCCACTTAATTCTACAAAAAAAATAGTATGCATATCTTACAAATTGAACATCCTGTCCCCAATTATGAAGGTTGGAAGAAGGCCTTTGACAGCGATCCCATTAACAGAAAACAATCAGGCGTCAAGCGATATAAAATCTCTCGAAAAGTTGATAATGCAAACTACGTTATTATAGATCTTGAGTTTGATAGTTTAGCGGAAGCAGAGGCATGTCATGCAGCGCTATACAATTTGTGGAATCGTGTTGAAGGAACTGTAATGAACAATCCACAGGCAAGAATAATAGAGGTGGTGGAAAGCAATGAATATTAACTACGATCAAAATCCATATTATTTTATCTACATTATTTTACTCACCATCCAATCCCATAATCCTCGCCATGATTACTGGAGCCGCCCCAAAAGCTGCCATGCTTCCAATCAAAATAAATAGCGTTGATAGGGCCGGATGTTCGATCATCAAAACTTAATGTATAGCCCATTTGTTGCAGGTCTTTTCGTATCCGGTCGGGGGTATTGCTGTTTAATAATATAAACCCGGGCTTTGGTTTTCTGTCGTCGATTTTCATACCTCCAAGTGAAAGCCAGAGTTGATCTGAATTGATATTCGGAGCTTCTACAGCTTCCTGCACAGTCATCCCAAACTCAACAACATCCAAAAAGCATTGAAGAAGATTCTGATCCTGCGTATCTCCTCCCTGCACTGCAAATGATAAAAAAGGTTTGCCATCTTTCATTGCAAGAGTTGGTGTGAGAGTAACTCTTGGGCGCTTCCCGGGCTGTACTACATTAAAAGGGTTTACTGTGGAATCCAGTACAAAACTTTGCATTCGCTGGCTCATTCCTATACCAGTGTTTCCCGCAATACAGGATGGTATCCATCCACCACTGGGTGTTATGGAAACAACCCATCCTTCTTTGTCTGCAGCTTCTACAGATGTCGTGCCCCGCCACAGGCGATCCATGTAAGCCCCCTCTAAATCTCCCCCCTTGGGGAAGACTTGGCTATCGCTCAAAGCCAACGGGTCAGTATTATTAATTATTGTGTCTGCATTATCAGTTAACAACCCTTTTTGTTTCATCATTTCTTTATAGGGATTGGTTTTGCCTTCATAAGGGTATGGATCGCCGGGGCCAATTTTTGCGTCATTGTGCTGCCAATTGATCAGCTTGGATCTCTCCTTTGCATATTCTTTCGAGAGCAAACCTTTAATGGGTTGATCCGGAGAAAAATAGGGGTCACCATAATAAAAGTCACGATCGGCAAAGCTCAAGCTCATTGCCTGGTATAACGTATGAATATATTTTGTTGAATTAAATCCCATGCTCTTCAAATCAAAGTTCTCCAGAATATTTAATGCCTGGAGCATCACAGGGCCTTGTGTCCATTGAGCAAGTTTGTATACATCAATACCTTTGTAATTTGTTTTCAATGGTTCTTCCTGTATCACTTTCCATTTTGCAAGATCTTCCATCGTTATTAATCCGCCCTGCTCCTTGCAGCCTCTTACAAATTCTTTTGCAATATCTCCTTTATAAAAACGGTCGTATGCTGCATAGATAGCCTCTTTGCGGTTCTTTCCCTTTTTTAATGCCTGCTGTTCTGCATCAACCATTTTTTGTAACGTTTGCAACAAATCATTTTGTTTAAATATTTCTCCCGCCTCCGGCGCTTCTCTTGTTTGTCCGGCATGTGGCAAAAAAACTTTTTTAGAATAAGGCCATTGCTTGATCATACTTTTATTATGCTCGATGCTATTTGCAGTTTGCGCCTCAATAGGATATCCCTCTGCCATTTCGATAGCTGGTGCTAATACTTCTTTCAAACTCATTGTGCCATACTCGGCCAGCATAGTGCATAAGCCGCCGGGCGTGCCAGGCGTTACGGCAGCAAGCGGGCCATATTCCGGTGGATAACTCATTCCTTTATTCTTAAAAAAATCCACAGTAGCGCCGGTTGGAGCAACGCCTAATGCATTTATTCCAATAACTTTTCCAGTCTTTGGGTTGTAAATTAATGCCTGCGTTTCACCGCCCCAACTCAACACATCCCACATAGTGCAGGTGGCCGCAAGCATAGCACAGGCGGCATCTGCCGCATTACCTCCTCTCTGAAAAATCATTGCTCCTGCAGTGGCGGCCAGGGGCTTGCCCGTAACCGCCATCCAGTTTTTACCATGAAGCGGTGGCTTTTGTGTCTGCTGCGTAAAGCCCGTAAAATTTATGATTGTAATAAGCAGGGTTAATATTGGAGATATCTTCATAAGAAATATTTTTCGTATTAAAGTTATTGCAAAAGATGGGATGATGTTGGCATTGGTTCACCATTTAAAATTTATAGAGTCGTATCATTTCTTCGGATAAAAAGGAAAAATGTATTATGCTAATTGTAATTTAGTAAGATTGAAATGAGCTATTATCCAGGCAAATAAAAATCGATTATGAATGACAACAGAAAATTGATGCAAACATTTTATGAGGCATTCGCAAGATTAGATTACAAGACAATGCAAAGCTGCTATAGTGATGACCCGGTTTTTAATGATCCCGTATTTGGAATTTTACAGGGAGATGAAGTGAAAGCAATGTGGGAAATGCTTTGCAAAAATGCAAAAGATTTTTCTTTACAATATTCTTCAATAGATGTTGATAGTGAATATGGCACATGTAACTGGACTGCCTCTTACACGTTTTCAAAAACAGGAAGGAGAGTGGTAAACAAAGTAAAAGCTCATATGCGCATACAAAATGAAAAAATAATTGAGCACACTGATGAATTCGATATTTATAAATGGAGCAGGCAGGCGCTGGGTTTGCCCGGTATCTTACTTGGTTGGAGTGGTTATATAAAAAATAAAATAAGATATGATGTAAGAAACAGATTACAAAAGTTTATGGAGAAAAATTAATTGCCCCCTTAATTTCATCTGCAACTACAAAACTAAAAACTACAAACTCAATTCCTTTTGCTTGCATTTAAATAAAAGAGTTTGTACTTTTCTAAATCTATAATAATTCTTAACCAAAACAACTTTTTATGAACCCCGCAAATTTTCACATCAACTGGATAGCTACATTGGTAGGCGCAATCGGGTATTTTGCACTTGGCGCACTTTGGTATTCATTTTTATTTCAAAAGCAGTGGATGAAATATACCGGTATTACAATGTCGAATGAACCTAATGCAAGAAAGGGCATTGGCGCAATCATGTTCGGCTCGTTTATTATGATGTTTATTTGCAGTACAGCCATTGCCATACTTATATCACGAATTGGATTACACAGTTGGTTATCAGGATTAAAGTTGGGATTGTTAACCGGCCTTTGTTTTGCATTCACCTCTATGGCAATTAATATGCTTTATGAAATGAAACCAGTTGGACTATACATTATAAATGGCGGTTATCAATTGTTAGGTAACATAATTGCTGCAGTTATTATTTGTTCCTGGAGATAGTGCACCGTACAGATGGGACGCTTTAAGATACTTCCCATCTGGCTTTGCTCATTAAAAATATTTATCAATAATTTCATTGAGCATTTCTTTTGTCAGGGGCTTTGTTTTAAAGTCTGATAAAGTATCAAATTCTTTTGCCTTTGTCCTATCATCAGGGTTTTCAGATGTTGTCAACATCACCACCACAATTTTGCTTTGAAATTCTCTATCAAGCTTATGATATTCTTCAAGAAATTCCCATCCGTTCATGCCCGGCATATTAATATCAAGAAAAATTAAATCGGGATGGGCACTTTCCTGCAGGTTTTTACTTTTTAGATATTCAAGTGCTTCTGCGCCTGATTGTTTGGTTATCACCGTATCAGCGCTATTATTTTTTCTGATGATTCTTTCATGATAAAAATTATCGTCTTTATTATCATCAATGAGCATAATGCAGTTAACTTTTTTACTCATCAATTTAAATTGGGTATAGTGAAATAAAATATGCTGCCAGATCCAAGGGTAGAGTCTATCCAAATTTTTCCTCCATGTAGCTCTACTATTTTTTTGCAGTTAGCCAACCCAATGCCATGCCCTTCAAATTCATCATCCGGATGAAGGCGCTGAAAAATATAAAATATGCGTTCAAAATACTGCGAGCCAATTCCGATTCCATTATCCTTCACCGAAAATCTCCATTCTCCGTCCATCTTTTCGCATCCAATATGTACCTCGTGCTTTGTGCCAGGCCTCCTGAATTTGATGGCATTGGAAATGAGATTCTGAAACACCAGCCGCAATTCGGTTTCGTACACATTCAGTGTTGGCAATTCATCTATACATACAGTTGTGCCCGTAGTTTTAATCAGGTTCTCAAGATCTGAAAGTGCGTTCTGTACTATCTTTTTACAATCGGCCTCAACAAGGTTTTTATTGCGACCAAGATGTGAAAAATCTAACAATGCTCTCACCAAAGTGCTCATTCGCTTTGTTGCGGTGCCAATAATTTTGAGGTAATTATTTGCCTGTCCATCCAGTTGTTCGCCATAATCTTCTTCAATAGTTTCAATATAATTGGAAACTGTGCGAAGCGGCTCCTGCAGATCATGCGAAGCTAAATATGCGAATTGTTCCAACTCTTTATTTTTTATCTCCAATTCCTTTTGCTTTATCAACGAAGCTTCCTGAATTTTTCTTTCGGTGATGTCAATTATGGAAGCTAACACCATTTGCCCTTCATCCGTTTCGATGGGGTTTAATCCAATCTCCACCTGTATTTCTGTACCATTTTTTCTTACGCCAAAAAGTTCTCTTCCTGCGCCCATTGCCCTTACTGATGGAGAAGTAAAAAACATATTTCTATGACCAGGATGATGTTTACGAAATCGCTCGGGTATTAGCATTTCAAGTTTTGTTCCAATTAACTCCAGACGGTCGTATCCAAAAAGTTTTTCTGTTTGATAATTTACAAGTGTAATGACACCCTCATGATTAACAAGGATCATGGCGTTGGGCGCCGACTCCACAACAAGTCTGAAGCGCTCCTCCGCTTTTTTTCTTTCGGTAATATCAATTACAGAAGCTAGCACCATTTGACCTTCGCCTGTTTCAATAGGGTTTAATCCTATCTCCACCTGTATCTCACTGCCGTCTTTCCTTACTCCAAAAAGTTCTCTTCCTGCACCCATTGCTCTTACTGATGGTAAACTAAAAAAATTGTTTCTATGGCCAGGGTGCTGTTTCCGGAACCGCTCGGGTATCAGCACTTCAAGCCTGACTCCAATCAGTTCTTTACGTTCATATCCAAAAAGTTTTTCCGTTTGATTATTTACAAGTGTAATGGTGCCTTCTTTATTAACAAGGATCATGGCGTTCGGCGCTGATTCCACAACGAGCCTGAAGCGCTCCTCTGCTTTTTTTCTTTCACTAATATCTATTATGGAAGCTAACACAAGTGTTCCATCTACGGTTACTACAGGATTAAGGCCTATCTCTATCGGGAATTCTGTTCCATCTCTACGTATGGCAAACAGTTCCCTTCCCGCTCCCATAGCTCTTACCGTAGGAGAAACAAAAAAAATATTGCGAAAGCCTGAATGATTTTCATGATAACGTTTTGGTATTAGACGCTCAACCATTTGCCCCACTAACTCAGTTCTGCTATATCCAAATAATTTTTCGGTTTGATTATTTACATAAGCGATTTTTCCTTCTTTATTTACCAGCACAATCGCATTGGGAGTTGATTCTACAATTACCTGGAATGTGAGTTCTGAATGTTTTATTTGTGCTTGTTCCATTAAATAAAGCAGTCGATTAAAATGTTAGTTGGCCTGGTACATTCACGATAGAAGGCGGAATTAATATTTAATCCCGGAAGCGACGTCTGGTAAATGTACAAAAAGTATTTTAGCAAGGGTGTTAGCTTTGTTTTTCAAAACTCATATTTTTTTTCAACACCCTTTGTCACAGGATGTAAAAACTGACGGGCTAAATAAATTGCCAGAATAAGTAGAACCGGCCGCCGTAGCTACGTGTGCTTTGTAAATTTATTTTTCTTTGAAGAAAATTTGTTTCACTCTTTCGTTTTACATTTTTGCATTGAGTTAATTATTTTGGAATTTGCATGTAACATATTTTGAAAATACTCAGTCTGAATATAGGTTCTACAGCCCGTAGCCGCCACGCTAAATTTATGTTATAATATACAAGAGGAAAAAATATTTCGCCGGCGTTAATCAATTGCTCTAGCGCCGCCCATTACTCTTTATTTCGCCAGATCTATTTAACAAAAACCATTCGTTAACTGTCGCAATCAGCACTGAAGTTGTCGCCTTTACACCCTACGTATAGAGAATATGCATTGCATCTTTGCATTAGAATTGTTTCACATTAAAAATTAAAAAAAATGAAAAAGTTAGAATCTAAAATTGATATTCCTGCCAGCAAACAAAAAGTTTGGGATACGATGTTGAACCCTGACACCTATAAAGAATGGGTTAATGCAGCGTGGCCGGGTTCATATTATGAAGGCACCTGGAAGCAGGGCGAAAATATAAAATTCATATCTCCCGGGCACGGAGGAACGCTCGCTACACTTGTTGAATGCAGGCCTTATGAATTTGTATTTGCCAAACATATTGCTGTTATAAAAGCTGATGGTACAGAAGACCGCGATAGCGACCAGGCCAAAAGCTGGATCGGCACGACCGAGGCGTACACATTTACTGAGAGCAATGGGAAAACAGAATTAAAGACAGAAATGAATACCGACCCTGAATGGGAAAAAATGCTTGATGGCTGGCCAAAAGCTTTGGCTAAATTGAAAGAAATTTGCGAAAGATAAAAGAAGTTGGCAGGGAATGGATACTTTATTTTTTGCGTCAAAGCCTTTTAGGCGCCACGTTGCAATAGGAAGTTATTACCATGTCCTGTAGTATATCTTTTTTAACTTTCTTCAATTCTACAACTGTCAACTTGTTTTCCCCAGGTTTCGTTTACCGGGTAAATTATTGATTTATCAAACAAGCAAAATACTGACTGATCTTTTTCAGGTAACTTTAGTACAGCTCTGTTCACTTTTAAATCAAGCGTTGCGAAGATTTTTTTATTTACTCTGAAGGATGGCTTTTCAAAATGTGGCTGCTCTGTTACCTCGGCAAGTGATAATGCAAATTGCCTAAATGTTTCTATGTTGACCATTCTTGTATTATTAGCTCTTATGCAATTTCAAAATAAACCCAGCGAAATAACTTTTAAGTATTTGTAAAGAGAGCCTACAATTTTTTTTAAAAATTAAGGCTGGGCAACATTGACCGATATTAGTGGCAATTATTTCCAGTCTTGTTTTTGTATTACATATTCATAATGAAGTTGATTTTGCCCATTACTATCAATTTCTATTTCATTAATTTTTGCGGCTCCAATTTTTGTGATTGCCAATTGTGAACGAACGTTATCCGCCCCGATATGGAAATAAACTTTGTCAACAAATTGAAAAGCATAATCAAGAAGTAGCCTCTTTGATGACTTGTTGTATAAGCCGCCCCAATATTGTCTTGATAGAAAAGTGAAGCCGATAGCGATACTTGAACTACCAGGTTTAAAATCGTAATACCGCGTACAACCAATTACTTTGTCACAAGATTTATCCAAAATTAAAAATGCAGTTTTGGAAGAAATAGCTCCGTCAAAATAATTTTGAAACACTTCTCTTTTATATCTGTCGTTTGCAGGATGTTGTTCCCAAATTAATGGATCAGAAGCCACTTGAAATAAATTTTCAAAATCCGATTCTGCAAGTGGTTTGAGTTTAACAATGTTATCTTGAAGGTTATCAGGTTGCCAATTTATAGTTGCTGTTGTCATGTTTAATTTGTCTGTCTGTTTAGGCCGCATAATTGCCACCAACGGTTTGTAAAGATTATTCTATTATATTTTTTGCGCAACAGATAAGGACATTGAAAAATATTTCTCAATTCTGCCTTCAAATTTATTATTTATTAAATTCTCAATTTCATCAAGAAAAGCTTGTAGTACTTCTTTACTTGCAACAAGATGATTTGAATATGTGTTTAACAATCTCACATAACTATTAGCACTGTAGGTTATAGCGATGGGAAAAAGTTGAAAATGTCTTAATTTAAATAAGCTTTTATCAACGTCACTCGGGGCAAGGTCTTTATTCTTTGGCAACACAGGTTCTCGATCTTTGTCGGTAAAATCATAACGATCATAAATAGATTGTGAGACTTTAAAAAATATATCTCCTTTTTCGTCTGATATATGATTTGTATGAATAACAGCTAGGTTTCCTTTGTCTTTTAAAATACGGTGGGTCTTCAAATATTTTAACTTAGGGTCAATCCAATGAAAAGCTGTTGCTGCAAAAACCAAATCAAATGATTCTGTTTGTAATGTTGTCTCCTCAAACGCACCAACTAATATTTTGACATTTTTATAATCCTGCAACTCATATTTTGCTACTTCTGCTAAAGCCGCACCTAATTCTATACACGTAATATTAAACCCTTGTTTTGCTAATGGTTTTGTCGCTTGCCCTGTACCAGGTCCTATTTCAAGAATTGTTGAGGCTTTATGCAATTTTGTAATTGCAATTAATGTTGAAATTAATTCATCAGGATAGCAAGGTCTGGCATCGTTATATAATAGAGCTACTTCATCAAAAGTCTGTCTAAGAGAATTATACCCTGTCATCAATATTTGATTTCGATCTTTTTCTTATGCTCACAATAAAGCCGAATAGCCGCCAACGTTAGTTTGTGAAAAACTTGCGGTGATAAACAAATATACACTCAATGGAAATAGTCTAAAGAGCATATGATCTTTGTAGGTTTGCAGTATGTAATTCATATAGGAATTTGGGAAAGATTTTTGGCCCTATCAAATATTTTATGAGAGCTTCTAATGCAACATAGAAAAGAAGCATTATACTTAATAGTTTTTTATAAGCTGATTTCCTAAAAAGTTCAAGTATATGATTGATACTTCCTTTGGGACGCCTTCAAAGTAATCAGATGACCACTTCTGCTCATTGAATTACCCAACCCATATTGTGGCAGTTTTATATAGCTTGAACATTTTGGATTACACATTTTTATCGCGGAAAATCGTAATTAAAATGCCGATTAAGAATGTCAAGGTTACCCAGATCCAAAAACGTGGCTGTGGCATATTTTTTTGCATAATCAATGTTGGCATGAGGGGGATAAAAGCATTAGCAACGCCATGAGTATAGAGTCCTGAAAATAACCTATGGCCTGAAATTTTTAGAATCCAGGAAAAAATGAAAGAATATCCAACTGTTAAGAGAATAAAACCTCCAAAGTTCATATAGGTTTGATAAGTACCTGTAATAAACCACAAAGGAAGATGCCAACAAGCCCAGACAATTCCTAAGATTATATTTGCGAGCCATATTCCGAATTGTTTTTCAAGCAGAGGGAGAGCATAGCCTCGCCAGCCAAATTCTTCCTGACCTCCGCCCAGAAAGATCATAATTAATAAATAAGGAATAAAAATCCAGATAAAAGGTAATAACATTGGTAGCCTTTTTTCACCAAATAATTCCGGGGAAAACCAAGCAATAAGGGTACTACTACCGAGAATCACAACTGGAAAAATATAAGCTTTCCAACCTAAATGGAGATCAAGAAAATTTCGCAGATATTTTCTTGAAGAACCTTTACCCTGTTCTTGATGCAAAACAAAAAGTGCACCTACGAGTGGCCCAAAGGCTGCAAGTATTGTTATTGGCAATGTTAAGGTGGACAAAAGCTTATCTGGAATAGGAATAATTTTGAGGCTGCCCAGGACGAGAGGGGTCCAACATATCCACGACCAAATAAAAGTAATTAAGAAAAATCGGAAAGGGAAACGAACATTATTATTCATAATTGAAATAATTTGTTTTAACTAAACATAGATTCTTGTCCTGCCGGGTCTTCCCTGTAGAAGATTTTGAATTAAATATTTTTTGCGTGAGACCCAGGCGTGTAAGAGTCTATAAATTCAGATTAGGTAACGGCTTTTTGATCTCTTTTGTATTTCTGATTTTATAAAAAAGAGTTCTTAAAATTGCAATGCTCCTTCCGGCGTCGGGGGTCTCACGTTAGTTCCTGTTAACTTCAAAATTTAAACCGTGAAGACCCCGCCGTGACATCAAAGGTTGTGCAACATTGACCTTTTGTTAGCTGCAGTTTTAATAAGATCTAAACAAAGCCGGGGTCAATGATTATGGTGTTGCCCCAGTTATTCATAACATCATTAATATTCTTTATCAACGTCGAGAATACTCCGCTAAGGAGTGAACTGGCATCAGCCTTCATCTTGAAATATTGTAGAGCTTTGTCTATATTGTATTTATAAATTATTCCGAAATCGCTAACACGTTGCTCTTTCTTGACGTCAGCGTATGTTGTAAGTATGTAGCTGTTCTCGGGATTAGATTTATTAACAGAGTGTCCGTCTATCACTGCAAATGCATTTTCGGTTTTGTTGTCAGAAAAGTGAAAATTAATATTCCTAAGTATCGCATATTAATTGCAGCTTACCGCGTAAATATATAATATAAGACGTTATCACTGAAAAATTTTCGCTATTGAAAATCAACAATTTGTTGTTGTACATTTCAATTGTCGTTAGAACAATCCGCTTTACAAATCCAACTAATCAACCCTTCCATATGCTACCAAAGCCCCTTCCCAAATGGCATGATTTTTTATTTTTAATATCTGAATACTAAAACTTTTTTTTATGGCACTTAAATTAGCAACCGGCTTAACTGTAAGTAGCATTGCATTTAGCCAGGGAGGACACATTCCCAAAAAATATTCCTGCGAAGGTGAAAATATTAA
>Ga0268264_10004459_pt1 | contig 11941 bp, 6 predicted proteins | sample KBSSwiS32_FD_190357 | JGI IMG/M metagenome (GOLD analysis project Ga0268264, IMG submission 190357) | Switchgrass rhizosphere microbial communities from Kellogg Biological Station, Michigan, USA - KBS Switchgrass S3-2 (SPAdes) (version 2) | ecosystem: Host-associated > Plants > Roots >... | reverse complement strand
ATCACCCGCGATAGCTACAAGGAAGACGTCGAGCCGATCTGCAAGGTCAACACCGAAGCCAACAAGCGGATTCTCAAAGGCGTTCGCAAGCTGGTCAGAGAAGGCAAGCTGAAAGTCGCTGGAGGCAAGTTCGCCAAGGCCGGAGTCGCATTGCGGAAAGCCCACGGCGAACTCGCCGTGGTGCCGCAGCCTCCCGCCGACGAAGCGAAGCTGGGCAAGTGGCTGGGCATGATCCAGACCGAGGTCTCGCTCTTCAAGAAGACCGCGACGAAGCTGAAGGCGGGCGACAAGAACGCCGCCCAGACGCTCGTGATCAAGCTCCAGCACAACGCCACCCAGGCCAACAACCTGGTGCTCGGCTTCGAATTCCACTACTGCCGCTTCGAACCGAACAAGTTCACGTAGCGAGGGGCGAGTCCAGGCTCCGCCGCGAGCGGGTCTGGGCTAGCCTTGAAGGCACGCCCAGGTAGCTCAGTTGGTAGAGCACTTCCATGGTAAGGAAGGGGTCACGAGTTCGAGTCTCGTCCTGGGCTTCGCTCTAGCAAGCGGAAAGCGGCTCTCCGGCGGGAGCCGTCTCGGGTGGATGGGCAACGGATAGGGCAACAGGGAGGCGCCCAGCGCACGTTGGCCGCCCCCGGTGGCTAGCTGCGGACGATCTGCGAGACCCGCTGGTGGCTCATCTTGAGCACCCGGGCGATCTCGGCCATTGGCAGGCCGTCACGGTAGGCGGTCCGTATTGCCTTGTCGCGATCCGCTCGCAGCTTCTCGGCCCGCTCCTCAAGCTTGCACTCCCGCTCCGCGTGCTTGTCGGCGAACGCCGCCAGGCGAGCCTTGGCCTCCGGTGCTTGGCGTTTGCGTCGAGCGATCGCCGGATCGTCGGACCAATTCCTGCAACTCGGTTAGCATGAATCGCCGTTTGGAGGCCAAATGCCTAGTGATCCTCCCAAAACGGGCTATAGCCCGCCTTAGAACGAACACTCAAGAGTTAAGAGAAAAATCGTTCAAATTTTAGGTATTGCCCATTGTCCGGTCGCGTATAGGGTCGCGTACCGAATCGCAACTTAAACGTTCCAGGCAAGGGAAGAGGAGGCGTTTTATGGGGTGCAGGGGAAGGGCTAAAGGCCGTGCTCGCATTGCTTTCAACCGGTGCCGGCACCGTGTGCCCGCCGTTGGCCTATTGGCGCTCATTGCTGCCCTGCTCTTCCCCGCGGCTGTTTCCGCAACCGCCCTGCCCTCAACCATCAAAGAAAACATGACACTGACCGAAGCTGGCAGCCCCTACACCGGCAGCGAAGTCACGATCGAATCAGGCGTCACGGTCAAAGCGCAGCCCGGCACGACGATCAAGGTCTCGAAGATGATCGTCAACGGCACGCTCAAAGCCGAAGGGACTGCCGAAAAACTGATCGTGTTCACGTCCAGCAAGCTGCTCAAAGGACCGGGAGACTGGAAGAACATCATCTTCAAATCCGGCAGCGGCGCTTCGATCCTCGAATACACCGAAGTGCGCTACGCGGGAACCAACACCGGCCTGGGCGCGGTCGAAATCACCGGCGGCGCAAGCCCCACGGTCACCCATTGCACGATCCTCGAAAACAAATACTACGGGGTCAAGGTCACCGAAGGCGGAAGTCCGATCATCTCCTACAACACGATCAAGTCCAACAACAGCACGGGGATCAGCTACAGCGCGGGCTCGAAAGACACGGGCACCGTCAACATTCACGACAACCTCGTCGAAAACAGCCTCTTCGCCGGGATCACGGTCAGCATCGTCGGAAGCGGCGTCAGCAGCACGAGCCTCGGCGACAACGAACTGATCGGCAACGGGCATGAAGGCCTGGCATACGACGGGCCGGACATTCCCCCTGACGTCGACGAGAACACGCTGAGCAAAAACAAATACGAATACGAGGACATCAAAGGGACGCTCACCCAATCGGCGACCTGGGAAGACCGCGGCTACCCCCTCTATCTCTCAAGCGAAGTGACGATCTCCTCTTCGGCGACGCTGACCCTTGACGCGGGAATGACGGTTACGCCCTATTCCACCTGCAAGATCGTCGTCAACGGCACGCTGAACGCCAAAGGGACCGCTGAAAAACCGGTTCGCTTCACCTCGACCAAAGAATCGCCCGGCTGGGGGGACTGGAAGAACATCATCTTCAACTCCGGTAGCGGCTCATCGGTGCTCGAATACGCAGAAGTGCGCTACGCGGGCTCCGGCGAAAGCATCGCCGCGATCGAAATCAAGGGGGGTGCCAGCCCGACGATCAAACACTCGACGGTCAACAGCAACAAATTCTCGGGCATCAAGGTCACCGAAGGCGGCAGCCCCGCCCTCGCCTACAACACCTTGAAAAACAACGGGAACTACGGGATCAGCTACGTGGCGGGCTCGACCAACACCGGCACGGTTGATATCCACGACAACCTCGCCGAAAACAACATCTTCAGCGGGATCTCCGTCTCGATCACCGGCAGCGGCGTCTCGGCAACCAGCCTCGGCAACAACGAACTGATCAAAAACGAACAGGCAGGGGTGACCTACACCGGCCCCGACGTGCCGCCGGACATCGACGACAACACGCTCTCGGAAAACAAAACGAACCAGATCGAAATCAAAGGCTCGCTCGTCAAATCGGGAACCTGGAAAGGTAGGGGTTACCCGTTCATCGTCTCGGGCGAACTGATCGTCGGCCCCGAAGCTACGCTGACGCTCGACGCCGGGTTCACGATGAAAATGGCCTCGACGGCCCGGGTGGTCGTCAACGGCACGCTCAACGCGGAAGGCACGGCGGAAAATCCGGCGCGCGTCATATCCAACAAAGCAAGCCCCTCCCCGGGCGACTGGAAGAACCTCGTCTTCAACCCCGGCAGCGGCGGCTCGGTGTTCGAATACGCCGAAGTCAGCTATGGCGGCTCCAACACGGGCATAGGAGCGATCGAAATCACCGGGGGCGCTGGGCCGACGATCAAGAACTCAACGGTTGCCAACAACAAATACGCGGGCATCAAGGTCACCGAAGGCGGATCGCCCGACATCGCCTTCAACGCGCTGCTCTCCAACCTGGGCGAAGGGATCAGCTATAGCGCGGGCTCGAAAGACACCGGCACGGTCAACATCCACGACAACCTCTCCGAAGGCAACTTCGGTAGGGGGATCGCGGTGTCGGTGGTCGGCGAAGGCGCCACCAGCACCAGCGTCGGCGACAACGTCCTCGTCAAAAACGACTCCTCGGCGATCAGCTATGGCGGCCCTGACATCCCGACCGACCTCGACGAAAACACGCTGAGCGGCAACAAATACGAAATGGTCGAAGTCCAAGGCACGGTCGCAAAATCCGCAAGCTGGCACGACCGAGGCTTCCCCTTCTACCTGTCGAGCGAATTCGCGATCGCAAGCGCGGGAGCGCTGACGCTGGGCGAAGGCATGACGATGAGCGCCTATGGCACCGCCCAGATCGTCGTCAACGGCACGCTCAAAACCGAAGGCACCTCGAATGACCCGGTCCTGTTCACCTCCTCTCAAGAACTCGGCGCTGGCGACTGGAAGGACATCGTCTTCAACTCGGGCAGCGGCAGCTCGGTCCTCGATCATGCCGTCATCCGCAACGCCGGTTCAGGCACGAGACCCGCGATCGAAGTAAACGGCGCCTCGCCGACGATCACCCACTCGGCGTTGCGCCAGAACGCGAATGTTGCGATCAAGGTCACCTCAGGCTCGCCCAAAATCACCTGGAACAGCTTCACCAGCAATGGGGATGGACTCACCTACAGCGGCGAAGGCAAACTCTCGGCCCTCCATAACTACTGGGGCTGCGCCTCGGGACCGTCTCCCGCTGGGTGCGGGAACTCGGTCAGCGAAAACGTCGAATGGAAACCGCAGGCCGAAGAAGACTCGGGCCTCGGCCAGTGTCGGGGCAAGGAATCCCAGTGCGGGGAAGGGGCCGATCCGGTCAGCCTCGCGACCGGCGCGCTCAACTACTCCCATCGCGACCTGCGGCTCACCAACAAGAGCCGCGTCCCGCTCCAGTTCGTCCGCACCTACAACTCGGCCGACTCCTCCGACAGCGGCCTCGGACAGGGCTGGTCGCAGAGCGGACTCGCCAATGCGACCGAACTCGAGAACGGCGACGTGCTCGTGCGCCGCCAGGACGGCCGCCAAGACATCTTCGAAAAAACCGAATCCGGCTACAAAGCACCTTCCGGGATAACCGACAAGCTGAGCAAAGTCGAAGGGAACTTCCGCCTGACGACCCTGCAGAACACGGTCTATGCCTTCGCCGCAAGCGGCCGCATCAACCAGTTCACCGACGACCACGGCCTGAAAACGACCTACGGCTACAACGGAAGCGGCCTGCTCACGACGATCACCGATCCTTCCGGGCAGACGCTGACGCTCAGCTACAACGCCTCCAACCACATCACCGCCGTCAAAGACTCAACCGGACGCGAAGTCAAATTCGCCTATTCGGAAGCCGGAGACCTCGAAAAAGTCACCGATGCTTTGGGCGGCGTGACCAAATACGCCTACGACGGCCAGCACCGGATGACGTCGATCACCGACCCCAAAGGCAACGTGATCCTCAAAAACACCTACGACTCAGAAGGTCGGATCACCGAACAGAAAGATGGCCTAGAAAACCTCTGGAAACTCAAATACAGCGCCGGGAAAACTGTTGTCACCGAACCGCAGGGCGGCAAACTGACCTACGGGTTCGACAGCCATGATCGCGTCACCTCCGTGGTTGACCAGCTTGGGCACGAAACGACCACCGTCTACGACGGCGCCGGCACCGTTTCGGAAGTGATCCAGCCCGGCGGGGGCAAATGGACGTATGGCTACGACGGGGAAGGCAACCTGACCTCGATCAAAGACCCCGAAGGCGGGAAAAGCGAATACGAATACGACGCTCAGAATCACCAGACGGGATACACCGACCCTCGCGGGAACACTTGGGCCTACGAATGGTCTAAAGCAAACGACCTGACCAAGATCACCGACCCGGCCAAAGGCGAAACGACGCTCACCTACAACGAAGCAGGGCAGTTGCTTTCGGTTACCGACCCCAACAAACACAAAACCGAATTCAGCTACGACTCACGCGGCAACCGGCTCAGTGTTACCGACCCACTCGGCCACAAAACGAGCTACGAATACAACAGTCGCAACTACCCGACCTCGAAGACATTGCCCGGCCTAAAAGCAGAAAGCTTCGAACGAGACGCGCTCGGCGACGTGCTCACCCGCACCACGCCCGAAGGCAACAAAACCAAATACACCTACGACGCCAACGGCCTGCGGACGCAGATCACCGATCCTGCGGAAAACATCTGGAAAATCGAACGCAACGCGATGGAGCGGCCGACCGTCTATACCGACCCGCTCGAAGGGCAGATCAAAATCTCCTACAACGGGAACCTGCGTCCAACCAAAGCCGTTAACCGCCGGGGCAAGGAATCGACGTTCAGCTACAACGCCGCTAACCAGCTCACCGAAGTCAGCAGTCCCGAAGAAGAAGACTGGGTCTTTGGCTATGACAATCGGGGGAACCGCTCTAGCGTGATCGACCCGCGCGGCTACGAAACTACCTTCGAATACGACAAACTCAACCGCATGGTCAGTGCAAGCGAGCCACTGGAAGTGACGACCAAATACGGATACGACGCAAGCGGAGACCTCACCTCGATCACCGACCCTCGCGGCTATACGACGACCTATGGGTACGACAAACTCAACCGCCTCGCCGAAGTTTCCCAGCCGCTCGAAAAGACGACCAGCTATGGCTACGACGCGGCAAGCAACCGCCTCACCAAGACCACGGCAGCCGGAACGCTTGAATATGGCTACGACGCGGCCAACCGCCTGACGTCGATCAAATCGGGCGAATCAACGCTTCGTTCCTATGGCTACGACGAAGCCAACCGGCGCACGAGCGCCACCGACGCCAAAGGCCACAAAATCGAAATCGGCTACGACAACGACAGCCGCGTCACCGCGATCAATGACGGGCGCGGCCAGTCGATTACCCGCTCCTACAACTCGCGCGGCCTCCTGACCAAATCCGAAGACGGCCGCGGCACGATTGAATACGGCTACGACAAACTCGGCCGCGAGACCTCACTCACCGATCCGCAGAGCAAAGCGCTCTCCTTTGCCTATGACCCAGAGGGCGACCTCACCGAAGTCAAACGGCCAAGCGGCGTGACGACCATCAACGTCTACAACGAAGCCGGCCGACTCGCCGAAACGACGTCCAAAGACGAATCGAGCTTCGTCCTCGAAGCGCTCAAATACGCCTACGACGCCGAAGGCAACATCACTAGCCGCAAAGACACGCGGGTCGAAACCGAAACCACCTACGCCTACGACAAACTCGACCGCCTAACGGAATTCAACCCGCCCGGCGAAGGCTCGACCGCCTACGGCTACGACAAAGCGGGCAACCGCACAGAAGCCGGGGGTGTGACCTACGAATTCAATGCCCTGAATCAGCTCACCAAAGCCTCAGACGGCACCACCTATGGCTATGACAAAGCCGGGCGAATGATCTCCAAGGAAAGCGAAGCTGGCAAAACGAGCTACGAATGGGACCTCTTCGACCATCTGGCCAAAGCCGAAGAACCCGGCGGTACTGCCAGCTACGCTTACGACGCTTTGGAGCGGCCGAGCGAACGCAAAAACGGTGAAAGCATCCAGGTCTTCCATTATGGCGACCTGGGTGATGTCGCTACCTATGACGTCAATGGCGAAGGTAAAACAACAACCAGCTATGTGGCTGGTCCGCGCGGTCTGCTTGAGGAACGCTCGGCTGAAGCAACGAGCTATCCTCTCTCGGACGCCCACGGCGACATTACTGCGATCACCGGGCCGACCGGCAGCGTCGAATCTAGACAAACCTATGACCCTTGGGGCGCGCAGCTGTCCGGTCCGAGTCTCGAAATGGGTTTCTTGGGCGCCCAGGAGCGTCGCGCCGATCCAATGACTGGCCTGATCCAGATGGGCGCTCGCTCATACGGTCCCGAACTAGGCGGCTTCATGACAGAAGACCCCGTGTTTGGACGCCTCGGAAACGGCACGTCCATCAACCGCTACCCGTACGTCTGGGATAATCCGCTCAATCTCTATGACCTTGACGGGAGGTGTGTAGTAGATATCGGCCCGCTTAGTTCTGCGTGCGATACAGCAGGGTATTTGGTGAGCCATCCCCGAGAAGCTGCTACCAATGCTGTGAATTATTGGGCTGGCAGCGATAGCAAGGCAGCCTTTGCATTCGGACCGCTCTCTATCCTCGGTGATATTGCCCTCAATCCCGATCGGGCGAGTTACTACCTTGAGAAGGCCGATCCTGCTCAGATGGCGGCAACGGGAATCGCCGCAATGTTCACAGTAGGGGTGGGTGGACTCACCGCTATCGCTACAGAGGCTTGTTTTAGTGTCGCACCGGAGCTGGAGGCGCTGCACACCTGCACATTTATAGCGGCGAGCGGAACGACACTAACCGGCACAGGTGCGACCGTGACATACATAATCGCCAGCAAATAAATAGCAAGGAGCGACCATTCCCGAGCCAAATTCAGAAAAACGTAGATCGCTTGTACCGCAATGGGTGATCGCAATTCCCGTGGTTGGCGCGGTAGTCGCAGCAACCGTCGTTGTTAGCGGCCAGCCGGGACCACTGACGCTCATTATTTTTTTCATTTCGCTCTTCGTTGTTTGCTATCTGTACGTGTATCTCATTGCGAGTTGGCGTCGGCATCGTCGGAAACGTGAGATATCGTAAGCTGTACAAGAGCTGCGGGCGATTTTGCTAACGGCAACCCGTCCGAAGTTTTGGGAATGTCCGATCAATGCGGTGATAGGCATCGAGATTGCTGATCGTGATCGAGCCGTGTTGGCCGGAGGGATGCGCAAACGGTTGGGCGTAAAGACCATCAATGGGGTTGAGATCTTTGTTGTCAACCGTCAAGAGGAGAAGATAAACGAGCTGCGCACCCCTTTTTGACAATGATTAGAGATATCGCCGAGCGCGCAAAGCCGACTACTTGACGAAAGAATCGACATGATTGCTGGAGGTCTGCTCGTAACGAGTCTTCTATGGCTCGCAGCGATGTATGGAATAGCTTGGTCTTGGAATAGACATACTCCCATTGTCCTAGCCGCTGGATTTGAAATCGAAGACGAATATCGGCACAAGGGACTGCGTGACGTTGTACGAAGGCTGGTCTTCCCCCGCTTCGGGCGACAGATCAGGGCTTGACTTTCTCAGTCTCTCTTTGTTGATGAGTTGAGATCATCTCGAACTCTCTCGGAGAGAGATAGCCGAGTGTGGAGTGCCTCCTCTCGCGGTTGTAGAAGGTCTCGATGTAGTCGAAGACGGCGCTTTGCAACTCACGCCGGTTGGGCCAGGAGCGGCGGCGAACGAGCTCCTTCTTCAGGGTGGCGAAGAACGACTCGGCGGCGGCGTTGTCAAAGCAATCGCCCCGCGAACCCATCGAGATCGCGATGCCGGCGTCGCGGGCCTTCTGGCCGAAGGCAAGAGAGACGTATTGGGACCCCTGGTCAGAGTGATGGATCACCCCCGCCTCGGGCTGGCGGCGGGCAAGCGCCATCTGCAGCGCATCGACGACGAGGTCGGCCCGCATGTGCTCGGCCATCGCCCAGCCGACGATCGTCCTCGAGAAGGCGTCCTGCACCGCCGCGAGGTAGACCCAGCCCTCCCAGCTGCGCAGGTAGGTGATGTCGGCGACCCAGAGCACGTTGGGCCCGGCGGGGCGGAAGTCACGGCGCACGAGGTCATCGGCGACTCTCACCCCGGGCACGCGGATCGTGGTTTGCCCGCGCTTTCTCGGCACCAAGCCACTGATTCCGGCCTCTCGCATCAGCCGCTCCACCCGCTTTCGCGAGACCCTGATCCCTTGAGCCATGCGCAACTCGGCGTGGATTCGCGGCGCGCCGTAGACACCGCGGTTGGTCCTGTGAATGTCGCGGATGCGCTCGGTTAAGAAGGCGTCCTCCAAGGCGCGCTGGGAAGGCGGGCGGCGCTCCCAGGCATGGAACGCCTGGCGGCTGACGCCGAGCATTCGGCTCATCAGCGAGATCGGGTAGTTGGCCTTCTCCGCGGCGATGAACCGGTAGGCGTCGGTCACCGCCCCTCGCTCTCCCGGGCGAAGAAGGCCGCGGCTTTTTTCAGGATTTCTCGCTCCTGCAAGAGCGTTCGGTTCTCACGGCGCAGGCGCCTGAGCTCCTCTCGCTCATCCGTGGTCAGGCCCTCGCGCTTGCCCGTGTCGACGTCGGCTTGCTTGATCCAGTTGCGCAGGGTCTGATTGGAGACGCCCAGGTCGCGCGCGACCTGGGCGATCGAGCGCTCCGAGGTGCGGGTCAGCTGAACTGCTTCACGCCGGAACTCCGGTGGGTATGGCGGCTTGGTGGGTGGCATCGACTCCTCCTTGCCTGAGTCTTTCGACCCAAGCGGTCAGGTGTCGTCGAAACCGGGGGAAGACCATCCCCGTGGACCCCGGGGGACCGTGTCTACCTCATGGAGTTGCCTTCGATCGGAACGTTTGTTGAGTGGCCGTCGGAAGAGGAGAGCGGAATCGAGCTGGAATTGCGGACATTTACTGCAGGCGAGGCCGAGGAGTTCTTGGCGAAACATCCGGAGGTGCGTGATAGCAATACCTCTGAGGACGAGGCGGTGAAGACGTTGCAAGAACGGGTGCTAAGCAATCTGTTCATGCAATGGCGAATCGAGCCCTCTGAGAAACCGGTGGCGCATTGTCTGATCGTGCCGGAGGAGTTGCGCCACCAGCAGGGCTAGGCTGGCGGCTTGCGTCTCCCTTTCGTCGGACCGGTGGGCAACCTATTGGGCAACAAGACACCCGGCTAAGGCCGCAAATGCCCCGACGCCGTTTCGGCCGAATTCCGGCCCTGAAGCCAAATGCTCGTGCAGCCGCAAACAGCCGTAAACGCCCAATCGTGGTGGTAAGGAAGGGGTCACGAGTTCGAGTCTCGTCCTGGGCTTCGAGGGCGACGGCAATCGCGGCGCTATTTCGCTAATTCGTTGCAGAATTGGCACCGCTCCTTAACTTGGCGCAACTTTTTGTCCGCTAGGGTGCCATCATGGAGGCGATGAGGCAGAGCTGGACCGACGAGAGGCTTGACGATTTCCGTGAGCACGTCGACCAGCGCTTCGACCAGATGGACCAGCGCTTCGAGCGGATCGAAGCCGAGCTTCGGATGCGGGGCACCGAGATCAACGAGGGATTCCGATCGCTGCACCGTATGACTCTCCAGATTGGCGCCGGCATGTTCGGGACCCTGCTGCTCGCCATCCTGACCATGCTCGGCACGCAGGGCTGAGCCCCTCCTCGGCGTCATCGCAAACGGGCGCTCCGCAGCGATAGGCTGCCGGTCCGTGGACTTCGCGCTGACCGACGAGCAGGAGGATTTCGTCGACGCGATCCGGCGCTACTGCGATCACGAGTGCGGGACGCCGGACCAGCGTGAGCGCCTCACCGACGGCTACACCGAGCACCACAACGCGACGATCTACAAGGAAATGGCAGAGCTCGGCTGGCTCGGCCTGACGATCCCCGAGGAGTACGGCGGCTCGGGCGGCACGATGCTCGACGCCTGCATCTTCATGGAGGAGACCTCACGCGCCCTGGCGCCGATCGGCGGCTATGCGACGACCCTGATCGTCGCCAGCGCCACCAAGCGCTTCGGCACCGAGGAGCAGAAGGAGGAGATCCTCGGCGGCATCGCCGACGGCGCCGTCGAGGCGATCGCGATGACCGAGCCCGAGGCCGGCTCCGACGTGGGGGCGCTCAGCACCTCGGCCGAGGCGGTCAACGGCGGCTACGTCCTCAACGGCCAAAAGGTCTTCTGTTCCAACGCCCACATCGCCGACCACGTCCTCGTCGTCTGCCGGACCACGCGCTCGTCCTCCAAGCACGAGGGCCTGAGCATGATCTGGATCCCGCGCGACGTCGACGGGCTCGAGGTGGTTCCGATCGACACGATGGGCGGTCGCGACACCAACCACCTCTACTTCACCGACCTCGAGGTCCCGGCCGAGGCGGTCCTCGGCCAGGTCGACCAGGCTTGGACTCAGCTGATGGCCGGGCTCAACGTAGAGCGGCTGATCCTCGCCGCGACGATGCTCGGCATCGCCCAGCGCGTCTTCGACGACATCATCGTCTACGTCAAAGAACGAAAACAGTTCGACCGCCCGATCGGCTCCTTCCAGGCGTTGCAGCATCGCATCGCCGACATGGCTACCGACATCGAGGCCGCTCGCCTGATGACCCGCTGGGTCGCGACCATGACCGACGAGGACCCGGACCGCATGCTGCCCCGCGAGGCCTCGATGGTGAAGCTCTTCGTCACCGAGGTCGCCCGCAAAGCCGCCCTCGAGGGAATGCAGATGATGGGGGGCTACGGCTACGCCTCCGAGTACGACATGGAGCGGCTCGTCCGCAGCACCCTGGTCTCGACGATCTACGGCGGAACCTCCGAGATCCAGCGCAACATCATCGCCAAGACGTTCGGACTCTGATCCCGGCATACTTCCGGGGGCAGGAAGTGAGAGCGCCCGTAGCTCAGTGGTCAACGGGGTTTTAACGAGCCCCAAAGAGCGTCGGTCTTTCAAGCCGAAGGTCGAGAGTTCGATTCTCTCCGGGCGCATTCCGAAGGCCGCTTGCAGAGCCGCAAGCTCCCTGCGGTGGCGCGCCGCTATTCCAGTGCTATCATCGCTATCACAATGGCACAGCTGCTGGTCCGCAACCTAGATAGCGAGGTGGTGCGCGAGCTGAAGGTTCGCGCGGCTCGCCATGGCCGCTCGGCCGAGGAGGAGCACCGGCAGATCCTCCGCGAGGCCCTGGGCCCCAAGGGGCCGACGCAATCCCTCAAGGAGTTCTTGCTTTCGATGCCTGACGT
>Ga0268264_10004452_pt1 | contig 11954 bp, 12 predicted proteins | sample KBSSwiS32_FD_190357 | JGI IMG/M metagenome (GOLD analysis project Ga0268264, IMG submission 190357) | Switchgrass rhizosphere microbial communities from Kellogg Biological Station, Michigan, USA - KBS Switchgrass S3-2 (SPAdes) (version 2) | ecosystem: Host-associated > Plants > Roots >... | reverse complement strand
TTTGTTGATAGTCCTTCCTCTTTTAATAATTTGGAAGATAAGCAGGGGAAAACAGCAACAGGCGTCCTTATCTATTTCATCTCTAAGTGGTATAAAGAATACTTCTTCCTGGAAAAATTCATTTCAGAATATCCCATTTATTTTACGGCTATTAGCATTGGCCTGTATTATTTTGGCTCTTGCCCGTCCGCAAACAAGCAATGATGAGCAGCAAACGGAAGGAGAGGGCATAGACATTATTTTATGTATTGATGTTAGCGGAAGTATGACAGCGCAGGACTTTACTCCTAACCGTTTGGAAGCAGCAAAAAAAGTTGCAGAAGATTTTGTAGATCACCGGACCGCTGATAGAATAGGCATTGTAATTTTCTCCGGCGAAAGTTTTACCCAGTGCCCTTTAACAACAGATCATACTGTACTAAAGTTGCAGATTGAACAAATAAGAAATGGCTTACTTGAAGATGGCACCGCAATAGGATCTGGCCTGGCGACAAGTGTTGACAGGTTGCGTGGCAGCAAAGCGAAAAGTAAAATAATTATCCTGTTAACTGATGGTGTAAATAATGGAGGATTGATTGATCCCTCAACTGCAAAAGAAATTGCCAAGGCGTATAGAATAAAAGTTTACACGGTAGGCGTTGGTACCGAAGGATACGCACCAACGCCTGTAAGTACACCAATGGGCATTGTAATACAAAATGAAAAAGTAGCAATTGATGAAAAGCTTTTGCAGGGAATTTCTTCTGAAACGGGGGGTACCTATTTCAGAGCAAAAGATAATGAGGCGCTTAAAAATATTTACAATCAAATTGATAAACTGGAAAAATCGAAAGTAGAGATAACCACTTACCATCGTTACACTGAAAAATTTTATCCTCTCGTTTTTGCTGCATTAGGTTTTCTCCTGCTGGAAGTGATCTTAAAGTTTACTCTTTTTAAAAAATTTCCATGATGGAGCCGTTCAGTGTTCTATAATCTTCAGCAGCAAATCTATCGGCCTATAATGTAAATTGCACAAATGATCGCCACGGTATATAAATCTACAGGAAGCTGGTATATAATTAAGACTGACAAGGGAGATACATTCAATGCACGGATAAAAGGCAAATTTAAAATAGATAGTATCACCTCTACAAATCCTATAGCGGTTGGCGATAAAGTAAAAGTTGAAATGGAAAATGAAGATGAAGGGTCGGTTGTTATAAATGAGATATACCCGAGAAAAAATTATATCACCCGTCAATCGCCACATAATAAAAATCAGCATCACATTGTTGCAGCAAATCTTGATCAGTCTTTATTATTTGCGACACTAAAAGATCCCAAGACATCACAGGGTTTTATTGACCGTTTTTTAATTGCATCTGAAGCATATCATGTTCCTGCGATAATTGTATTTAATAAAACAGATATCTACAAAAAAAAAGAACTGGATAAACTAAATGGGATAAGATCAATTTATGAAGCGATTGGTTATGCTGTAAAGGAAATGAGCATTGCGAATAATAGCGGCATAAATGAAGTAAAAAATCTTTTAAAAGATAAAGTCACTTTGTTAAGCGGCCATTCAGGAGTTGGTAAATCTTCGTTCATAAATATTGTTTTTCCCGAGCTTACTTTAAAAACGCAAGATGTAAGCGGATGGAGCGGCAAGGGCTTGCATACAACCACTTTTGCTGAAATGTTTGATCTGCCTTTTAGCGGGCAGATTATTGATACGCCAGGTTTGAGGGAATTTGCTTTAATGGATATCCCAAAACAGGAGCTATCACATTTTTTTCCGGAGATGAGAGCTTTAATAAACGATTGTCAATTTAATAACTGCATGCATTTAAATGAACCGGGTTGTGCAGTAAAGGAGGCTGTTAATAATGGTACAATCTCAATAGATCGCTATGTAAGCTATTGTAATATTCTTGACAGTATAAAAGAAAAGGCGTGGTAAAAGGCGGTTATCAATAGGCAAGTCTTTCTAAAAAACGGGCAACTTCCACTACAGCTTTATTTTCTCTTTCCATGCTTTTGGTACTGTGTGGTAAAATAGAAACGCCATTAAAAATATTGTAATGGAGCGTTAAAAAATGGTTCTTGTATTGAAAATCCCAATCCAGTGTTTCTGCATCGTCAACCTGGTTTAAAAAAGTAACTTTTAGTTGGTCTGTAAGCACATCGGCAATGAGGTAAAATTTTGAGATGCCGCAGTTGTCATCAATAACGGCTTCGGTGCCGCCGTATTTGGTTTTTAAGTGATAGCACATAGGTTTTGGATTTTGGGTTTTATTGGATTAAAATTAAATTCTCTGTCTAAAAATCAATTACGCCTTAAACTTTTTTGCCCTTCTAAGTGCTTTCATTGTCTCTTTGTCTCCTGATAATACTCTTTCTGCACCTATGTTTTTCCCATTAGTAGGGCAACCATATTTGGGCTTAAAAATTGAACAGCTACAAAAAAAGAAAACAACAGGTAATGCACACAGTCTTTTCTTCATTGCTAAAAATTAAATATTAAATGCAACACCTTTTATTAAGCATGCACAATTTTTACCAGATAAATTTATTTATACCAACTTGCATACATCACATAATTCTCAGCAATCCTATTTATTTCACCGCCCACCATTTGCTGCGGAATATTCTTTATTTTTTTTGCAGGAACGCCAGCATAAACACATCCTGCTTCAATTATTGTATTCTCAAGAACTATAGCGCCTGCCGCAATAATGCAATTACTTCCAATATGCGCATGATCCATTATTATCGCACCCATGCCAATCAGTACATTATCATCTATAACGCATCCATGTACAATTGCATTGTGTCCGATGCTAACATTATTTCCAATAATGGTTGCGGCTTTTAAATAAGTGCAATGTATTATTGCGCCATCCTGTACATTAACTCTTTTGCCCATCCTTATATTATTAACATCACCCCTTATCACCGCATTAAACCAGATACTGCACTCATCGCCCATTACCACGTCTCCTGTGATAGTGGCATTTGGAGCTATAAAGCAATTTTGTCCAAACACGGGAAGAACTTCTTTAACGGCAATTATAAAAGGCATAAAATAATTTTTATAGTCACAAATATTTTGTTTCATCGGTACCAGTTTTTTGTGTAGAGCTCTTTTGCAACAATAGCAAGTGGAAGCAACCTGATACTAAATACTAATTTCGCATTAATTTTTCTTTCCCGAAAATTATCAATTTTGAATTATGACCAACCGCCAGCTTTTTCTAAGTCATGTAGGCCAAACTTCACCGTCGCCCTTGTGCCTGGAAATTGTAAAAGCAGAAGGTTGTAAAATGTGGGATATAAACGGAAAGGAATATATAGATGTTATTGCAGGAATAACCGTGTGCAATATTGGCCACCGGCATCCAAAAGTTATTGAGGCTATAAAAAATCAGTTAGATGATTACATGCATGTGATGGTATATGGCGAGGTAATACAATCTCCACAGACTGCCTACGCCAAACTGCTTACAGATAATTTGCCCGCTTCTCTTAACTCAGTATTTTATACAGCCTCCGGTGCTGAAGCTGTTGAGGGAGCAATGAAATTGGCAAAGCGACATACAGGGAGAACTGAAATTGTTGGGTTTAAAAATTCTTACCATGGCAGTACGCAAGGCGCCTTAAGCATAATAGGGGATGAGCATTGGAGAAATGCTTTTCGTCCATTACTGCCCGGTGTATTGCATTTACATTTTAATTCCTTTGATGATCTTAAATTAATAACAGAAGAAACGGCCTGCGTAATTGCGGAAACAATCCAGGCAGAAGCCGGTGTTATAATTCCGGAAAATGACTGGCTAAAAGCGCTTCAAAAAAAATGTATCCAAACAGGCGCATTGTTAGTGCTTGATGAAATTCAGAATGGCTTCGGGCGCAATGGAACACTTTGGGCGTTTGAGCAATTTGACGTGGTTCCAGACATTTTACTTTTGGGAAAAGCCCTTGGCGGTGGAATGCCTTTGGGGGCATTTATAGCTGATAAAAAAATAATGGATTCTCTTAGTAATAATCCCGTGCTTGGCCATATAAATACCTTTGGCGGTCACCCGGTTTGTTGTGCTGCCGGGCTGGCGGCAATGAAAGTTTTATTGGAAGAAAATTTAATTGCTTCGGTTAGAGAAAAGGAACAATTGTTTCTCAGTAAGCTTTCTCATTCTAAAATAAAAAACGTTAGCAGCAGAGGATTAATGATAGCTGTTGAGTTCGAAAACTTTGAGGAGAATAAAAAGATAATTGATATACTGATTGAAAGAGGAATTTTTACAGACTGGTTTTTATTTGCTCCGCAGTGTCTGCGCATTGTTCCACCATTGACAATTTCTGCAGATGAAATCAATAAGGCATGTGAAATAATAATTAGTTGCTTAAATGTTTGAATGTTGCCTTTATTGTAAAAATCATAACTCCTCCATTACGAAATACCATAATGTCAAAAAATTTTATTTGAAAATATCACTGCCATTCATTTACTTTGCAATTCAAAGTACTTTTTATGGATGCACAAAATCAATCATTGCAAGACCTGCAGCACATTAAAAAAATGATGGAGCGCAGCAGTAGGTTTATTAGTTTAAGTGGCTTAAGTGGAATTTCGGCAGGCATCTGTGCATTGATTGGAGCATGGTTCGCTAATAATATTATCGAAAGAAGCGGAGGCATGTTAGGGGAGGGGCGTATTTATAAAAGAGATTATAGCATGGATACATTGCAGGAGTTCATGGAAAGCAAACTTTTTAATATTGCCGTCATAACATTAGTTGGGGCTTTGATTTTTGCTTTCTTGTTTACATACTTACGAAGTAAAAGAAATAATATAGCTATCTGGGGCACAGCGTCAAGACGCTTGTTGACTGCGGTAGCCATCCCGATGATTGCCGGTGGCTTTTATCTACTCAGAGAAATACAGGTGGGTAACTATGGATTGATTGCTCCGGGATGCCTCATATTTTATGGACTGGCACTGGTAAATGGAAGTAAGTATACCTTGAATGAAGTAAGATACCTCGGTTATGGGCAAATCATATTAGGCATTGTCAATTGCTGGATGATGGGCTACGGCGTCTATTTTTGGGCAACAGGTTTTGGGCTACTGCATATTATTTACGGAATACTGATGTGGTACAAATATGAAAGAATTACCGCAGGTGAGCAACGTTCAACAATTAACGCATGAGCAATCCTATAGAAAATTTAAATAAAACTTTTGATAGCCGCGTGCGCTTAGGTATTATGAGCACACTTATGGTTAATGAGCAAATAAGTTTCAACGACTTAAAGCAACTGATTAATGTGACTGATGGTAATCTTGCTTCACATATAAAATCGCTTGAGGATAGTGGTTATATTAAGGTTAATAAGGGATTCTCAGGTAGAAAGACAAATACAACTTATACAGTAACAAGGGTGGGGGAAAAAGCATTTCAGCAACATTTAGCAGCGTTAGAAAAAATGATTAACACGATAAAGTAATTTTTTTTCCTCAATCGCTTTGAAATTCAAAGTACTTTCAAATGAATATCGAAATAAAAATAACAATTCTTAAAGCAACCAAATAAATAAAACAATCATGCAAACATTTGTACAAAGTATATGGACGAAAAGCAAGTTGCTGATTAAAGGATTTATTATTGGACTGCTGGTTCTGTTACTTCAAATACCCGCTTATTATGTAAAAAATCTTATTGAAGAAAGAGAACAACGACAGAAAGAAGCTATAACAGAAGTGAGCAGTAAATGGGCTGGCCGGCAGAATATTACCGGACCTATTATTGCCTTACCTTATTTAGAGTATAACGATACATCGTTTAACAAAAAAAGTATAAAGCATACAGCTTACTTTTTGCCCGATGAATTAACGATTAATTCAACCGTTACACCGCAGGAAAAATACCGAGGCATTTATAAAGTAATGCTGTACTCAGCAAAGGTTAATTTGTCCGGTTCGTTTGCGGATATACCGCTTGAGAAATTAAAAATCCCTCTTGAAAATATTTTATGGAACGAAGCATTTGTTGAGGTTCAAATTTCTGATACAAAGGGATTAAATGACGAGCTTGATTTGAAATGGAATGGCAGGAAACTAACCCTATCACCCGGTAATCCTGATGAAGGCTTAACCGCTCCGCTTAATTTAACCAGTGTAGAAGATATTAAGAGCATTCACTTTTCTGCTGATATTAATTTGAGCGGATCTGAACAATTGTTGTTTATACCTGTGGGCAGATCGACAACAGTTAATCTGAATTCCAAATGGCCACATCCAAGTTTTACAGGTGATATTTTACCGCAAACTACTGATATAAGCGATAAGGGATTTACGGCGACGTGGAAGAGCCTCTCCCATAAACGAAGCTTTCCACAACAATGGAGAGACAATGCATATGGCATATATGACACGATGAATATAGCGGAAGCCAATACAAACGCTTCAAAGAATATTGCTTTATCTGCGTTTGGTGCCAATCTCTTTATACCTGTAAATGGCTATCAAAAAACAATGAGGTCTGTTAAGTATGCATCTTTGTGCATCCTGCTAACTTTTGTCGCTTTCTTCCTAATTGAAACAATCAATAAAAAATCGATACACCCTTTTCAATATGGATTAATTGGTGTGGCGCTAATACTTTTTTATACCCTATTGCTGTCTGTTTCAGAATACCTTGGCTTTAATCTCTCTTACGTTTTAGCATCTGTTTGCACAATTGGTTTAATTGCGTGGTTTGTAAAAGGCATTCTTGTTTCTACAAGGTTGGCTGTTTTGCTAACTGTGGTGTTAATCTTTATTTATACTTACGTATTTACTATTCTTCAATTACAGGATTACTCTCTTCTGTTAGGCAGTATTGGGTTGTTTATTGCGCTTGGAGTAGTCATGCATTTCTCTAAAAAAATAAGTATCACTCAGTCTTAATATTTAATAATTGTCAATCATGAAACTCTTATCTTTTTTAAATTATCTCCTGCTCATCGCCATAATAACTGTTATCATTTTATTGATATACGCAAGCGTGCAGCAAACCTATCGTTCAGGTGCTAATGATCCTCAAATACAAATTGCTGAAGATATAAGCGCAAAAATTCAAAAGGGAAAATTTATTGAAGATATTTTTCCTGATGATACAATTGATATAGCTCAAAGTCTTGCACCGGTAGTAGCGTTGTATGATGCGCAGGGTAAGCCATTACGTTCCTCTGGATTTTTGGATGGCAAAATGTTGCAGCTTCCTGCCGGTGTTTTTGATTTTGCAAAAAAGTGCGGTAGCCATAGTGTTACCTGGCAACCTGAGCATGATGTAAGAATGGCTATGGTGCTCGTTCATGTTAACTCATCACTGGTACAATTTGTTGCTGCTGGCAGATCTTTGAGAGAAGTGGAAATAAGAGAACAACGGCTTATAACAATGGTTTCCTTTAGTTGGCTAATATGCATTGCGTTGGTATTGCTTCATGCTGCATTGCAATATTTTAAAAACTTGAAATTTTCAGAAAAGCCTGGTTTAAAAAGAATGGCATCTACATAATATGACCGATAAGACAAAGAGTTTATGAAAATAAAAATGATATTGCCTGCTCTCACAGAAGCAAAAAGCCCTTACTGGAGGCCGATTAAATATTCTCTTTTCCCTCCGCTGGGCTTGGCAACGCTGGCTGCATATTGTGATACAAATGATGAAGTAAGTTTACAAGATGAACATGTAGAAGAATTAAATATTAACGATGAACCAGACATTGTAGTAATCCAGGTTTATATTACCAATGCCTTTCGTGCCTATCAAATAGCGGATCATTATCGTACTAAAGGAGTCTATGTTTGTCTCGGAGGTTTGCATGTCACTTCATTATCTGCTGAAGGAATGAAACATGCTGATTCTCTTTTTCTTGGCCCCGGTGAAGAAAGCTGGCCGAGGTTTTTAAAGGATTTTAAAAATGGAGTAGCGAACAAAACGTATACATCTGCGGAACGAACATTAGATGCTATTCCTCCCATACGGCGTGATCTTATTAAAAGACAGTTATACCTGGTTCCTAACTCAATTGTGGTTACAAGAGGTTGCCCTCATCATTGTAGCTTTTGTTATAAGGATGCATTTTTCGAAGGTGGTAAGTCTTTTTACACACAACAGGTTGATGCTGCTTTACAAGAAATAAGCCGGCTACCAGGAAGGCATTTGTATTTTCTCGATGACCATCTTTTGGGCAATCAGCGTTTCTCGTCGGCGCTCTTTGAAGGTATGAAGGGCATGAACAGAGTGTTCCAGGGGGCATCGACAATTGATGCAATTCTTCGTGGTAACTTAATTGAGAAAGCTGCCGAAGCAGGTTTACGAAGCGTATTTATTGGATTCGAAACCTTGAGTAACAACAATCTTGTTCAAAGTAATAAGAAACAAAACATAGGCAAAGATTATGAAGAGGCAATAAGAAGATTACATTCTCTCGGCATAATGATCAATGGAAGTTTTGTGTTTGGTTTGGATGAGGATGATAAAGACGTATTTAAACGAACAGTTAATTGGGCAGTTAAGAATGCTCTTACAACGTGCACCTTTCATGTGCTTACACCATATCCTGGTACGGGTTTATATAAACAGATGGAAAAAGAAGAACGTATTCTTCATAACAATTGGGATTTGTATGATACCAGGCATGTAGTTTATAAAACAAAAGGATTAAATGAAACCGAGCTAAAAAAAGGCTATGACTGGGCTTACCATTCGTTTTACTCATGGCAGAATATTGCAAAAGCAAGTTTGCAACACGACAACCTGAGACAAGTAATCAAACATTTTGCGTATGCTGGAGGCTGGAAAAAATTTGAGCCCTTGTGGAATTTTATGATTAAAACCAAGGGGCTAAACAAAATGCTGCCGTTACTTGAATCTATTTTATCAAAAGTTAATCGTAAAAAAAATGAACAGGAAAAGATTTCTCCTTTTCCTGCAATTGCCTGATTTGAAGACAACGAATAAAGAAGAAAATGAATTATGCGACTAATAAAATCTTTTGGATATGCATTAGCAGGAGTAAAATATTGTTTCTATCATGAAAAGAACTTCAGGATGCAGTTATGCATTGCAGCAATAACTTTTATAAGCGGGCTTTATTTTAGAATATCATCGCATGAGTGGCTCACGATATTATTTTGTTCGACATTAGTGTTGAGCCTTGAAATGATAAACACCACGATTGAAAAGCTATCAAATGAAATTTCTCAATCAATTAACCCGGTAATAAAGCAAGTAAAAGATGTTGCGGCCGGGGCGGTACTTGTATCGTCTATTATCAGTTTTATAGTTGGTATAATAATCTTCCTTCCTAAAATAAAATTGTTATTCCTAAAATAGATCTATATGATAAAGAAGTATTCAGTTCATCTGCCGTTTTTTATTTCGATATCATTTACGGGTCTCCTTCTTGTGTTAAGAATCTTTTATTCAGGAAGTTTGACTTATTTGTTTTTAGTGTGGAATTTATTTCTTGCATGGATACCTTTAATCATAAGTTCGTACATCAATCAATCTCAGAATAAATATCTACAGTGGCTTTCTTTGACAGGCTGGTTACTATTTTTTCCTAATTCTCTTTATATTATAACTGACCTGGTGCACTTAAGGGAACGGCAAAATGTACCCCTATGGTTCGACTGTATTTTATTAATTTCTTCAATTCTTAATGGCATGATGATGGCTTACGCTTCTCTCAATAAAATTGAAAATTATCTGCGATTAAAGCTCCCTCGATGGAAATGCAATGCGATCTTATTTATCTGTTTCTTTCTAAGCTCTTTTGGAATTTATTTAGGCAGATTTTTGCGATTAAATAGTTGGGACGTTTTTACGAATCCGTCGCATTTAAGTTCAGTAATAACGCACAGATTTATGTTTCCTTTTGTTCATCCAACTACATGGGGGCTCACGATTATCTTGACAATATTTTTCAATGTATTCTATTTTAGTATTAAAACAATCCCTGCCTTAATAACAAAAACTGAATAAATAAAAGGGACGAAAATCGTCCCTCATCATTTTTGTACAATAAAATCAAATCATTAAAAATCCAATCCCAAACTAAAATACCATATAGGCTTTCCTTTAAAAAGCCCAACCATTGGCCATCCGGCATCTACCTTTACAAAGTAGCCGAGCACAGTGGTTCTTGCGCCAAAGCCGTATCCACCAAGGAAAGGACCAATGCCGCCGGTTTTAATTTTTACTTGTACCGGAGGGTCTCCGTATATAATGCCCGGTCTTGAAATGTTATCATATTTCCCATTCCATGCGGTGCCAAGATCAACAAATTGTACCAACTGGAAATTTCTTAAAAGGGCATTATTGATGGGTTTGCTAAATAAGGTCGTAAATACAGGCAGTCTGAATTCACTGTTCATCACCACTGCATTATTTCCATTGGCGGCATTTTGAATAAAGCCCCTCATGTTAACCGCCAGGGATTGAAATGCATAATCTACGTCCGGATCGGGGCGATTATTTGGGTTAAAGTAACGGTATTTTTTTACGTTATTTGACGCATCCAGAACTACATTGTCGCCAAGCATGATCCAATTATCTACGCCGCCGAGGTAGTAGATTAATTTTTGATTGCCCCAGCTAAAATCTGCAGCTGCCCTTCCTGCCCAAATAAAGTTGCGGTAAATCGGGTAGTAGGCTCTTCCATCAAATCCCACATTGAATGTATATCTTCCTTCGGTCTTTCTCACCTTATCTAACTGCGTACTCCAATCCATATATGCTTTGTACCTTACGCCGTTCCATATATTTTGAGCAGGGTTTAAAGTATTATCAAACACATATTCCACATGCATGAAACCATAGGAGGGTTTAACATCAGGTTGTTCTAATGTAACCGAGGGTTCAAGAGCAAGAAATACTTTTCTGTCTCTTCTATAACCTATATTAATTCTCACGCTTCTGGCCTCATCAAAAGGATAACTAAGACTACCCTGGTAAAGATTAGAGATAAGGCGATTAGGATTTTCAATTTCAGATTCCTGTGTTTGAACGTTACGGTAAAAAGTGAATCCCCAATCAATCCTTCTTCTCAAATTTTGAAACTGAAACAACCAGTCATTATCTTTTAAATTAGTTGATAAACGAAAGCCACCCGAAAATTTAATATCCTCCATAATATCAGTTGTCCCAATACGTACTATTCCATTCAGGGAAGTTGTTGAAGATAAAGTTATAGGCCCCGAGCCGCCCTGGTATTGCTGAAAGCGATTTACCAAAACAGAATTATTAAAACCACTAACCACATAATCAGTGGCAAATTTTCGTGGCTTATACTCATATAATCTTGCGGTAGATAAAACTGTGGGAGTTTGTATCTCCTGGGGTGCTTTACCTGCATCAGAGCTATCTTTTGGCTCGTTTCCAAATTCATTTTGAAAAATATCCTCCTGCTTTTTTGTGCTGTCAGTTGGCTCCGGGGTTGTGGCTTGCCCCTGCGATAGTTTCTCCTGTTGCAAAATACGCTTCATGTAAGCTGTTGGTGTGGAACTTATATTTCTTCGCCGCAAAGTATTTGCATCTATTTTTAGTTTATACAATATCTTTTCATCACTTTCCCTGGTAACCTCACTAACCTGGTCGTTCTCACCGGCAACTCTTGTTTCACGCAAGCTACTGCCATAATTAGTTAAGGGAAAAACATAGGCTGAGTCGTTTGTTACTGACACAACCGCAATAGAATCCACATCTTGCTTTTTATAAACTTTAAGTACTGAATCAACATCCTGCGGCGTGGGGTTTCTTAAAATATCATCGCCTATTAAAACAAGCGTATCAAGCCCCGCAGTTGACGTTGAAAAAAATCCGGCATAGCGGTTACCAATTCCGTTTTCATCGTTTACAAAAGTAAAATGGTTAGCATTGTATTGTGTGGGGAAACGTGCATCTCCATGCCTGACATTGCTA
>Ga0268264_10004443_pt1 | contig 11962 bp, 10 predicted proteins | sample KBSSwiS32_FD_190357 | JGI IMG/M metagenome (GOLD analysis project Ga0268264, IMG submission 190357) | Switchgrass rhizosphere microbial communities from Kellogg Biological Station, Michigan, USA - KBS Switchgrass S3-2 (SPAdes) (version 2) | ecosystem: Host-associated > Plants > Roots >... | reverse complement strand
GCGAATTCTGATCAAGTCGATCCTTGAACCTGACACGCCGCAGGACAAGGCATTTGTTGACGACAATATGGGCCGATTTAACCGAAATCAGATGAAGGGCAGCGGCCAGGCAAAGGAAGATTACGGCTTTTATGACATCACCGCCTGGTCGCTGCCGACTGCCTTCGGGCTTGATGCTTATTGGACAGAGGATGGCGGAAACACGGCGGGCACGATCGCAACCGATGAAACTATCGCTGCCGCAAAACGCGGGAATTATCCCGGCCGGGCATCCATCTCGTACATCATTCCGTATACAACCGATTCGGCGGCCCCGATGGTAATGCGGCTTCTGCAAAAGGGATTCAGAGTGGCGGTGGCGACCAAGACAATGAACGCCGCGGGGCGTAACTGGCCGCGGGGCACATTTGTTATACGAATGTCGCGCAACCCTGATGCGATCCATGACGAGGTCGCGAAGCTTGCGGTACAGATGGGCGTAAATGTCACAGCCGTCAATTCAGGTTTTGCCGATGAAGGTGACACCGGCGTCGGTGGTGAAAGTGTGATCTCGATGCAGTCGCCGAAGATCGCTATGGTCGCAGATGAGGCCGTTGATCAGACCTCATATGGATCGATCTGGTGGTCGCTTGATCGATACGGCATCACTTTTACGCCGATGACAGTGGCCGCCATAAAGAACGGCGGGTTGAAAAACTATAATGTCCTGATATTGCCTGACGGCTCCGCGGGACGATATATGTCGCTGTTCGGGGGAGGCGGTGTTTCTGTCCTAAAGGACTTTACATCAAATGGCGGAACCGTGATCACCATTCGCGGAGCATCTGTTTTTGCAGCGCTGAAAGACGTTGGAATGACAACCTCTAAACTTGTTGGGAGCGAAGCTGATGAGGAAAAAGGCAAGTTCGGCGATGACAAGGACGAAAAGAAAGCCGAATCGTCTCCGACGCCTTCACCCACGCCGAAAAAAGTACCTGGGAAAAGCCAGCCGGTCGAGGCCAATCCGAATCCATCAAGCGAAGAACTCAAATCGGACAAAGCCGACGGCGTTTCGCCAAGCCTCCCCCCGATCGCGTCGCCTTCCGCGGATTCAAACAAGGTTCCGGTCGCTCTGCCTGGGGCGATCATGCGAGCTACAGTTGATCGAACGACCTATCTGACTTATGGGTTGGAGCAAAACGAGTTGCCGGTTTTGCTCGCGAGCGGGTTTTTCTTCCGCTATTCGAAAGAAGGCAGCAATGCCATTGTGTTCGACGCGAAGCCGAAAAAGCCCCTAACCCTGTCCGGTTTTGTCTGGGAAGGAAATACTGAAAGGCTTTTGGCTGGAACTGCTTATGTAATTGACGAACCGAACGGAGCGGGACATGTTATCTTATTTGCGGAAGAACCTTTTTTCCGAGGGATATTTAGGTCGACAACGCGCCCGTTCATGAATTCCATCTTATTCAACGGAGTGTTTTAGTCCGCCAAAACTGAAGTTTTGCGGCAAGGAATATGTTTACAGTAAAGGCAGGTTACAGCGACAACATTGAGCTGCAAACAAGCATCGATCGAGCACGGGAATTTTTCGCCGACATCAAGAACTTTGTTGATCTAATGCCGGGAATCGCAAGTATTCATAAGGATTCAAAAGGTATAGCGCATTGGAAGATCCAGGCGGAAATTCCGGTTGTGGGTACGATGATGCAAAAATTCGAGGTCGAATTGACGGAGAATTCCGAGGAACGGATCGAATGGTTTCCGGTCGGGCAGGAAACACAGAATTTCTTGCGCTATTCGGCTGATTTTCTTGAAAAAGCGAAGAATGTGACAATGGTTCATTTCTCGCAGATGGTCGAGTTACGCCGGAAATCGGCACGCGAGCTTCATATGCTTGCCGGCCTTGCCGGAGAAAGTATCATCAGCAAGGAAATGACCAATAAGATAACCGAGATGATCAAGACCTTTATTGCGCGAGCTAAGGAAAGGCTCGAGAAATAGGATAGGCGAGCCTTTTTTTACTGCGGAGCATAGAAGCTATTAACAATTGTTTTGATGGAACCGGGCGCGAGCTGGCCGTTCTTGATATTCCTGATCAGAAAACTCCGGAAATGCTCCTTTTCACCGTTGAAATTCTGCGTTTTCATTAGTGCGTAAAGAGCTACCGCAAGAACATGCATCCCGTCATCGTTCTTTTTCCACCTTGCATGAGGTTCATTTGCAACACCTAATTTTTCGCAGATCAACTGCTCAAGCGCCTGAACACAGTCTTCCTCGACAAATCCCTCAAAGGAATTGTACCCGAAAGATTTATTATGATTCCCTACCTTATCCATCAGAAATTCGTCATTCCGAAGTACGTCCAGCGCATCTCGAAGTTCCTTGTCTTTCGCAAGATCAAATGGCGGGTGCATAGGCTCGTGAACCGCGTTTCGCAGCACAATTTTAAAAGGATATGAAGCATCGGTCAGAAACCGAAGGCCGGTGACACGAATGCCGTGCGGCTGTGAAAAATAAAGAATATTAACAGTAATTTTGTTTGTCGGCAGGGTGAATCCAAACAACTTTTCGATCTCACTGACAACATCGTATTTAGGCAGTTCCGACCTTATCTCGACGATCTTTTTGTTCACCTTTGGCACCGCATTTTCCGTCCAATACCGATCAAAATGAATGGCCTTCAAAAACCATAAGATCTCCCGAAGATCATCGCGAACCGATTCGTACAATCTCCAGTCCTTGTCGCTGTAGTAGATCGTTTTTTGGAGACGAGTCTTCATGCGGGAACTGTCTTTTACAGTCCTGAGCATATCGTCGAGGGTCCTGTCGTCGGTGACAGAAAAATACAAGGCGAGGTATGCGGAAATGATCCCGTGTTGTTCGTCCTTGATCTTTCGCTTCAGGTCAGTAAGGGCTTTTTGTGCCGACGGCGTGATCTGCGGCCGAAGTTTTTCATACTCATTTTTGTAATAGGCAACATAATACGGATCTCCGGTAAGCACGTTTAATACACATACCGTATCAAGCATAAACGACGGCCGGATATCCCAGTCGGTCTTTGTCGTACCCCCAATATTTCCAGTTCTCGATAAAGTGGGTGGACGACAAAATGAAGTTTCAAAAAACGAGAAAAGAACGAGAATGCAAAGTAAAGCGAACTTCCCACCAAACATAAATCCATCCTTTGATTAGTGTTATGTAATGGCTCCGCCGTCGACGATCACCACTTCCCCGTTCATAAAGCTGTTGCGGTCACTGGTCATAAAGGCAGCGTATTCGGCGAGCTCTTCGGGCCGACCTAATCTTCCCTTCGAAACCCAAAAATCGTGCATCTGAAGCAAGCGTTCCGGCAGCGTGTTCCCGAGATCCGTATCAAAAATGCCGGCGGCGATGGCGTTGACGGAAATTCCGAAATTCGCCGCCTCGCGTGAAAGGCACTTCGTAAATCCGATCATCGCTGCTTTGGACGTCGCATAGTGAACGGAGGTAGGCAGGCTGCGGATCGCTCCCACAGATGTAATATTCAGGATCGACCCCATTCGCTCGCGAATCATCTGCTTATAAAATGGCTTTGTGACCGCAAAGAGGCTGTTTACGTTAGTGTCGACAACCCAATCCCATGATTTATCGGTCGTCGTTGCAAAATTGTCGCCTTTGTTTACGGCTGCGTTGTTGACCAGGACATTGATCGGTCCCCATGCCTCCAAGATTTCCCGGGCGATATGCTTCATTCCGAAACGGTCAGTCACGGAAACCTTAAAAGACAATCCCTTTCGACCATGTGATTCAATTTTCGCAATGACTTCGGCCGCAAGATCTTCGCGTGAATGATAGTTGAACGCCACGTCGGCACCTTCGCGGGCAAAAACATCGCAGACGGCTGCCCCAATTCCACGCGTTCCGCCCGACACAAACGCACGTTTTCCCTCAAGCAAAAGACTCAAAACTATATCTCCAGAATATTAAGGAAGTAATTACTATTAAAAAGGTTAATGAAATAGCGTCCTCGATACAAGCGCGTAAAAAGGAAAAATATAATGGATATTTGCGGACGCATGACGTTAGCGCAAATACGAAATAACCCGCGACATTCGGTTTGGCACATTTGTTGCACATCTGATAGGACGGCCGCATGTCATGAATCACCGGGACCGCGATTTCTGTTGAGCCACGACGTGTTTTCTATGAAGCAGACCCCGAGGTTTTACTAACTTTTGGCACGAACAATGTGACAAAAAGCGTCAGCTTTGTAATTCGTGGCAGCCTACCCAGACTAGAAGTAACACTATGCCAACAATCCCACGCATCGAATACGATCTTGAAAAGCTTAATCAATTTCGCCTCCTGGCTAATAAGGCAGGGGCCGATGCGGTCCGATACCGCATTGTTGAGCGTTTTCTCTGCGAGGTCGATCGGTGGTTATTAAAACTGTCGCCAGCCGTTTTCGATGTAGCCAGGATCAAAGATTCTATCCAAACCTTAAAAGCTGCGACCATGGACGCCGATTCGTCCATTCTTCTGGAAGCAGAGTTTCAACTTCAGCGTGAATTCCAGCTTTGGCGCCAATTGATCGAGGTAAAGGACCAAAGTATTGAGACCTACAACTTTCGCCGATTTTGCGATTCCGCAGCCGAACCATTGGATGATGAAATATTTGTCGCTCTCGCTGCGTTTTACCGAGAGACAGTCTATTCGCACACTAATCAAAGTAAATTCGATCTCGTAGTTACGCGGCTATTCACCGACGTCGACCCTGCGGGAAGGCGACATCTCCGCTTTAATGCAAAGGAAATATCAAATAGAGCAGAGTTGCTTCTTGGTGTGGCGCGTTTTGAGGGAGACCACAATTCCAGCTTCCTCGACACCGCGGGAGCCGTCGCCGCAATTCAAAGCTTTATCGCCGAGGCACACGCACTAAGCGATTTTGAGAGTCTGATAGAATGTCGGCTTTTTGATCGCTATCGTGAGTTTAAACGCGAACTCGGGATGCAATTTTACGAACCGGCCGTGATCGCCGCGGCAATTCAATGCAACGTTGTTTTTTCTAACGCCTTCAACGAAATGCTGGAGGTGGCGAATGACAACCTCAGCGAAATACTCAAGCCTGAGATCGACATCTCTGCAGCACTGCACGATCCGTCCCCGGAAGCCCGCGTCCATTTATCGGATCTATTAAACGACTTCTTCGACCTTACACCGCAGGACGAACACGCCTTTGCGGGAAAAGAGGGCGACCACATCTGGGAGCTATTGTCTCTTGCTGGCGGAAAAACGGAGAATCATGGCGAATCCGGTAACCAATCGATCGCAAGTCCAAACGTCGGTTTTGACATTTCGCAATCTGCGCGTGAAAGACTAACGCCGCTTCTAGAAACGCTTACGAAACCGGAGCCGGACGCTGGATTGCTGCTCGGTCAACTAAATCAGTCGCGGACGCTGCGGATGCTGAATCTTGGCGACTTTCTCTATTCCGAGAGCTACGCACCGGATATGAGAAGCCGCAGAATATTGGGGTTAATATTGTGGCTTGAAGAATTCGTTCAAAACGAGCTTACGTCCCAAAAAATTCTGACGCCCACAGGCCAGCAAGAAGCCCTTTCGCTCATTCAAAAGTCGGAGGAGCTCGCTACGAATCTGCGGTCGGAAATCCAGGCGGCAGACGACACTGCAAAAGGCAGGCTTCTTATGGTGCTGAATGCCCTGCTCGAATCACGCCTGCGGCTCGAGGGAGCCATCGTGCGATTTACGAACCGAAATCTTTCCGAAAAACTTCCCGAAGTTAAGCGTCCAGTGAAGCCAGTACGATCCACCCGGATTGAACGGCCGGTATCGATGACGGAAAGCGTCGACCCGGAAACGGTTTCGGGCTCCAAGTGGCTTTTGTGGCTTCTACTCATTGCGGTACTGGTTGGCACGGGATATTACTTTCTGTTCCAGAAATAGCACTGCCCATGACAGCCGATCAATCTTTGGAAAATGCTTATGTGGCTGGTTTCTATGTGCCGCAGGAAACCCTGAGGAATCCGACAAAAACGAATAAAGACCTAACTAAGCAGCTGACGCCGCCCGGACATGGTTAGGAAGTAGAGCTGCAATCTCACGAATTATATAATCGGTCGAATTCGGCATTGCCAACCCGATCGTCGCGGCTTTCATATCCCGATATCTTTGCGGGTTGGAGGCAAGGTCGCGGATCGTGGGAACAATATCGATCGATCTACGCAAAAGTATCCCGGCACCCTTTTTTTCGATCATAGCAACCGTACCGGCTTCTTGCGGCATCGGCGGCGTGATAGCGTCGGCGATGATCGGCAGTCGGCACGCCAGCGCCTCGAACGTAGTCAAACCGCCGAGTTTCGACACCATGACATTGGCGGAGTGCATCAGCTTTTCGATCTCGTCCGAATAGCCGATGACCTTGACGGGAAACTTTGCATGTCGAGCGATCTCCTCGGCTTCTATTCGAAGCTCTTGATTCTTGCCCGCCAAAAATATCGCTTGCACATCTAGCTCACCGCGGACAAGGTCGCGAAAAATCTGGGGAATGTTTCCACCACCGATCCAGCCGGCGTTCAGGAAAACGGTAAACTTGTCCGGATTAAGTCCGAAGGCTCGCCTGGCGTCCTGCGCATGTTTCTCGTCTACCTCGCAGAATTTTGGATCGACCGGCATGCCGGAAATCTTTATTTTCTCCGGCGACACGCCGTAATCAACAAGCTGCCGTTCCGCATCCTCGTTCGCAACAAGATATAGTGAAACGTCGTCGCATGCCCAGCCCTTCCAAAATCCGTAACACGGATCGGTCACGACCGTTATGAGCGGCACCTGATCGTTCAGGTTCAACTCACGTAGGATGCGTCCAAAGATATGCTGTGTTAGTGGATGGACGCTGACGACAATGTGGGGACACCATTTCTCAAAGATATCGCGACAAAACCCGATACAGCGTTTCTGAAAGAATTCACGGGTTTCCGGTCGGATCTTGTTTACGATCCAGTAGAGATACTTCATCCAATGCTGCTTGTTCTGCAGCACCCAGTTATAAACACGAACTAACTTTTCGGTTATGTGATGCGATTCCTCGACCGCCTTTAATATTCGAACCGCGGCGGACCCTCCTCCCCAAAATCGATGCAAGCCATCAGCGATCGCCTTCGCAGCAGAACGATGTCCGCCACCAGTGTCGGAGGAGAGGATCAGGATCTTGGGGACGTTAGGGATCATTTTGGAACTGGTATCTCAACCTGCTTGCATATCTTCGCGACCGTATAGTCAGCTACTTCGTTATGGCGGGGAATGGAGGTTCTCTTTTTTGTTTTAACGTTTTCCCAGATCGAGTGGCTTCCGCCCTCCCGCAGAAGCCGGCATCCGTTTGATTCCAGATGCCGAATCAGATCACGCCGCTTCATAAACCAGCCTAGGTATCGTTTTCATTTGAGACGATGCGTCAAGAATAAGATGGATCGGTTCTTCAAGGTCAGCTTCCGGATCGCTTATGGTTGAGGTGGGCAAAGGCAGAGATTCTCCCACTTGAATATTCGTTTCCGCCATGTCGACAAGGGCACCTGCAAGTTGGATCCGCGCCTCGTCAAGATCTTTCGCGCAGGTAATGACGCCGGGAAAATCCAAAACTTCACCGTGAACGCCGTCTTCGAGAAACTTGTACGCAGCTTTATAAGTAAACATTTCCTATGCCTTTAGAGCGACCTCACGAGCGGCAATAAATCCGGCGCTTTCCGACGCTTTCTTCATTTGCTTTTCAAGTTTCTTGATCTTGATCAAATGTCCGGCGTTGAATGGCAGCGAGGGATAGAAGCAATTGGATTCGTGCGTGCAGAAACATCCTGCGCCGGCCTCTTTTCTACGGGCTTTCATCATATCGGTATTCCAGGCCGCCTGGAAATCCCAGTCGTAGTCGCGAAGATTAAGCACGTCCGATTTGTTTTCGCACGACGACAAAGCACCGGTATCATAAATTACTGCTCCGGCACTGCCGGCATAGCATTTAAGCTGAGCCTTGTTCTCCTCTTTGGTTTTGGCGATCAGGTCGTGCATGTAGATATCGACCGCTGCCTTGAAGAATCCCGATTTTCCGCCGTAGTTATTTTTCAGCACTGCGTTCTTTGTGTCGTCGAGGATCATCTGCGACAGTTCACCGTATCGCTTATGGTCAAAGTTCAATTCCTCCGGATCGGCTGACGGCGGACGGATGTAATTGATGTTGACCTTGTCAGGCTTGAGGTCATGCTTCAGAAAGTCATACCAATCGAAGATCGTGTCCTCGTTCGAATGCATCACACATGTGCACGTCTGGATATCGAGCTGCGGATACTGCTCACGTTTCATTTGCTGAAGCGTTCGGGCGGTATGGATCGCCTTGTCCCAGCTTCCCTCTTTTCGGCGGATCTTTTCATGTGCGGCTTTCATTCCGTCGATCCCGAGGGCGACGCTCACATTTAATTGGGGACATTCGTCCATGATCCTCGCGACGTCAGGAAAGATGCGCGGATGGATCTGTCCATTCGACATCAGGTAGACGGAGTCAAGCTTGTTGTTCTCATAAAATGAACGAACGATCTCAGGAAGGTCTTTGCGCGTAAAGGGTTCACCCCCGGCAAGAACTAGCACGCCGAGATTTCCGCCGAGTGTTTCAGAGATCTTCGCGATCTCGTCGGCCTTCATCTGAAGTTTTTTGCGCGGCCGATCATCAAGCTCTTCAGTGAAGAAACAATGCGTGCATCGCATGTCGCAAACGCTTGTGACCAGTATGTTTAGAAACACCGGCGAAATCGGCCGGCCAACTACAATACTTGCGTATCGCTTAAATATTTCCTTTGTCGCAAAATCCATTCCGTTTCCTTTTCGAACACTGTAACCACCGGCCTAAAGGCACAAAAATCCATTCTTTAATTTATCGTATTTTTGTGATTTAAGCTACATAGGTAAAACGAGTTAAGATAAGTATATGTTCCGCCGCGTTTATCTTGACAATAGTGCAACTACACAGGTCGACCCCCGAGTTCTCGAGGCTATGATGCCGTTCTTTACCGGAAAGTTCGGAAATGCTTCGAGCATCCATCATTTCGGTCAGGAAGCCCGCGCCGCAGTCGATCGCGCACGGCACCAGGTCGCTGACCTTATTAATGCGCGGCCAAACGAGATCATCTTCACTTCCGGCGGCACGGAAGCAAATAATCTTGCGATTCGCGGCCTAATGGAGTCGAACGAAAAATACGGCCGTCATATTATCACTTCATCCATCGAGCACTCATGCGTCAAGAATGTTTGCGAGGACCTGGAAAAACGAGGTTGGCAGGTGACATATCTGCCGGTTTATGATGACGGACTTGTCCGGACAGATGACGTTGTCAATGCGGTCCGCGAAGATACGATCCTGATCTCCGTGATGACGGCGAACAATGAGATCGGAACGATCCAGCCGGTAGAGGAGATCGGCAGATTTGTGCGAAAGCTGCGCCAAGGCGAAAAGAAGATCTGGTTTCATACCGATGCGGTCCAGGCGGTCGGCAAGATGCCAGTCGACGTCGAGGAGATCAGCTGCGATCTGCTCGCGTTGTCGGCCCACAAGATCTATGCGCCAAAAGGAATCGCCGCATTATACGTTCGACGCGGCACACGGCTTCATCCCCAAAACATCGGTGGCCGGCAAGAACGAGGAATACGGGGCGGGACTGAATCGGTACCGCTCATCGTGGGACTCGGGGCCGCAGCCGAGATCGCGAAAGAGGAGTTGGAACTTGAGTCGGGGAGACTTCTTGGTTTAAGAGACCGGTTCGAACAGGGCGTGTTTGAGCGCGTTCCCGATGCGGTTCCAAACGGAAACTCCGAAAATCGGCTTCCGAACATCTCTAATATTTCGTACCACGCAGTCGAAGGCGAAGGGCTGCTGATAAATCTCGATATGCAAGGTGTTGCCGTTTCCACCGGATCGGCATGCTCGTCAGGTTCACTTGAGCCGTCGCCAGTGATCAGAGCTTTGGGACGGGATGACGAAATGGCGAGAAGTGCCGTTCGAGTTAGTTTTGGAAGATTCAACACCACGGAAGATGTCGACTACGCCCTCGAAGTCCTGCCCCAAGCTGTTGAGAATCTCCGAAAACTCACCCCAACTACTATTAAAACCTCAAAATAGAACTTGAATCGGCATTTGATCAGCGGTTGCTTTCCACGATTTACGCAATTCTTAGGCTCGTGCCTATCAGCATCGAGGCAGAAACACTAAAAAAGAGATAAAAACTATAGAAAAAACCATTTTTTCTATAGAAAAAGTCTTAGAAACTACAGAAATAATCATTTTTTCTATAGAAAAAGTCTCGAAAACTATAAAAAAAGTCATTTTTTCTATAGAAAAACTCTCAAAAACTATAGAAAAAGAGAAAGATATGGATAAGAAGAATCGCGAAGATGAGCAGAATGCGGCAACTCGTCGTCTGCGGGACCTTTAACGCCTTCCATGTAACAATTTGTCTTTCACTTGCCTAGAATCAATTTTTGCCTCGAACGAATCACTACACCGTCGCGATACGAACTCACTCTTACTTTTCGCACTTTGGTAGGATCGACGGCCTTGGTCGGGTTGTAGGTTATTACATACTGCGAATCGATAGCCCGAGCGATATCAGCAGCGAACGTCCACATCGTCGCTATTTCCTCCGGGGCCTGATACATGCCGCCGGTGTCGTCTGCCAAACCCTGGAGTTTTGGCTCACTCTCAGTCACAGCTCGCTGTTTGTCTCGCATGTTCCTGATTCTCGCATTATCAAGATCAATGGTCAGAAGGTGTTGTGATGAGTTCATTGCCCTTAGATATTTTCGAACCTCTTCGGCACGACCCGGATCCAAAGATAGAGATCGCCCCCTAAGCATATCCTCGAAAATCTCCTCAGGAATACGTGGTTTTGTGTCGCCCTTCCCTATCTTCAATCGTTGCGCGGATTTTTGGGCCGCCTGTCCTTCAAGCTTTGTATAGCTTATGACGTGAACGGTCACGTTCGCGGCAAGCAGATTCTGCATCGCCTCGCGAACCGCGGTTTCGCCGGCAACACTTTCGAGGCCGTCGGAGATGATAACAATGTGCCGATTTTCGAGGGGCCTCGTGGAAAAGAGATTCACGGCCGCGTTCAGGCCCTGGGCAAAACGTGCGCCTTTACTTGAAAAAAGTTTCTTGTCCAAATTGGCATAAACCGACTCCCGATCAGTCGTCCAGTCGGAAACGGTTTGAATCTTGTCGTTATATTCAACTACCGCAAGACTATCTTCTGGTGCCAGGTTATCGATCGCCAGCTTTGTCGTAAGCTTCGTCAATGCCGTGTTTTTGACCAAATTCAGGTCGCCGCCTGTATCCAAGAGAAACAAAACATTGGCTGGCATCCGTCGCATACTGGTAATGGTCTGCGGAGTTCCCTCTTCAACAACAAGCAGGTCATCCGGCTTCAGGGATGCAGCAAACCGACCGTAACTGCTCTGCGCCATTACGTTTAAGCGAACTTCCTCGGTCCTGATTCTTATCGAATCATCCACAGGTGTCGGAGAAGGGACGGTATCGGGTTGTTGTGAGAAGGCTGAAATGGCAGATAAAACCAGAATCAATTGGACACAGAACGATCTTGGGACGTTTACGTTCATTAAATGTGGCGAAAGAAGCCTAAATTTATAAGGACGTGCTCCTCGCAAAATCCAAAAGGTCTTAAGCTGGAATTGATGTCATTCGATCCGTGCGCGTTGCATCTGCGCATCGATTTGAAGTCCAAGCGCCCGATTCTCATCCACGCGAGGTTTGCCTCATTTAAAATGAAAGTGGCCCGCCGGCGGTCCGACGAGCCATAACGTGGGAGAAGATCGATTTCGGTAGGAACTTACAAACTTAGGTCAAATTCAAACAGCTGCTAGAAATTACAGTTGTTCGCGTTAAGCCAAATAGAAGCAGATCAAAACGAATACTGTTGCGGGATCTTTTCCAATT
>Ga0268264_10004439_pt1 | contig 11967 bp, 4 predicted proteins | sample KBSSwiS32_FD_190357 | JGI IMG/M metagenome (GOLD analysis project Ga0268264, IMG submission 190357) | Switchgrass rhizosphere microbial communities from Kellogg Biological Station, Michigan, USA - KBS Switchgrass S3-2 (SPAdes) (version 2) | ecosystem: Host-associated > Plants > Roots >... | reverse complement strand
ACATGGTTTCAATCTTATGATGCAGTGAATTAAAATTGAAATCTTTCGCAATGCCAACAATATATCCTGTAATATATCCTGCTGAATCAAAACCAAAATGTTTTCCTAATAATGAAGACATGTCAGCTTTGTTATTGTCCTTTAATAATTCCTTAGCCAGCGATTCATTAATGATATATTCTTTTCCAATGGCAGATTTGTCAGACGAGAAATTCTTACCGGCTGCCAATGGAATCTTAAATGTCGTGAGGTAATCATGATCAACGATCAATCTTGTTGACGTTAGCTGACGGCGAGGACCGTCACCTTTGAATCCAATACCCGATTGATCGAGGTGACTGCCTAATACGTCTTGCGATGCGGTGACCGCTGTTACCAATGTATTTTGAAGTAAATCTTTTTTTAGAACATCAAATTTTTGGGAAGAGCCATCATTAAATGGTATAGTCAAAACCTGCTCACGATCAAATCCTGTTGATCTGTTTTTCATATAATTTAATTGCTTCAAAGCAAAAACAGTTGCGATAATCAAAAAGATTGCGCAGGAAAATTGTGTGACGACAAGAACGTTTCTTAATAATCCTTTATTCTTTCCTGTTTGAATGGATCCTTTTAATACTTTAATAGGTTGGAAAGAAGACAAGTAAGCAGCAGGATAAAGACCCGATAATATTCCCAAAGCCACTGTGCCCGTAATTACTAAAAGCATAGGCCTCCAGTTGCTGAAAATTGGAAACTCTAATTCACGCTGGCTTAATTGATTTACAGATGGCAAAAAAAGTTTTACAAGTATGATGGCGAACACCATAGCGATAAATGATAGTATGATGGATTCGCCAATGAACTGTGCAGATAGCTGCCAGCGAAATGCGCCGACTGATTTACGGATACCCACCTCTCTTGCCCGTTCCGCTGAACGGGCCGTAGAAAGATTCATGAAATTAACGCAGGCAATAAGCAGCACAACAAGAGCGATGATGAAAAAAATATTGGTATAACTTTTATCGAATTGCTGGTAATTAAAACTATCAAGCCCTATATCAGTTGCTTTAGCATGAACATCTTTTAAAGGAAGGAGAAATAATTCATAGTTCTTCCAGTTATCTCCGGACATATGTTTTTTGAGATAAGCAGGAAATTTTTTTTCTAATGAAGCAATGTTAGTATTAGGCGCTAATTCAAAGTAGCTATTAAGCCAGTTGCCTCCCCAGTTATCCATCCAATCTGGTTTTGCAATAGTGCTAAACGGAATCAATGCGTCAAACTGTAATTGGGAATTATGAGGAACGTTTTCCAAAATGCCTGTGACTACTACATTAGTAGTATCGTTTCTGCCATAGTTTGTAAGTGTTTTCCCAATAGGATCTTCCTTGCCAAAAAACATTTCGGCCGTATTCCTTGTCAGCACAATGGAATTTCTTTTCTGCAATACTGTGCGCCGATCGCCTTTTAATAAAGCAAAATCAAACATGTCAAGAAAAGTGGAATCAACAAAACATATTCTTTTGATATAGATTTTTTTGTTGTTGTAGTACAGCGGCTCATTTCCATTCGCGTTGATTCTTGTATAATTTTTGATTTCAGGAAACTCTTCTTTTAAAGTAGGCGCCATAGGAAACATAGTCAGGGCTACTTTCTGGGCCGCCACCATGCCTTCGAACTTCTGCACTTCATTCAGCCGGTAAATATTTTTTGTATGAAAGTTATCGAAGCTTCTTTCATAGGAAACAAAAAGCAGGATGATAATACAGGCAGCCATGCCGATAGCAAGACCTGCTACATTAATTGAAGAATACACTTTATTCTTCCATAGATTGCGCCAGGCGATTTTGAAATAATTTTTAAGCATAATGTAATCAGGTTATATAATTAAAAAGATTTGATGATTTCTTTCTTATTCACACTATTTACTATTCACTTTTTCATTCCGTTCTTAAACTCTTCACCGGGTTTGCCATCGCTGCTTTTATTGCCTGGAAACTTATTGTTGCAAGTGCGATGATCACTGCGAGCAAGCCTGTAGCAATAAATATCCATGTATTAATCCTGATGCGATAGGCAAAATCATTAAGCCAATTGTTCATCGCATACCACGCAACAGGTGCAGCAAGAATAAATGCTATTATAATCAGTTTGATAAAGTCTTTTGAAAGTAATAACACAAGATTGGAAACAGATGCACCTAATACTTTTCTCACACCTATCTCTTTAAATCGCTGCTGCGCTGTATATGCTGATAATCCAAACAATCCTAAACAAGCGAGCGCTATCGCTATACCTGCGAAAAGATTCATGATTGTGCCCAACCTCATTTCTGAGCCGTACAACTTATTATAATCTTCATCTAAAAAATGAAATTCAAACGGGCGATGTGGTATCAGTGCTTTCCATTTTGCTTCAATAGACGAAATTGTTTCCTGCAAATGCGAACCTGATAGTTTCACAAGTAGTTGTCTTTTCCACGATTCAGGGAATAATACAAAAGGTTTTATTGGCGTATGCAAAGATTCAAAGTGAAAATCTTTTACCACACCTGCAATAATTCCCGGGCGGTCGCTACCTAGAAACATTTTTTTTCCGACAGCTTCCTGGGCTGTCCATCCCAATTGTTTTGCAGCCGATTCATTTAAAATAAAATGATACGAATTTTTTTGATAATCATCATTTGAAACATCCTTTATATCCTGCGTATTGAAATTTCTACCTGCGATAATTTGAAGCCCCACTGTGGCAACATAATCTTCATCTACACGATCTGCCAAAACTGTCATCTGTTCATCTTCAGGCATAAGTGCAGATCGCATACTGAAGCCTCCACCACCTTGCACAGGAGTATTGGAGCAGGAAGAAACACTTAGTACATCGGGGTTTTGTTTGAATTCTTCTTTTATTACTGCAAGATTGTCTCTCATCTTATCATCAAGCGGTAAAACAATTACATGGTCTTTATTGTAACCCAATTTAATATGTCGAATAAAATATAATTGCTGTTGTACAATGAAAGTGCAAACGATAAGAAACACTGAGATTGCAAATTGAAAAACGATCAGCGATTTTCTTAATGTTTGTCCTGAGGCAGTGTTTTTAAATGAACCCTTCAAAACTTTTACCGGCTGAAAGCCTGTAAGTATTAGTGCGGGATAAATTCCTGCAAATACACTTACAATTAGTGCAACTAAAACAGAAAAAGAAATGAATAAAACAGAAAACAATGCGCTTGCTCCTAATTGCTCATTTGTTAGTTCATTAAAAGCGGGCAATAACAGACTTGCGATTATCAAACTAAAAAAAACAGCCGCAATACAGATGATAGCGCTCTCTCCAAGAAACTGAATAAACAATTGTGTCTTTCCTGCTCCAATAACCTTTCTTATTCCAACTTCTTTTGCCCGCTCGAGTGAGCGTGCGGTGCTTAGATTGATGTAAGTAAAACAGGCTATGATAAGAATGAGTAGCGCAACTGCCGTAAGTATGTAGATATATGCGATATTATTGTTGGGAACAAAACTATCGTAATCAGAATGCAGATGAATAGAAGTGAATGGCTCGAGATAAAAATTTACAGTTGCTCCTTGCCCCTGCATTTCCTTTTTCATAAAAGCCGGAAGCTTTGCCTGCAAAGAATTGATGGCGGTTTTATTTTTCAGCAGCAGGAATGTAGTGTAATTCGCATCCCAGTAAGTGTCTTCAGCATCGGGAGTTATTCCCAGTGATGAAAATGAAGCTACAAAATCACATTGAATTTGGGAGTTAGTTGGGCAATCCTGCATTATACCTGTAACGCGATACAAATTACTATCGTTACCAACCTGTAATGCTTTCCCAACAGGATTTTTATTACCAAAATATTTTTTTGCAGTTGATTCTGTTAATACAACATCATGTGAGTTAGAAAGAACTAAATGAACATCTCCCTGCAACAATTTGAATGAGAAAATATGGAAGAAAGTGGAATCAGCATACATAAATTTTTTTTCATCAATCAGTTTATCGCCGTAATGTATAACTCTTGAAGATTGAGTCATTTTAACTGCCGATTCAACTTCAGGGAACGTTTTTTTTAAAACAGGAGCCACTCTTACGCTCGTAAAATTTCCTTTCTGACTTGCACTGTTGCCCTCGAAATTATATTCCATTATCACACGGGCAATGCGATCACCGTTTGTTTCAAACTTATCATAGCTTAATTCGTGTTGAATGTAGAGTGCTATCAATAAGCAGCACGTGAGCCCAATGGTGAGCCCAAAAATATTTATTGCAGAAGAGGTCTTATTTTTCCATAGACTTCTAAGTGCAGTTTTGAAATAATTTTTAAACATCGAAGTTGATTTTTGATTTAATAATTTTTAATTTATTAATTCACTAATGATCATCACCATCTCATTCCGTTCTTAAACTCTTCACGGGGTTCGCTATCGCTGCTTTTATTGCCTGGAAACCTACTGTGATCAATCCAATGAGTAAAGTAATTAGTACCGCTATTGCAAATACCCACCAGCGAATGACAATATGATATGCAAAATTTTGTAACCACTCATTCACAGCCCACCAGGCAATGGGTAATGCGATGAGATTGGCTAATAATACCAGTTTTAAAAAATTGCTGGAAACCAGTTGTACAATGTTGCTTACCGAAGCGCCCAACACTTTGCGGACACCGATTTCTTTGGTGCGTTGTTCTGCTGAAAGCATTGATAGACCAAGTAAACCGATACACGAAATAAAAATCGTAAGTATGGCAGCAAAGGTGATGATCTGTTTCCATTTTTCTTCAGACTCATATTCACGGAGATTGGTTTCATTTTTAAATTCATAACTGAAAGGATAATAAGGAACCAATTTTTTATAGGTCGCTTCTATAAATTTTAATGTTTGCGGAATGTTATGGGGACCGATTCTTATATTAACCTGCGATGAATTTCCTTCAGGTTCCGAAGTAAATAATTGTGCGCCGATTTTTTCCTTTAGTGATCTGAAATGATAATCTTTTACTACACCAACTACTGTTAACTTCCGGTCACGCCAGAAAAGATCAACCGTCTTACCGATCGGATCTTTCCATCCAGCCTCACGTGCAAATGTTTCATTGATCAGTACGGAATGTGTACTGTCGGAGGGAAAATCAGGAGAAAAATTTCGCCCTTTAACTATCGGTATTTGTAAAGATGGAAGGTATTGATCGTCTACATGGTCGTAATCAAATTGTATTTGTTTTCCATCTGTGTTGGCTACTGTTCCCTGTCTTCCACGATTATGCGTCCCCACCATTTGAATGGAAGTGTTTTTGGTTAACTCTGTTTTAAAAAGCGCTATCAGTTGTTTGCCCACTCCCCGGTCCATGTTGACCACAACTAAGTCTTTATCATTGTATCCTAATTCCTGGTGTGTGAGATAATGAAATTGTTCATAGATAAAAAGTGTACTAATGATGAGCAACGCAGCAAGTGCAAACTGCAGAACAACGAGGCTTTTTGAGAGGTAATTTTTCCCCGATAATTTAACACGGTTATATAATGTTTGAATGGGATTAAAACCCGATAATACTAACGCCGGATAAAAGCCTGCTGCAAAACCGGTAATAAAAAATAAGCCAATGAAGCTGAGTACTAATTGCCTGTCTGCTAGGTATGATAAGCTAAGGCGTTTATTTGCCAGGTCATTAAAAACAGGTGATATAGCAGTTGCTAATACAATAGCGAATGCAAATGAAATAAAACATACAATAAATGATTCCCCTAAAAATTGACGTGTAAGCTGTACCCGTTGCCCACCAACGACTTTACGGATACCAATTTCTTTACTTCGCTTCAGCGAGCTTGCGATGGTAAGATTGATAAAGTTAATACAGGCGATAATCAAAATAAAAACAGCTATTCCCGTTAAAATATAAGAATTTACGGGACTGCTTGCATCTGTTAATTCGTCCTGTGCGGTATAGTCTTTACTAAGATGTATCTGCAATAGTGGTTGTAATCCCCAGATGATAGAATAATTAAAATTATCTCTTTGCCTTGCCTCTTTCAATTGATCTTTTGCTTCGTCTTTATAAATCCGGATCATTTTGTTCGCTACCACTTTCGGATCGGCATTTGGATTTAATATTATGAAGGTGCTGATAAACATGTTGAGCCAACTGTTATCGGGATCAAATTTTTCCCTGAACTTCATTGGGAGCAGCACGCTGAATTTGATCGTTGAATTTTGAGGCGATCTTTTAGCAACGCCTGAGATAACAAACGGTTCAAATTTGTTATTAACCTGAAGTTCCAGAGTCTTGCCAATTACATCAGTTGTACCAAAATATTTTTTTGCCGCTTCATCGCTCAACACCATTGAGTTTAAATCTGACAACACTTTTTTTGGATAGCCATTAATAAGCGGAAAAGAAAAAACGGAGAAAAAATTATCATCAACAAACAGAACTTCCTGGTTAAATGTTTCTTTACCTTTCTTAACCACAAAAGTGCTGCCTTGTACGCGGACAAAATCTTCAATTTCCGGAATATTTTGTTTAAAAGCAGGGCCATGTACCATCCCTGTTTTAACACCTTTAAATTCTTCGTGTCCCTTATCGTCAAACACGTCCGCTGTTACCCTGTATACCCGATCTTTTTTTTCGTGAAAGCGATCATAGCTCACTTCATCCTTAGTGTATAAAAAAATAAGCATACAACAGGCTAACCCAATGCTGAGCCCTAAGATATTGATGATGGAAAAAACTTTATTTCTCCAAAGATTTCTGATAGCGATGATGAAATAGTTTTTAAGCATTGTCTGAATTAAGATTTTTAGGATTTAAGGATTATCGTTGTCTTGAACTTTTATTTTTTTGATTAAATGACTTAATAATTCTGATTTAATAATTTTTGGTTTAATCATGATCATCATATAATCTTATTAGTCATGGTTCAGCAATGATAAGCCTGTCGAATCACTCCGTTCTCAAACTCTTCACAGGATTTGCCATTGCTGCTTTTATGGATTGAAAACTTATTGTTAATAATGTGATTAAAATAATTGACAAGGCTGCTATAAGAAATATATCGGGACTTACCTGTATGTGATAAGCAAAGTCATTAAGCCAGTCATTCATTACCCACCATACTAGTGGAAATGCAATGAGTAGTGCAATTACAACAAGCTTTAGAAAATCTTTTGATAACATTATAATAACACTGCCTACCGAAGCCCCGATAACTTTGCGGATACCAATTTCTTTTTGCCGCCTTTGTGCGGTAAATGCAGCAAGGCCAAACAAACCAAGGCAGGAGATAAGAATGGCAAGACCTGCAAAATATTTTGACAAAACAGCAACGCGGTTTTCTGAAGTATATAATGCCTGGTATTCCTCATCAAGAAATTTATAATCAAAAGGCAATCCCTTGTTGAATGATGCATAAATCTTTTGTATTTGTGCAATGGTTTTCTTTTCTGTACCTGCTTTTATTTTTGCAATTATATTAGGGCCAATCGGAAACATCTGGAAAAAGCAGGGCTTCACGGTTTCATATAGTGATTCGAAATTGAAATCTTCACTAACGCCTACGATCCGGCGCTCCATGCCCCAGAACTTAATTGTCTTACCCACAGGATCTTTCAATCCCATACTTTTTATTGCAGATTCATTAAAGATGATCTCCTTGCCTGCATTTTCATTATTTGAAAAATAACGGCCCTCTTTTATTTTGATACCAACAGTTTCAAGAAAACCATTGCCCATTTCAAGATTTGCAAATGAGATATCTTTCGAAGGATCTTTTCCGGGCCATTCAAATCCGCTGATTCCACCATGATCACCAATTAAATTATGCGAATGGCTCCCCGCACTAACAACACCTGGAATATTTCTTATCTCATTTACAAAAGAAATAGCATTGCTTATGCTCACAGAATCCATTGCCAACGGAATAGAAAAGTCAATTACATTATCCCTGTTGTATCCAAGATTTTTAGATTGGATATAATTAATTTGTCTGTAAACGGTAATAACAGCAATGATGGCAATAACAGACAATGCAAATTGGAATACAACTAATCCTTTGCGAACCAATACTTCACCAACAGAAGTTTTTAACTTCCCTTTTAAAACGTGTGCCGGTTTAAATCCTGAAATATAGAGTGCAGGATAACTACCCGCGATAAGACCGGTAATAAGCGTAATGCAAATAATGGTAAAAGTAAGTTGTGCGCTAAGATGAAGTGTAAGTAATTTACCGGTAATTGAATTGAATGCAGGAAGAAATACAATGATAAGAATGATCGCAAGGATAAGAGACAAAAAACTCATTAACACCGACTCGCCGAGGTATTGTAAAACAAGCGTACCCCGGCCTGCACCTACAACTTTCTTAATGCCTACTTCTTGTATTCTGCGAGATGCTTTTGCGGTAGACAAGTTCATGAAATTGATACAAGCAATCACGAGTAAGAAAATTGCGATGATGGTAAATAATCTCACATACTCAATTCTGCCACCGACCTGCACACCATCTTTATATTGTGCGTAGAGATATTGATCGGAGAATCTTCTTACAAATAAAGTGCCCCCAGAATCTTTTTGTTTCGATTGTAAAAAGTTTTTAATTTTTGCATTAAAGCGATCAATATTTGTTCCCTTTTTTAATACGATATAAGTTCTTGGATCGCTGTTACCCCATTGCAATATGAACGGTCTTTTTTCAGAAAAAAGATCGAAGTTGAAAAGCACATCAAATCTTTCTGACGCATTGGGCGGATTTTTTTTAAAGATGCCGGTAATAAGATATGAGCCGTCAAACTCATTCAGGTTCCAGTCAATTGTTTTGCCAATTGCATTTTGTGTTGTACGAAACAATTTTATTGCAAGCTCATCAGAAATAGCAATTGAATGTTTATCTGCCACAATCCGTCTCATGTCACCTTCTAAAAAAGGACAGTTGAAAATGTTGAAATAATCTTTGCTTATGAATTGCCCGCCAACTTTTAAACGTGTATTACCAAAAGAAATAATGCCTTTAGTGGAAAACCATGACGCAGGCACAACAGTGGTTGCATGCTCAATTTCGGGCATTTCTGCAGCAAGGGCGTTTGCCAATAAGCCCGCAGTATTTTCTGTTGTTTCAATTATACCATCATGCTTAAGGTTTTGCATTACCTGGTAAAGCTGCTGATCATTGTCATTATATTTATCCATATTCAGCTCATCACTTATCCAAAGCCAGATAAGCAGCGCACAGGCCAAGCCCGTCGATAATCCAACAAGATTCAGAAAGGTAAATTGGCGATCCTTTATAAGATTTCGCCAGGCGATTTTGAAATAATTTTTAAGCATAATAAAAACCCTCCTAAATCCTCCCTAAAGGGAGGACTTTACTTTATTTAATTTGATTAATATTATACAAAATGGCTTAGCCATTTTGTATTGAACCATTCTCCCGCATACAAACATTCAGAGTCTCCTTTGCTTCGACTAGCTCAGGAGGGTTAGGTTTTTTTTATTCATTTCTCAAACTCTTCACTGGATTCGCAATTGCCGCTTTTATTGCTTTTATGCAAGCAGTAGTTAATGCGATGCCGAAGGTTATCAGCGCCGCTAATACAAAAATCCACCAGCTTACATTTGTTTTATAAGCAAAATTTTGAAGCCATTTATTCATCACCCAATAACCTGCGGGCAACGCAATACATGTTGCAATCAATACCGGCTTCAACAAATCTTTTGATAACAATACAACAATGCCCTGTACCGATGACCCCAATACTTTTCTTACACCGATTTCTTTGAAACGTTTTGTAGCAGTGAATGATGCCAAACCAAACAAACCAAGACAGGCAACAAAAATGGCAAGACATGCAAACACAGATAAAATAGTTTGCTGACGAATATCTTTCTGATACAAGTCACCAAATTGCTGGTCTAAAAATTTGTATTCAAAGGGATAGGCTGGCGCGGCTCCGTTGTACGCGTTTCTTGTAATTTCAATACCGGCTTGCAAGTTACCCGGCTTTAATTTTACCAATATTTGTCTTCTATCTGGAGCAGGAGAAATTACCAACGCATCTACATTTTGTTTTAATGATTGAAAATTAAAATCGTTAACTACACCAACAATTCTTCGTTTAGTATTATCTCTTACGGTATTTTGAATCCATTTACCAACAGCTTGCTGCGGTGTCCATCCTAATTTGGCTGAAGCAGTTTTATTTATCAGAAGAGCGTTAGTTGTATCGGTTGGAAATTGGGCAGAGAAATCTCTGCCTGCAATAATTTTTAAACCCAATGTTCTTACATATTCAAAGTCGGTGAACTCGGTTTTCGCATTCCATTTTTCTGTATGACCTTCCACGTCAAACGTCTGCCCATCAAAAAAACCACCAGGCTCGCCACTCAGTGCGCAAACTGATTGCACAGCCGTTTGATTTTGCAATTCAGTTTTAAAAGCATTAAGGTTATCATAAATATCGGAGTTATCAATAGGAATAATTAACGTTTGCTCTTTATTATAACCAAGTTGCTTGTTCTTTACATAACTCATTTGTCTTGTAATGATGATGGTTCCAACAATCAAAAACACAGATATACTAAACTGAATAACCACCAATGCCTGCCTGAAAGCTGCACCGCCTTTACCTAATTTTAATTTACCTTTTAATGCTTGTATTGGCGAGAATGCAGACAAGAAAAATGGGGGATAACTGCCTGCTAAAAATCCAACAACAATGATAACACCAACAAGGAATAAATAAATGGGCAATGCATTCCATGATACATTCAATGTATAACCCAACAGTTGATTATACCACGGCATTACCAGCAATAACAAACCCACAGAAAGTATGCATGAAATGATTGTTAATAAAACTGATTCACCGATAAATTGCCAAATAAGATTATTGCGCAATGCACCCAATACTTTACGCAAACCAACTTCTTTTGAACGTTCAGCTGCACGAATGGTTGAAAGATTCATGAAGTTGATGCATGCAATGAGCAATATTAAAATTGCAATGGAAAGAAAAATATATACAACCGTTTTATCACCATGCTTTATACTATCAAGGCTTGTGCTATCGAAGTAAACATCTTTCAAAGGAGTTAATGACAAAGACCATTTAAAACCATATTTGCGCATATCACTCCCCATATATTTTTCCATAAAAGCAGGCAACTGTTTTTCAATTTGCGCCGGTGATACATTAGGTGCAAGTTGTATGTATGTATATACACCATTGTTTATCCACGTCGTCATCCAACCTGCATCTTTGTGTCTTTCAAGCGACATAACAATATCAAAATACAAGTGTGAATTAGAAGGAACATTTTTGGCAATACCTGTAACTTTCAGCGGCGTTTCTTTATTCAGCATTATAATTTTTCCCATTGCATTATTCACACTGCCAAAATATTTTTTAGCAGTAGTTTCAGTTAGCACAACACTATTCAAGTCTTTCAATACCGTTGTTGGTGCACCTTTTATTAATGGAAATGAAAAGAGGCTAAAAAAACCTGTATCAACATCCAACTCTTTTTTTTCATGAAAAGATTTTGTGCCAACTGTAAAAAGATTATCGTTCTCACTAATGCGAACAGCCCTTACAATTTGCCCTTTGAAATCATTCAGCAATGCACGTGTATGCAGCCCTGATAAATAAGCAACCCTGCCCGATTTGCCATCACTTTCAAAGCCACGCATTACACGATAAATGCAATCATTGTTTTTATGAAAACGGTCAAAACTAAATTCATTCATGATGAACAAATAAATCATCATGCACACCGTAATACCAATAGTTAATCCAAGAATATTGATGAAAGAAAAAACTTTGTTCTTCATCAAATTGCGCCATGCTGTTTTGAAATAATTTTTAAACATAGAAGTTGATTTCTGATTTATTGATTTTGTGATGTCTGATTTTCGTTTTCAAATTTTCATCCCGCACTTGCGGGATTTCAAATTGACTATTCGGTTCTTAAACTCTTCACCGGGT
>Ga0268264_10004437_pt1 | contig 11970 bp, 15 predicted proteins | sample KBSSwiS32_FD_190357 | JGI IMG/M metagenome (GOLD analysis project Ga0268264, IMG submission 190357) | Switchgrass rhizosphere microbial communities from Kellogg Biological Station, Michigan, USA - KBS Switchgrass S3-2 (SPAdes) (version 2) | ecosystem: Host-associated > Plants > Roots >... | reverse complement strand
CAAATTTGGGCAACGTCCAGTTTAAAGTAACAACAATTTTGTAGGAAGCTTCTGAGAAAGGTATAATTTCCTGCTCCATTTTTTTAGAACAGGATAAAAAAATCACGAGCATAAAAAGAACCATCGCAATTTTCATCTTCTTACTTTTGTGGCAATTAAAGTTATTTTAATTAACGAGAAAATGAATTTGAAAGTTTTATACAAAAATGAGAGGAAAAATTTCAACAATTACAGTATTGCTTTTTTTAATTGCATGTTCTTCCAGCCGCAATGCAATAAATAAAGGGCCTCAGGAAACCAGAATAAAACTTTCAACGGATTCCGGCATTATTGTTTTTAGGTTATCCGATAAAACTCCTTTGCATCGTGATAACTTTATAAAGCTTGTAAAACAACATTATTTCGATAGCCTTCTTTTTCACAGGGTGATAAAAAATTTTATGATACAAGGTGGAGATCCTGATAGTAAGCGGGCAGGGCCCGGAGTTGAACTGGGGGACGGTGGCCCCGATTATACCGTTCCTGCTGAATTTGATACAAGTTTATTTCACAAGAAAGGTGCTGTTGCTGCCGCAAGATATGGTGATGATGTAAATCCCAAAAAAGCGAGCAGCGGCAGCCAGTTTTATATTGTTCAGGGAAAAGTATTTACTGATAAGGAATTGGATTCTATAGAAACTTATCGCCTGAATGGAAGAAAAATTCCGACGCGGCAAAGGGAAGTTTATAAAACCATTGGCGGCACTCCACATCTTGATATGAACTACACTGTTTTTGGTGAAGTTGAAAGTGGGTTAGAAGTGGTTGATAAAATTGCTGCTGCTCATGGAGATTCCAATAACCGGCCCATAAAAGATATCCGGATGAAAATGGAATTAATGAGAAGACGGAAATAAGAAAATAGAAGAAATAAGAGGTACGACAAATAAGAAAAATGTATTTTGCAAATGCTAATGTTCAATTCAAATTAATAAATCAACATATGAATTTTCCTGAAAACCTTCGCTATACCAAAGATCATGAATGGATAAAAATTGAAGGCAATATTGCTACCATCGGAATTACTGATTTTGCCCAGGGCGAGTTAGGGGATATTGTTTATATAGAAATTGAGACCAAAGGTAAATCCCTTGCTGCCGGAGCCGTCTTTGGCACAGTAGAAGCCGTTAAAACGGTGAGCGATCTTTTCCTGCCTGTCTCAGGAACTGTCAACGAAGTGAACCCTGCTTTGGAAGGCCAACCGGAATTAGTAAATACCGACCCTTATGGCGAAGGCTGGATGATAAAAATAACTGTTGATAACCCCGCGGATGTTGATGCATTAATGGATTCAGCAGCTTATCAAAAATTAGTAGGATGACACTTTCAACAAACTTTAAGATTGTAGAATAAACGGCAGCAGAACGTGAATAAAATATCTTTCAAAAAATTTATACCAGGCATTGCCTGGTTTTTTATCGTCCTGATTTTAATGTGTCTTCCGGGCGAAGACTTACCGCCAACTGACTGGCTGCACATAAATTTTTTAGATAAATGGCTGCATGTGGCCGTGTTCGGTTGCCTGGGTTTTTTATTTTGCTGGCCTTTTTCCAATTCCGTTTTTAGTGAGAGACAGCGTAAATATTATTTTATTAAAATTGCTTTGGCAGTTAGTATCTGGGGATTAACGATCGAGTTCATTCAAAAATATTTTATTCCCGGCCGTAGCTTCGACCTCTTTGATTGGGCAGCAGATAGTGTCGGCGCCTTAATCACTTTTTTTATATCCCGCCAAATTTTTATTAAAACCAATAAAAAAAATACCAAACCAGGGTTATAAAATAATAACAAACCACATTGAACTAAAGCTTGGTTCATCCATTTTTAATTGATACATTTGTTTATATGGAAAATGTAGAGAATATGGAGTACAATACTACCAGAAATCATTTAGTTATACGGGAATATGGTCGTCATATTCAAAAGATGGTAGAGTATCTTCTTACCCTTGAAGACAAGGAAAAGCGCCAGCGCAATGCTTATGCTTTAATCGAATTAATGGGATTTTTGAACCCTCATTTAAAAAACGTTGAAGACTTCAGGCATAAATTATGGGATCACCTGTTTTTAATCAGCGATTTTAAACTGGATGTGGAAAGCCCTTATCCCATACCAACAAGGGAAACTTTAAAAGCAAAGCCGCAGGTTTTACCTTATCCTAAAAGGTATCCTAAATACAATCATCTTGGAAAAAATATTGAAATTGTAATTGATAAAGCATTGAAGGAAGAAGATCCTGAAAAGCGCCAGGGTTTTGCCAACGCCATTGCTTACTATATGAAGCTCACTTATAGTAACTGGCATAAAGAATTAGTTCATGATGATAACATACAAACAGAGCTCGCAGCCATTACACAAGGCGAATTGGAATTTAATAACCGGCCATTTGTAAAACATCGCACGGATAACCGGGTTGAAGATGATTATGGTGGAGGTAAGTACCGTAAAAATTTTGGCGCAAGAAGTAACAGACCAAGAGATAACCGGGATAACAGAAATAATAACCGCAATAAATTCAATAAAAAAAGGTATTAGTAGTAATTGTTTTTAATGATAAATTAACCCTGGCATCACATAAATAATGTCAGGGTTTTATTTTTGTTTACTTTTCAGCCCGCAAAATAAAAATTACTAAACATGTCTTCATTTGAAGTAACAGGAAGTAAAAAATTAAAAGGAGAAATTACCCCGCAGGGTGCAAAAAATGAGGCACTGCAGATTATTTCTGCTGTTTTGTTAACCGCTTCAAAAGTAACTGTTCATAACATCCCCGATATTTTAGACGTGAATCTTCAAATTGAATTGTTAGGAGAGTTAGGCGTAAAAATAGAAAGAACGGATAGACATACTTGTGTCTTCCAGGCGGATGATATTGATACCGGTTATTTAAAAAGTGAGGCTTACCACAAAAAAAGCGGCCGCTTACGTGGAAGCGTTATGTTAGCAGGGCCAATGCTGGCAAGGTTTAAAAAAGCCTTCATGCCTAAACCGGGCGGCGATAAAATAGGAAGAAGAAGATTAGATACTCATATAAATGGCTTTGAAAAATTGGGCGCAAAAATCTCGTATGATACCGAAGATTCTTTTTTTCATATAAATGCAGAGGAATTAACCGGAACCAATTTGTTGCTTGATGAACCAAGTGTTACGGGCACGGCAAATATTTTAATGGCCTCTGTAATGGCCAATGGCATCACCACCATCTACAACGCCGCTTGCGAACCTTACATTCAGCAGCTATGCAAAATGCTGCAACGCATGGGTGCAAAAATTGATGGCATTGCAAGTAACAAATTAATTATAACCGGTGTTGAATCTTTACAGGGAACTGAACATACCATCTTACCTGATATGATTGAAGTGGGCTCTTTTATTGGGCTTGCTGCCATGACTCAAAGCGACATTATTATTAAAAATGCAGGCATTGAACATTTAGGTGTAATTCCCGATAAATTTCAGCAACTGGGTATCCGGTTAAATTTTAATGGCGATGATATTCATATCCCTTCGCAGGATATTTATGAGATACAAACTTTTATTGATGGCTCCGTACTTTCTATTTATGACGCACCCTGGCCCGGCTTTACGCCAGACCTTTTAAGCATTGTTCTTGTAGTAGCAACACAGGCAAAAGGCAGCATACTCATACATCAAAAAATGTTTGAAAGCAGGTTGTTCTTTGTAGATAAAGTAATTGAGATGGGCGCACGAATTGTGTTGTGCGATCCTCACAGGGCCGTAGTAGTTGGTTTGGAAAGAGAAAGTTCACTCAGAGGAATAACCATGAGCAGCCCTGATATAAGAGCAGGTGTTGCCCTGCTGATTGCCGCATTAAGTGCAAAAGGAAAAAGCACCATTCAAAACATTGAACAAATTGACAGGGGCTATCAACATATTGATCAAAGATTAATTAACCTTGGAGCAGATATAAAAAGAGTACCCGTATAATCTTATTAAATTATTTGAGTCATCCGGTAGTCAGAAAAAATTAAATGAAAAAAGAATACGAAAAAATGATTGTTATAACGGCTCCATCAGGATCCGGAAAAACATCAATTACGAGGCATCTTATTAACGTGTTTCCGCAGTTGGCTTTTTCGATATCAGCGGCCACAAGAAAACCAAGAGCGGATGAAAAGGATGGCGTAGACTATTACTTTATGTCCGAGGAAGAATTTCATTCCAAAATTTTGCAAGATGAATTTGTAGAATGGGAAATGGTATATGAAGGAAAATATTATGGCACATTAAAATCAGAACTAAAACGCATTTGGAAAAACAAACAAATCCCTGTTATGGATATTGATGTACAGGGAGCTATTCATGTTCAAAAGGAGTATCCTATAAATTCGTTGTTTATTTTTATTGAGCCGCCTTCGGTTGAAGAATTAAAAAAACGCCTGCAAACACGTGGCTCTGAAACCATCGAATCGCTTAATGCCAGAATTAATAAATCTGCATTTGAATTATCATTTAAAAATAACTTTCAAAACGTGGTGGTAAATAATCACCTTGAAAAAGCTTGCGCAGAGGCTGCGGCTATTGTAAGCAGCTTCATCAATAAATAATATTCACCCCCATTTATATATTTTTGCTACATGGATTGGACGGCTCTCATAGCGATATCATCGGCCTTAATTCTGATAAGCTTTTTTTCGGGAATTGAAATTGCATTTGTTTCAGCCAGCAAACTATCTGTAGAACTAAAGAAAAAACAGGGCAGCTACAGCGGAAGAATTTGGGCGGCCTATATGGATAGGCCGGCACGGTTTATAGGCACAACACTTATTGCGCTTAATATCTTATTGGTAGTATATGGTTTATTATGGAGCGATATTCTATCGGGATTTTGGAAGTTCTGGCGCATTAATAATTTTTATATTAAGCTGGTGGTAGAAACTTGTGCATCAACACTTGTCCTGCTTTTTTTTGAATTTATTTTCAAAGCATTTTTTAGAGCAAAGGGCGATGCAATAATAAGCAGCAGCATTATCACTTTTATTGTACAATTTTTTTATTCACTGTTTGCGTGGATCGCCGCTTTTTTTGTGGACATTGCCGAGTGGATACTCAAATATATTTTTAATGTAAAGCTTCATAATAAAAAAGAACTCTTTTCAAAAATAGATCTCGAGCACTTTATTCAGCAAACAAAAACGCACGATACTGAAGATAATACCGATATGAACAATGAATTATTTGAGAACGTATTATCTCTTTCAGATATTAAGATAAGGGAATGCCTTATTCCCCGCAAAGAGGTTGAAGCTATTGATATCTCCGCCTCGCTGGAAATAGTTAAACAGCGTTTTATTGAAACAAAGCTTTCAAAGTTGGTAGTGTACCAGGGAAATATTGACAACATTCAAGGCTATGTTCATCAGTTAGATCTGTTTAAAAATCCTGCGAGCTTAAGCTCAATATTATTGCCGATACCAACCGTTCCGGAGAGTATGAGCGCAACAGATTTAATAAGTAAGTTTAGCAAAGAACGAAAAAGTATTGCGTGGGTAGTAGATGAGTTTGGCGGTACAGCCGGCATTGTAACTATGGAAGATCTTTTAGAAGAAATTTTTGGTGATATTAAAGACGAATATGACTTACCCGAAGACTTCGTAGAGAAACAACTTTCCGCCAACGAATATATTTTTAGCGGAAGATTAGAGCTTGACTATATTGCCGAGAAATACAATTTGGATTTTAGAGATAACGAAGAAACCGGAACTCTTTCAGGCTACATTATAAGTGAGCATGAAGAAATTCCGAAACAAAAAGACCGTATCATAATAGATGATTATGAATTTGATATTTTGAATGTTAGCGAAACGAGAATTGAAACCGTTAAGATGAAGGTTCTTAAATAGTCATTGGTTAGTGGGTCTATAAAAGGCCATCATGTTTTCTCAGTGAATCAATCATCCAATTTTTCAATGACCAGTGACTTAATGACCCAATGAACATAGCCCTTAATGCAAAACATCTTCTAAAAAACTACAGGGATGGATATGGAAATTTTATTTATGAATGCTTCATAAGAATTACCAAACAATATCCGCAGCATACTTTCATTTTTATTTTTGATAAACTATTTGATTCATCACTTATTTTTTCTTCTAATGTAATACCTGTCATTGTTGGCCCCTCGGCGAAAAATTTATTATCACTAACACTTTGGTACAACTACAAAATTCCTCTTGTATTGAAAAAATATAAAGCAGATTTATTTGTTACTGCAGAAGCTTGTTCATTGCGTACAAAAGTGCCGCAGCTTTTAATTATACATGATCTTACTTTTTTGGATCATTCTTCATTCGCTTCAAAAAAATATTTAAACTACTATGAAAAATACATCGCAAAATTTTTGAATAAGGCCACGATAATTGCAGCATTATCTAACTTTTGCAAAAAAAATATTTTAAAAGATTATAAAATTGATACGAACAAAATTGATGTGATGTATTGCAGCGCAAATGAAATTTTCAGTCCTATTGATTTTAATGAAAGAGAAAAAATAAAAGAACAGCATTCGAGGGGTAATGAATATTTTTTGTTTATCGGTAACCTTCATGAAGGAAAGAGTTTATTTAATATACTAAAAGCATTTTCAATTTTTAAAAAATGGCAGAAGAGCAGCATGCATTTATTAATGTCATCCGGCCCGGCATTAAAAGCGGAAGAGGCGCAAATCTTACGATCATTTAAATACAAAGAAGACGTAAAGATTTTAACCCCTTCACATGAACTAACGCAAATTATTGCTTCAGCATACGCAATGGTTGATTTCTCTTACTACGAAAGCTTCGGAGTACATTCTTTAGAAGCAATGAAATGCAATGTTCCTTTGATCATAGGCAATGAGGGAGTAATGTCAGAAATTTGTAGCGATGCCGCATTGTTTGCTAATTATAAAGACCATAATGACATTGCAGAAAAAATGATGATGATTTTTAAAGATGAGAAATTAAGAAAGGACTTAATTGATAAAGGAAGCGAACTAGTAAAAAAATATACCTGGCAAAGTACTGTAGAATTGCTTTGGGAGAGTATTTTGAAAGCAACTCATTAACTTTATATTTGAATACGTAAACGTTTTATGAATCAATCAACAATAAAAATTGACGTGCTCCTCGACGCCAACAAAATGCCGGAACAAATAAATTGGAGCGCAACAGACAGCAGCACTGACGTTGTTCAAAAGGCAAAAGCAATGTGTATTGCATTTTGGGATGCTGCAGATAAAACCGCCCTCCGCATTGACCTCTGGACAAAAGACATGATGATAGATGAGATGGCTGATTTTTATTATCAAATCTTTTCTACAATGGCTGACACTTTTGAAAGATCAACAAAGCAAGTAGAGCTTAGTGATGATATAAAAAAATTTGCACAGGCGTTTCAAAAGAAATTCAGGTCGATCCAGATGAAGGACGATGCAGGAAGTAAGAAGTAAGAAGTACGATGCACAAATTGGAAATTCTAAATTGAAAATTATATGTCTTTAGAAGAAAAAATAATGACTGATCTTAAAGCTGCGATGCTTGCCAAAGATGAAAAATCTTTGCGATCATTAAGAGCAATAAAGGCCGCAATCTTAAATGCAAAAACAGCCGAAGGCGCAGGCGGCACTTTAAAAGAAGAAGACGAAATAAAATTATTGCAAAAGCTGGTAAAGCAAAGAAGAGATTCACTTGAAATATTTACGCGACAAAACCGCCAGGACCTTGCACAAAAAGAAAAAGAAGAAATTGAAATAATTGAAAAATTTCTTCCAAAACAATTAGATGGCCCAGAGCTAAAAGAAATTATTGCAGGCATTATAAAAGAAAGCGGCGCTTCATCGCCAGCCGACATGGGGAAAGTTATGGGATTAGCTAATAAACAATTAGCAGGAAAAGCTGACGGCAAAACGATATCAGGAATAGTAAAAGAGCTGCTCGTAGCTAAATAGCAAGAATACGTTTGTAGTTTGTGGTTTGTAGTTTATAGTTACAAACTACCAACCACAAACTATAAACTATAAACTATAAACTAAAAATGCTGATTGACATCGTTTTTATTTTAGTGTTGATTATGGCCATTTTTAATGGTTTAAGTAAGGGCTTTGTCGTTGGCATTTTTTCCTTTCTTGCTTTAATAATTGGGTTGGCTGCAGCTTTAAAACTCTCAGTAGTTGTTGCGAGATATTTAGAGCACAGCGTTGTTGCTGCAACAAAATGGCTTCCTGTTATATCTTTTATTTTAGTTTTAATTTTGGTCATAATATTAGTGGGGCTATTGGCCAGGCTGATAAAAAAAGCCCTGCATTTAGCTCTGCTTGGCTGGTTAGATAGCTTGGGCGGTATGATTTTATATATAGTTCTTTATACAATAGTGTTTAGTATTTTTTTATTCTATGCTGAAAAGCTCATGATATTAAGCCCCAATGTTATAGCCAATTCAAAAACATATCTTTATATATCGCCCTGGGGCATAAAAGTGATGGATAATTTAGGGAAAATTATCCCTGTATTTAAAGATATGTTTGCTGAATTGGAAGCTTTCTTTTCGTCGCTGGCCAAAAAAGCCACTTAATAAATTTTTATCATTTTATTATTTCATTTTTCTTTGCATAGAAACATTTATTTTAGCATTAATTAGGCTGAACGATTTAACCTTAATCAAATAAATGAATTACGAAATAAAACAATCCGGTAAATTCAAATACATTGAAGAAGGTAAAGGCGAACCGTTGATTTTGCTACATGGTTTGTTTGGAGCTTTAAGTAATTTTCAATACCTCATAGAGCATTTTAGAATGACCAACAAGGTAGTAGTACCGATGCTGCCGTTGTTTGAGTTAGACCTGTTGCATACAACTGTTGGAGGATTAAAAAAATTCGTATACAGGTTTATTGAGGCGAGAGATTATAACAATATTCACCTACTGGGAAATTCACTTGGAGGCCACGTTGCACTGGTTTATATTTTAAAGCATCCCGATAGAATAAAATCATTAATTCTTACGGGTAGCTCAGGCCTTTTTGAAAACGGAATGGGAGACAGTTATCCAAAGCGGGGCGATAAAGAATACATTCGTAAAAAAACACAGTTAACTTTTTACGATCCTGCAATGGCAACAGATGAACTGGTGAACGAATGTTTTGAGATTACCAATAACAGGATCAAGGTTATTAAGATAATCGCTCTTGCAAAATCGGCTATTAGAAATAACCTTGGAGAAGAGCTAAAAAATATTAAACAGCCTACCTGTTTAATTTGGGGAAATAATGATACTATAACTCCCCCGTTTGTAGCAAAAGAATTCAATAAATTAATTCCCAATAGTGAGCTTCATTTCATTGATAAATGTGGCCATGCCCCCATGATGGAGGTTCCAGATGAATTTAACAGGATCTTAAGCGGGTTTATTGCTAAAATAAACATGCCTGTTGCAACAGTTCTGTAATATTTACTGTCTATTTATTTACTGAGACTTTACATTGTTTTAAAAATGTAAAGCCGTACTCAATAAAATGCAATGCTAGCTCTCGAACTAAATAATAACGACATACCTCAGTTGCAGTTGCAGGATACTGTTGCTAAAGCCTTACAACTCTTCAGCGATTTTAAAGTAAGTCATTTGCCTGTGGTTGCAGAGGAAAAATTTGTTGGCCTTATTAGTGAAGAAGATCTGTTAGATGCCAATAATAAAAATATGCTGATCGAGCTGCTGCAAAAAGATTTTGTTTTAGCTTCTATAAATGAGAATGACCATTTTTTGCAAGCGGTAAATATCAGTAACCAATATCAAACCAATATAGTGCCCGTCATAAATTTTGAGAAAGAACTGGTTGGCACCATTTCCGGCCAAACGTTGCTCAGAACTCTTGGCTATTTTTCGGGCTCGCAGGAGATTGGTGGAATTATTGTTTTGGAAATGGAAAGAAATCAATTCACTATTTCTGAAATAAGCAGGATTGTAGAAAGTAATGAAGCGACTGTGCTTCATCTAAATACAACACTTCAGCCTGAAACAGGCTTACTCAGGGTTACCATCCATATAAATAAAAAAGAATTATCTGCTATAATAGCCGCTTTTGAAAGATATGAGTATGATGTTATTTATTATTTCGGCGAAGAAAAATTCGAAAATGACATACAAAGTAATTACCGCCACCTGATGAATTACCTCGATATTTAATAACATTTGCTCCAACCAAAATCAGTTAAATTTACAACCCACGGTTTATGAGCAACCGTGCAAAAACTTTGTAACTCGAATTTTGAAATCTGCTAAATATCTCACGATTGTCGCTAATAAGTTTGCAGTAATATCATTCATTTTTTCGTGTTCGTTCTTTTTTTCGCTCGCCCAAAAAAATGATATTTCTACAGATAACCCCCCCGAATGGGAAGCGAGGGTTGCTGCTCCTGCACCTGGATGGCTCACCTTGAGAAACATTGTAATTACCGGTAACAAAAAAACGAAAGACTATATCATAAAACGGGAGATGGCGATAAAACCGGGAGACTCAATTTTAATATCGACGCTTACCGACAGGCTGAAGGAAATGAAAGAAAATATCTATAACACAACTCTTTTTGTCACCGTAAAGGTGGAGCCTATTTTATTAAATGCATACGAATGCGATATCATTGTTTCGGTAAAGGAAAGAATATATATTTTTCCCATTCCTCAATTTCAGTTAGCAGACAGATCGTTTGATGAGTGGGTCTCAAAATATGACGGCAGCCTTAAAAGGGTTAACTACGGGATAAAGTTTGCGCATTATAATTTAACCGGCCGTAAAGATAAGTTGCGGCTTTATTTTATAAACGGCTACACAAGAAACATATCGGCATCGTACAATGCACCCTATTCAAATAATAAGCTCACGGAAGGTTTTTATTTCGATGCCGGCTTTACTCAAACCAAGGAAATACCCTATAAAACAAACCAGGACAATAGTATCGCTTATTTTAAAAATGATGGCATTGCAAGAGATTTCTGGTATATAACTGGCGGGTACACGATTAGAAAAGCTATTAAAAGAACGCAAATATTTAGTGTAGGTTATTCCCATGCGCAGGTATCCGACTCTATATCGAGCCATTTAAACCCTGGGTATTTCAATACAAATTCCACCAGCCAGGGCTATATCGATCTTGGCTATACTTTAAAGTATGCGGACGTAGATAATATTCTATATCCTTTAGAAGGAGTATCCGGTTATGTACGTTTGCAAAAGCGGGGATTAGGCTTAACGGGTGGAATAAATATGTTTTCAATTGAAGGGGAATATGATAAGTTTATAAACCTTGAAAAAAAATGGTACACGAGCATACAGTTTTCTGGCAAAATAAAATTGCCTTTTAAACAGCCATTTATTAACCAGGGAGCACTGGGTGATAAAGATTCCTTTTTAAGAGGCCTGGATTTATATACAATAGATGGAGTGGCTTACAGCACAGCTAAGTTTAATTTAAAAAAAGAAATATTAAATTTTAGCATGCCCACTTTCTTTAAATCGAAAACTTACAATAAAATTCCTTTTAAATTTTATGCAAAGGCTTTTACTGATTTTGGATACGTCTATTCAAGGCAAGAGCCGGTTACACGTTTAAATAATAAATTATTAGCAACAGCAGGAGTTGGTTTAGATATACTCACTTTATATGATATTCGCATTCGCTTAGATTATAGTTTGAATCAACTGGGTCAAAGACGGCTTGCAATAAATAACAGGTCGGGATTCTAAAATATTTTTACCAAGTCAATTATGCAAATAGCAATTTATAGTAGGGGGTTAGAGGCTGCACAACATAATGATATAAAATTATTGCTTGATGAACTGGCAGCTTTCAAAATCAAGCCGGTTATTTTTCAGGATTTTTTTAATCAATTTTATTCTGCCATAAAAATACCTGATAACTATGCAACCTTTAGTTGTG
>Ga0268264_10004433_pt1 | contig 11977 bp, 6 predicted proteins | sample KBSSwiS32_FD_190357 | JGI IMG/M metagenome (GOLD analysis project Ga0268264, IMG submission 190357) | Switchgrass rhizosphere microbial communities from Kellogg Biological Station, Michigan, USA - KBS Switchgrass S3-2 (SPAdes) (version 2) | ecosystem: Host-associated > Plants > Roots >... | reverse complement strand
TGACCTATAGAGAGGGCGCGGGCTCCAAAGCAACACCACGGCCGAGCACGCCATCCCCGGCCGGCCGGGGCACCGTGCGCGAGACTCCAGCCGCCGCCGCCCGCCCCGCGCGACCCGAGCCCCCGAGGCCAGATCCGCCGCGGTCGGACTCGCTGCGACCAGACTCCATGCGACCCGAAAGCGGGCGCTCCGACACCGGCCGCCATCAGGCCATCAGACCGGATCCCGCTCGCCGCGACTCCAGGCCGGTCACCTCGCAACCAAGGTCGCCGCTGCTCGACCCCGGACCAACTGGCCCCGAGCGCAGGCCGCAAACACCCGAACCCCGCGGTGGTCTCCCCGAATCAATCGCTGCGGAGCTCGGCAGCCCGCGGCAGCCTGATCGCCAGGCGTGGCCCCCACCGCGAGGCGGCAACCCTGTTGTTGGAACCGAGCTGGCCGAGTTGTTGCGCGGTGCCGGCCTCTCCGAGCAGGACATGTCGCCGGAGATGATGCAGGACCTCGGTAAAGTTCTGCGCGTCGTCGTCGAGGGCGTGATGAATGTGCTGCGCGCCCGCGCGGAGATCAAATCGCAGTTCCGGCTGCCGTTGACGCGCATCCAGTCGGCCGACAACAACCCGTTGAAGCACTCGCCGAATGTCGAGAGCGCGTTGCACACGCTCCTGGTGCAGAAGAATCCGGGCTTTCTCTCGACCGTTCAGGCTTTCGAGGACGCCTTCGCTGACATCCGCAATCACCAGATGGCCATGCTCGAGGGTGTGCGCGTGGCCTTCGAATCGATGTTGGAGTCGTTCGATCCCAAGGAGTTGGAGAAGGGGTTCGAGCGTGCCGCGAAACGTGGCTTCGGCAGCGCGAAGTCGAAATATTGGGATCTGTACGTGGACCGCTTTGTCCAGCTGGGTGGAGATGCGGACGATACTTTCCGCAGACTGTTCGGCGATGTGTTCGCGGAAGCCTATGAAAAACAGCTCGAGCGCCTGAAAACGATCGCGCGCAACACCGGCAAACCTTAGGAGCCTGGCCGCGCTGCAGCCTGGCTTCACGCTATTCGGGGGATGTAGATGAAAGGGATGACAACTTTGACGCTCCTGTCGGGCCTCAGCCTGCTCGCCTTCCTGGCCGCTGGCTGCCGCAGCAAGCCGCCGAAGCCGCCACCGCCAACGAAGGCTGCGATCGTCGTGTCCGCGGATGTCAATCCTGACTCGGCCGGACGCCCTTCGCCCATCGTGGTACGGCTGTATCAGCTCAAGGAAGAGGGCGCATTCAACGGCGCCAGCTACTTTGCCCTCGCTGACAAAGAGCAGGCGACACTGGGGCCTAGTCTCGAGTCGCGCGAAGAGTACGAGTTGCAGCCCGGGCAAACGAAAGAGCTGGTGCTGAAGATACCGCCGGACGCGCGCTACCTCGGGGCAGTCGCTGCGTATCGGGATCTGAACAACTCGAAGTGGAAGGCTCTCTCGCCCGCGCCCGAGACGGGTCTGCTCGACTTCGCCCGCAAGCACAAGTTGATCGTGACGGTCGGCCGCTCCGAAGTGAAGATCGCGCCTGCAAACTGAAGAAGGTCCTATGTCGTCCAACAATCGCGTCGTCTGGTCGGAGGGGTTGTTCCTTCGGCCGCAGCATTTTCAACAGCAGGAACGGCATCTCGAACGTTACATCGAAGGCCGCACCCGCGACGTGCGTGGCCACTCCTGGGGCTGCACCGAGCTCGAGCTGGAGCGCGATCTGCTCGCGATCGGCAAGTTCGGCCTGCGGCGCGCGGCCGGTGTTTTTCCCGATGGCACCCCGTTCGCGATGCCGGACGATGATCCCCTGCCGGCACCGCTGGAAATGACTGGGGGCGCCCCAGCCTCCCAGGTGCGGGACCAAAAGGTGTTTCTGGCCATCCCGCTGCGCAAGGAGAGTGCGCGCGAGTCGGATCGGCGCGAGCAGGTCGATGGCATCGTCAGATACCGCTCGAAAGACTTCGAGGCGCGCGATATCACATCGGATTCCAACGCAACGGCGACATTGGAGGTCGCATCGCTGCGCTCCCGCCTGATGCTCGCATCGGAACCGCATGAGGACTTCGCGTGCATCCCAGTGGCACACATCCAGGAGTGCCGTGCAGATCGGCTGGTCACGCTCGATGAGCGGTTCATGCCCACGGTGTTGAATGTTCAGCAGGCTCCCCGCCTCGCGACGTTTCTGACCGAGTTGCAGGGGCTGCTGCATCAACGAGGCGAGGCGCTGGCAGCACGGGCCGTCGCCTCCGGCCGGGGAGGCGCGGCCGAAATCGCCGATTTCCTCATGCTGCAGACGGTAAACCGCTACGAAGGGCTGGTCGATCACTTCGTTGCGAGCCGGCTCATTCACCCCGAGGATCTGTATCGGCTGTGCCTGGAGATTGCCGGTGACCTGGCCACGCTCACGACCAGCACCCGCCGCCTCGCCAAGCTGCCCGGCTACCAACACGAGGACCTGCGGGCCGGTTACGACCCGCTGATGGCGGCCCTGCGCGCCTCTTTGAGTGTGGTGCTCGAGCAGAACGCCGTCGCCATCGCTCTGGAGAAGAAGCGATTCAACATCTCGGTTGGTATCGTCAACGACCGGTCGCTGTTTGAGACTTCAGCCTTCGTGTTGGCGGCGCGGGCCGATGTACCGGCGGAAAACGTTCGCAAGGGCATGCCGGCACAGGCAACCATCGCAAGCGTCGAGACCATTGCAAAGCTTGTCAACGATCACCTGCCTGGCGTGCCTTTGCAGCCGCTGTCGGTCGTGCCGCGTCAGATTCCGTTCCATGCCGGCTTCGCCTACTTCGAGCTCGACCGCGGCAGCCCTCGCTTCCGTGAGCTGAAGACCGGAGGTGGCATTGCCATCCACGTTCCGGACTCCTTCCCCGGGCTCGTCATGGAGTTGTGGGCGATCAGAGGGTAGCAACCATGTCGGATCACAACTCGGACGATCCGTTCGCACCGCGCGACGGGACCGTTATGCGCCCACGGCCAGGTGCTGGGCGCCGCGGCGGCGCCGAGACCTCGGTAGGCGGGGCTTTCGGGCAGCCCGCGCCGCGGGCCGTGATGCCGCAGACTCCGCCGATGTCGTTCAGCGGCCCGGGCTCAGGTGCGGGTGCCAACCTGTCGGACTTTCTCGCGGGCGCGCGTAATCCCATCGTGCAGGCGGCGGCCCCGTTGCTGACACTGGGAGCCCGACTCTCCACGGCCGTTCAACAGGCGAACATAGCAACACTTCGTCAGCAGGCCATTCAGGAGGTCCGCGCGTTCGAGGAGCGCTTGCGAACTTCGGGGGTGCCTGCGGAAGATTCGGTGGTCGCGCGCTACGTGTTGTGCACTTTCGTGGATTCCGCTGTACTCAACACACCCTGGGGTGCTCAAGGTGATTGGGCGGGACAGTCGCTGCTGGTGCTGTTCCACAAGGAGGTGTCCGGTGGCCAGAAGTTCTTCGACATCCTCGAGCGGCTGCAGAGCAACCCAGGGCGGTATATCGATCTGATCGAGCTGGTTTATGTGTGCCTTGCGCTCGGCTACGAGGGCAAGTATCGCCACGACCCGAGCGGTCAGGGCCAGATCGCGCAGTTGCAGCGCGACCTGTTCCGGCTGATACGCGAACAGCGGCAGCTGCATGATGAGAACCTCTCGCCGCACTGGAAGGGCGTCGAGGATCGGCGCAATCCCATCATCCGTTACGTGCCTTGGTGGGTTATCGCCGCAGTGGGGCTCGTCGTTCTGACCGGTACGTTCATCGTCCTGCATACCAAGCTCGCCGCGCAGGCAGAGCCCATCAAGGCAGCGCTCGCCGGCACGGTTGTCGCCGTCAACTACCCGGCACCTGTCCCCGCGCGTGCCAACCGGCTCAAACAGTTGCTTGCTCCGGAGGAGGGCGCCGGCCGCCTTACGGTGGAGGATTTTGGCGGCAAGACCGTCGTCACCCTCACCGCTCCAGAGCTGTTCCGCTCGGGCAGCGCGCACGTGAATCCGGATCTGTATCAAACACTGCGGGCGGTGGCGCTCGCTCTGAACCAGGTTCCGGGGCGTGTCGTGATCGTCGGGCACACTGACGATCAGCCCGTGCATTCGATGCGGTTTGCAGACAACTTCGACCTGTCCCGCGAGCGCGCCGTCGCGGTAGCCGAGCTGTTGAAGCCGGTGCTCACGACCCCAGGCCGGGTTGAATGGCAGGGCGCCGGCTCCACTCAACCGCGCTACAAGCCCGTCAATACGGCTGAGAATCGTGCCCGCAACCGCCGCGTCGAGATCATTCAAGTCGAGCAGCCGGAGGCGCGCCCATGAAAGCGTTGTTCGGCAAGAAATGGTTGTGGGTGATCCTGGCGCTGATTTTCTTCTCGCTCGTGATCTGGTTTGGCGGGCCGTACATCTCCATCGCCGACTACGAGCCGCTCGGCTCGGAGCTGGCCCGGACCATCGCCATCGTCCTGCTCATCGTGTTGTGGGGCATGCGAGCCCTGTTGAGCGAGCTGAAGGCGGCACGCGCCAGCAGGAAGCTCGTACAGGCCGTTGCAAAGCAGGAGGACCCGGGTAGCGCGCGAGCCACGGCCGATAACCGCCAGATGCAACAACGCTTCGAGGAAGCGACCGCTACCCTGCAGAAGTCGACCAAGGGCAAGAAGAGCCTCTACGATCTGCCCTGGTACATCATCATCGGGCCACCGGGTGCGGGCAAGACGACGGCCATCGTCAACTCCGGCCTGAATTTTCCGCTGGCGCAGAAGTTCGGCAAAGAGGCCCTGCGTGGTGTGGGCGGCACGCGCAACTGCGACTGGTGGTTTACGGACCAGGCCATTCTGCTGGACACCGCGGGACGCTACACCACCCAGGACTCCGATGAGGCAAGCGATGCGGCCGGCTGGATGGGATTTCTCGCGCTGCTGCGAAAATATCGCAGGCGCCGGCCCATCAATGGCGTCCTCGTCGCGATGAGTATCGCCGACCTTGCAACTCAATCCGACACCGAGCGGACCCGGCACGTTGCAGCGGTGAGCGAGCGGCTCGCGGAGCTTCGCAAGGAGCTGCGAATCAACCTTCCGGTCTACCTTATCCTCACCAAGGGTGATCTGCTTGCGGGCTTCAATGAGTTCTTCGATGACTTGCAGCAGGACGGCCGCGCCCAAGTGTGGGGCACCACCTTTCAACTCGAGGACTCCCGCTCCGGGCGCGCGGCTGAGTTGCTCGACGGGGAGTTGAATCAGCTGCTCGAGCGGTTGAATGCCAGAATGCTGACGCGCCTGGACGCCGAGCGTGATGTGCAACGGCGCGGTCTCATTTTCGGATTTCCACGCCAGGTCGCCGGGGTACGCCGTTCACTGTTGGAATTCGTCAGTGAGGCGTTCGGTGCTTCGGCATATGACCAGGGGGTATTGCTTCGCGGCGTGTACATCACCAGCGGCACGCAGGAGGGGACCCCCGTTGATCGAATGCTTGGAGCCCTGGCGCGGACCTTCGGCCTGGGAGTGAAAGCGGTCAACACCCTCGGCAGCCGGGGCAAGGCGTTCTTCATACAACAGCTGCTGAAGGACGTCGTCTTCAGGGAAAGCGGTCTGGCTGGTGTCAATCGGCGCGTCGAAATGCGCCAGGCGCTGATACAAGCCGCGACCTATATCGGCATCGCCGCGGTGACTATCCTCGGAGTACTGGCATTCCTGTTCAGCTACGATGGCAATCGCGCCTATCTCGCTGATGTACAAAAGGCCGTGCAACCTCTGGGAGCGTTCCAGGGTGCGCCCACCGTCAATCTGGCGGCCGAGCTGCCGCGACTCGACGCCTACCACGATGCTCTGGTCACGGGGAACGAGTATCGCGGCAAGGTGCCGTTTTCGATGCGCTTCGGGCTGTATCAAGGCGGGTCGATGGGCGCGGCTGCCGAGGACGCCTACATCCGCGAGCTCAACGCGGGGCTGATGCCAGTCATGGCGGCGATTTTCCGCGAGCGGATCGGGACGCTGGCCAGCGAACCGGACAAGCTGTACGAATACCTGAAGATCTACCTGATGTTCGGCTCGCCCGAACGGCTCGTACCGAGCGAAGTCCAGTTCATAACCGATCGCGAATGGCAACTGCATTTCGCGAACGATCCCGCAACGGTGGAACGCCTGCAGGCCCACGTCGCCGCTCTGCTGAGCGACAAGAGCCGTGTGCAGCCGCTGGCACTCGACACGGATCTGGTGGACAGGGCGAGGACATCCCTGCGGCAGGCGTCGTTGCCGGTGTTGATGTACAGCAGACTCAAGCTGAGTCACGCCGGTGATACCGAGCATGCCATCCATCTGGACAAGGAGATCGGCCTCGGTGGCGACACCGTGCTCGTACGTAAGAGCGGGCAGCCACTGTCGATCCCGGTGCCCGGTTTGTATACGCGCGTCGTGTTCAACGACGTGGCGACGACCGGCAAGCTCGCGCTGGCCAAGGACTTCGTTAGCGACAGTTGGGTTCTCGGCGAAGGCGTCGCCTCCATGAGCGAAATGCCGCGAGTGACCAGTGACATGATGCGTCTGTACGAGGATGACTACATCCGCGTCTGGGATTCAGTGTTGACTGATATCGGGCCGCGTCCGACGACAGGCGCCAAGGACCTGTCGGATATGATGGCGCTGCTCGCGAGCCCGACGTCACCGCTGAAACGATTGCTCGTCCTGGTGGAGGCCAACACCAACCTGCTGAAGGCCCCTGATCCGGCTGACAAAGCGGCCGGTGTCAAAGCCGCGATTGCCGCGAAGCTCGGCAGTCTCGAACAGCTGTTCGGCAGCACGCCGACGGGCGAAAAACCTGGTACGCGCACCACCAAGCACTTCGAGGCACTGCACAAACTGGTTGACGGGCCACCGGGCGGCGCACCCATCGACCAGACATTGAAAGCGATAGGCCAGATCCAGCAACAGCTGGCCGGAATCGGCGGCGGGCTCGGCAGCAACAATGCGCTGTCCACTGTTGCCTCCGCGGGGCAGGCGGGCGCGATCGATCAGCTGCGCATCGCGGCCATGCAACTGCCTGCGCCCATAGCCGCAATCGTCTCGCAGGTGGGTGCCAAGGGTGAAATGGTGGCCAAGGCGGAAGCCGGTGGCGAGCTGTCGCGGCGGTATCAGACGGAAGTCGCCAGCGAATGTCAGCAGCTGATAGCTGGCCGGTATCCCTTTGTTGCCCGCAGCACCAGTGAGGTCGCGCTGGCGGATTTCGGCCGGGTGTTTGGCCCGGGTGGCGTCTTCGACACCTTCTTCAAGGAGCGCATGGCGCCTCTGGTGGATACCTCCACCAGTCCATGGCGTTGGAAACAGGGCGCGGCAGGCATCGGCAGCGGTACGAGTCTGGCGCAATTCCAGGCCGCGGACCGGATCCGGCAGATGTATTTCCCGCCCGGCTCGCAACTGCCGGCGATGCATTTCAACCTGGCACCGGAGTCGCTCGACAGCGCGGTGCCACGGCTCGCGATCGACATTGACGGTCAGTCGCTCGAGTACCGCCACGGCCCGATACGCTCACAGCCGATTGCGTGGCCCGGACCGTCTCCAGGTCAGGTCACAGTCCTCTTCGAGGAGAGCGGCGGTGGCGGGCCCAACCGCTCGTACCAGGGCCCCTGGGCGCTGTTTCGTCTGCTCGACGATGCAACCATTCAGCCGCAGTCGGATGTTCGCTATCTGCTGACACTGAGCGCTGGAGGCCGCACAGCGCGTCTGATCCTGGAGGCGGCCTCCGTCCGTAACCCGTTCGCACGCAATGAGCTGCGCTCATTCCGTTGCGGCGGCGGCTGATCTTCGGAAGGTAGTGCACAGATGTCAGGCGCAACCGTGGGGTTCTTCGGCAAGCTGCCAAGCCACGGGGATTTCATCGAGCGGCGCATAGGAAGCGCGTTCCGCGACCTGTGGGACGACTGGATGCAGCGCTGCATCGTGGAGAGTCAGCAAGAGCTCGCCGGACGGTGGCTCGACTGCTATCTCACGAGTCCGATGTGGCGCTTTTACCTATGTGACGGAGTCGCAGGGGTGGGCAGCTATGCGGGCCTGCTGCTGCCGAGTGTTGACCGCGTCGGGCGCTACTTCCCACTCACGGTGGTTGTTGAGTTGCCGGTGGGGATCCCTGCAGCTGAGTTTGCCACCGCGGCCAGCGCTTGGTTCGAGGAGATCGAGGAACTCTGTGCGGATGCGCTGCAGAACCCCGAGTTTGACCTGGGCGTATTCGATGCAGCACTCATGGCGAGCGCCGACAGGCTCGCGGGTGTCGATCGCCTGCAGACTGCTGTGGCGTTCCCTGGCAACTCGTCGCAGTGGCACTGGCCAACCGCCTCCGTCAATGCGTTTGCTACCGCAGTCAGCGCTCCGCTGATGAGCATGGCGCAGGGAGCGTTGCGGCCGATGACAATGTGGTGGACTGCCGGCTCCGAACTGGTAGAGCCGTGTGTGTTGTTGAATCGCGCTTTGCCGCGGCCGGACTCGTTCGCCGCGCTGCTGGCGGGTACTTGGGACGATGGGCGTTGGGATGGTGAAATTGCGCCGCCACAAGATATGGGCGCACCGGCCCTCGAGCCTGACGTACAGTTCGTCCTCGAGAGTGGAGGTGCGTCGGACGCCGGCATGGTCCGTAAGGACAATGAGGATCACTTCCTGTTGAGCGATGACATGCGGTTGTGGGCGGTGGCCGACGGTATGGGCGGCCATAGCCATGGCGAGATCGCAAGCCAGATGGTCGTTGATTCCCTCAACGCCCTCGAGCCGACACCAACCCTCAACACCGCCTTCCAGTCAATTACAACGGCACTCGATGCCGTAAACGCTGACCTGCGCAGGGGCGCAGTTGGAGTCGCCGGCGGTGGCTCGACCGTAGTCGTGCTCGTTATCCGCGGGCAGGAGTGGGGTGTCTCCTGGGCGGGCGACAGCCGCGCGTACATCTGGCGGGATGGCGCTTTGTCGCAGGTAACACACGACCACTCGGTGATCGACGAGATTGAGGTTGACGATGCCACGCTCGAGAGAGCGGCGCCTGCGCGAGTTAGTGGAGGTGGCGAGATAACCCGCGCGGTCGGCGGCCATGATCAGTTGGACCTTGAACATGTTGCCGACCTGGCCGCACCCGGCGATCGATTCCTCCTGTGCAGCGACGGCTTGTATGGTGCGTTGGATGAGCCGGCCTTGATCGAATGCCTCCAGAAGACCTCCGCGCAGGAGGCCTGCGATGCCTTGATCGAGGCAGCGCGCACGGCAGGTGCGCGCGACAACGTAACCGCTGTCATCGTGGACGTGAAGGCATAGGGATGGCACGCGAACCGCGCGACGACGGAACTCTAATCAGACAGCCGGGCACAGACCCGGCGCCGCGCGCGCAGCACCTGCCGGATGAGACGACAGTGCGCGGGCCATCGCGGCCCGACGAAACCACGTTGCGAGCACCACCGCCACCGGACGCAACAACGCTGCGCGCGGCACCGCCCGCGGACGCGACTACGCTGCGAGGGACGCCGCCAGCGGATGCGACCACGCTGCGAGGGGCACCGCCGGCAGACGCGATCACGCTGCGCGCGGCACCGCCCGCGGACGCGACTTCGGTGCGAGCAGCATCCCCGGCGGACGCGACTGCTCTAAGGGGCCCTCCTGACGTCACGATGGCGCGGCCCAGCCCCGGCCCCGCCGCCGCTGGCCGCGCGATGGACCTCGGCCACGCAGCCCTGACGCCGCACGAGCAAACACGCCAGGCCGCGCGCGCCCCGAACATCCCCTTCGGTCCAGGCTATCGCCTGCGCGGCCGATACGAGCTGGCCGAAATGATCGGCCAGGGCGCCATGGGCCAAGTGTGGCGCGCAAAGGACCTGCTCGGCGAGGAGGCCCGCGATCGCAATCCTTACGTTGCGGTAAAGGTCCTCAATAGCGATTTCGAAGGCCGCCCGGACGCCTTCATTGCACTACATCGCGAGGCGTCGCGCGCCCAGAAACTCGCCCATCCCAACATCGTCACCGTGCACGTGTTCGATCGCGATGAGGAGTCGGGTCGCGCATTCGTCGCCATGGAGTTGCTGGAGGGCCGCCCGTTGGACCGGGTCATCCGCCAGGCTGGCGTTGGCGGACTGCCACGCGGCGAGGCGATGCCGATCATTCGCGGCATGGCCGAAGGCCTCAGCTATGCCCACCGCAAAGGCATCGTGCATTCGGATTTCAAGCCCGCCAACGTATTCGTCACCAGCGACGGCACGCCGAAGATCCTGGATTTCGGCATCGCGCGCGCAGTGCAGGTTGCTTCAGCAGTGGCCGGTGTTCCCGCGCCGGATTCGCTGCGGGACCATGATGACGACAGCGGGTTTCAGGGATACACCGTCAACTACGCGGCCCCCGAAGCACTTTCCGGAGCGCCGCCCAGCACCTCGGAAGACGTGTTCGCGCTCGGGATAGTAGCTTACGAGCTGGTTTCGGGCAGCCATCCATTCAAACGGATGTCGGCACTCGAAGCGCAGGCCGCGGCAATCCAACGTCCCGCGCTGCGCGGTCTCAAGCGCCGTGAAACGAACGCGATTGATAAAGCACTCAGCTATGATCCGGCGCGGCGTTTCGCCAATGCCGGAGCGTTTCTTCGCCAGCTGCAGGGCATACCAATAATTCAACAGGCGTTGGTTGCAGCCGTAGGAGTGCTGGTCATCGCTGCTGGAATACTCTGGTACCGCAGCTATCTGGATTCGTTGCCAAACGTGCCGTTCGAGCAGCTGCCGCCGCAGGTGCAGCGGGACTTCCTCGATAAGGTCCGCCAAGGTAACGAATCGCTGGACTATCTGCGGCGCACGCACGACATAACGGCGAGCGCCGATGCCGCGCAGTACTTTGCAGACGCCTACCGGCTTCACGAGAAAGACCCGCGTGCGGTGAGTGGGCTGGCGGCTGCCGCGGACTATGCGATCGATTGGTATCGAAAGCTGCCGGATCAACACGAGGCGCGCGGCGAGCTCGAGAGGTTTCGCGCCAAGAGCGACTACTATGAAGGATACGGACCGCTGAAGAAGGCGATTCGTGCCGCGGGTGGCGAATAACGGCCGCCGGCTACGCGGCATTCAAGGAAAGTCAGGGTGGAGTGGAGGGTCATGATGTCATTTCAGATGATCGGGTTGCGCTCTGGAATATTTGCCGTTTCGGCGTGCGCGCTGTTTGCTTGTGCGTCCGGGCCTCCCGCAAGCGGCCCGCCGGGCAAGAATACCGCCACCCAGGGAATGGTGACCCGACAGGATCTGGAGGTTGTTGACTGCTTGCTGCCCGGCGTGGTCCGCAGCCTCGGCAACACCTCCTACATCACGCAACGCCGCCCGATCCGCACCACCTCATCGGACTGCCACATTCGGGGTGGGGAGTACACAGCCTACGACCGGGCCGATTACAAATCCGCGCTGCGCGTTTGGATGACGGCCGCCGAGGCTGGCGATGCTGATGCGCAGAACAACGTGGGCGAAATCTACGAGCGTGGCCTGGGTGGGACGCCCAACTTCGAGGCGGCTGTCATCTGGTATCAGAAGGCAGCCGATCAGGGTTATGCACGCGCCTTGTTCAACCTGGGGACCCTGTATGAACAGGGCGAAGGTGTGCCGAAGGATCGCCTGAAAGCGTTGAATCTGTATCGCAAGGCCTGGGGGCTGCCCGAAGACAACGTGATGTATGCCTCGGCCGCGCAGCGCGAGAACGAGCAGCTGCGCACCGAGTTGCAGAAGGTCATTACCGAAAAGGATCAGCAGCTCGAGCTGTTGCAGAAACAGCTCAGGCAGGCCGAGGCGGCTGCCCGCAAGGCGGCGCGCCCGGCGACTGACGGTGCGGGTGGCGCGGGTGGCGGCGATTCCGCCAAGGAGGTCCAGGCCCTGAAGACCTGGATTGCGAAGCTCGAAGCCGAGCGCCGCGAGAGCTCAGGCCAGCTGTCAGGGCTCGCAGCCGCCACCCGCGAGCCGCAGACTCGCGCACCGGCCGTAGCGCTCGATCCGCAGGCGCAGGGACGCCTGGTAAAGGGAATGG